>Ga0116171_10002458_pt1 | contig 17533 bp, 14 predicted proteins | sample AD_JPNHW2_MetaG_FD_89798 | JGI IMG/M metagenome (GOLD analysis project Ga0116171, IMG submission 89798) | Active sludge microbial communities of municipal wastewater-treating anaerobic digesters from Japan - AD_JPNHW2_MetaG | ecosystem: Engineered > Bioreactor > Anaerobic > Digestate | place... | reverse complement strand
GATACATTTCCCCGGTCAGGTAACTTTAATCTTACCATGCCGGGCTATAGCCTTTATAAGAAAATAACCGAAAAGGGGCATGTCCTCCCCTTTAAGCAGATATATCCTTTTGATGATAAATGCGCATGCATACTGTTTCATGTCAAGGCTTCTTATTATCCTGAATATGGAACTGAAAACCTCCTCAAAAAAGATAATAAACAGACGGGTAAGAAACTCTTCTATATCATCTTTAATCTCCGGGAAAAACCTTGCAAAAGGTACTTTCCTGTCAGTATAAATAAACTCCTCTGTAAATTTTTTTATGCCGTAATCCTGCCCCAGCAGGTAATATACAAGATCTTTAGTCATTATCAGATTCTGCGGCATAGTCAAAGATCCGGGGAGTGCTTTATAAACCTGGTAAAGTCCGGTGGAGATTCTTCTTATCTCTTCACTGTTCATGGTCACAGCAATCTTAATATTATCGCCGTTAAATATAGAATCTATGGTTTCATCAATTTTCTGGCCATACTGGACACCGAATGGTGTTATTAAAAGTTTATCTGAATAATTAATTGTATTGCTGTCGTGTTTAGATGATTTGGCATCCGAACCGGCTTCATCAAGATCAAAATCATGTTCCGGAACTTTCGGTTTTGCCTTAAAAAGCGATATGCTCTGAAAATATTCCAGCACCTTTTTTACATTATCATCAATCTCAAAAAGAGTCAGCCTGGTTTCCCTGGTAATCAGATTAAGGCTTTTTTTAGGCGAGTTATCTTCATTAAAGAAAAATTTTAAATATGTTTTATCATCCCACCAGTCAAACCGGTTAAGGATAGTAAGGTATGCATCATGAAGAGACGCTGCAATATATCCATGACCTGCCTTATGGGAGATTGAAATATTGCTGCTCTGCAGATCTTTAAATGTTTTAACATGCCCGTGGAGCTCGTTTAGAGGGATAGACATGGTCGTATTACTTTTACCCATATTCATATTATACTGCTGAATCTGATGACTGAGCCTGTTTTCAAGTACATTTCTAAGGCTTAAGTAGGATGAAATAGAGCCGGGATTATTTACATCTGAAAAGATATTGGAAATATACTCCACATCAAGATCTCTCTTGCCTTTTTGCGCTATTGTATATATTTTTGAGAGTGCCTGTATATCAACAAGAAGATCAATAACCATATTGGCCTGGGATGCATTCAGCCTGTAGTTAAAATTTATCAGGCTTGCAAGTTTCCCTTCCGTAATAATTTCAGCATAATCTGTAAGTTTATTTATAATTCTTGTAAAACTCGCATAATCAATAAATGGTGCTATCTTCTTAAGATCATCAGTAATTTTTGTACTTATTATTACTTCATCCATTAAAACTTCCTGCAAATAATTATTATTGCAACATCCGAAAACATATGGTAATTCTTATCCCGGCCGTGTATACCTTACCATAGATCAATTTTAATCCCTGCTTTTGAGCAATTACATATTATACGGCATTATAAACCGACATGTTAAAAATAAATCATTCTGAAAGAAAATAAAAGCAATATTTCTAAAAAAATTATTGGAAATCATCCAATAATTTAGCATATAAAATTTAATTGACTATCTTATTCCAGCATTTTTTAGTATATTAAATATATTAAAAAACTAAAATAATCCCGATTCACTTAATATCGGAGATAATGAAAACTGTTTAATTATATATGAACTTAATTTTAAAAAATAGAGTCAATTACATCAAGTAAAATTCTAAATTAGTTAGAGTTATATATTTCCTGGAGCCGGAGTATGACAAATATATTAGTTGTTGAAGATGACAAACCATCAGGTCTGATACTGAAGAAGCTTCTGGATAAATCAGGATATAACGTTACAGATGTCGTAGAATCAGGTGAAGAGGCAATAAATGCAATAAAGCAGAGAAAGCCGGATCTGATTTTAATGGATATCTCCCTTGCCGGAGAAATTGACGGGATAGAAACAGCAGAAAGAATTTACCAGACTCATAAAATACCATTTATTTATATAACAGCCGGTACAGATGACACCACTTTCGAAAGAGCAAAAAAATCACTCCCGCTGAATTATATAGTAAAACCATTCAATTCCAAAATGTTAAATTCCGCTGTTGAGATCGCTCTGTTTAAATTCGATATGGAAAACAAGCTTATGCAGAGTGAGATGAATAAAAAAAAGATTCTTGAAGCTCTGCCTGATAAGATTTTTGAAATCAGATCTGACTGCTCACCATGCTCCTCCGCCGATAAGGAATTACTTAATGAACTATGGCCTGGAGAGGTAAAAATAAAGGCTGAACCTTATATTAAAAAAGCAATCAAAGACGATTCTATCGAAATTTTTGAATATGAAATAAGCAGAGCCGGCAATAAAGAATACTTTGAATCAAGAATTATTAAAATAGATAAAGACCTTCTGCTGGTAATATCAAGAGATATCTCGAATAAAAAAAAGGTTGAAGCCCAGATTTCAACTCATATTAATCAGATGGAGGATTCAATTAAGGAGAGAGCGAATGAGCTTCAGAAACTTAATAGAATCCTTACTGATGAAATTGATAAAAGAAATCTGGTTGAAGAAGAGATCAAGCTTTTTATGGATGTTGTTGAGCAGAGCACTAATCCTATAGTTATTATAGAAAAAAATGGAAATGTAAAATATACAAACAGCTCATTCTGTGAACTTTCAGGTTATACAAAAGATGAGCTTATGGGAATAAATATAACCAATATCCCTAATCCGATTCTCCCTGAAGATAATATTCAGAAACAGATCAGGAATGTAGATTTCTGGAAGGGAGAAACCTATAACTTAAAAAAAACCGGCGAGATATATTATCTTAGAGCATCTATATCTAAAATAAAAAGCCCTGAAGGAAAAACAAAATACATTGTAGTCTGGGCCGAGGATATTACAGACTTAAAAAAAGATGAAATGGCTCTCGAAAAAATGAAGAGCACAATTAAAAATTCAGCTTCTGATTCAATAGATAAAGATATGGCCTGGCAGACATGGAAAGAGAAGATGCTCAGCAGAAACATCTCCCGTACAGACAAATCCATATTCAGCAACATAAACAACAGCTTTACCCAGGGCGCCGGCTTCGGTACGCTTATAACTTTTATGGAGATGATGGAAAAATCCGCAAAAGAGAAAGATGGAACCCGCATTGTTGACGGCACGCTGTTTAATGAGGCAATGAAGAATGTTAAAATTGCGCAGGATGCATTTAAAATTTTTGCCGGAATTGACTGGATTATATCAAATAATATCGATCTCGAAGAGAAACATGTCCGGGAACTCTATTCCCTTATAAAAGGGACAATAAGTAAAAACAACCGGTTTGCGGATTTAAATAAACATAGAATAGTTATAAATGACCTTCCTAAAGGATTAAAAGATAAAAAAGTCAAAATCAATCCTCAATACTTTTCCGAAGCGATGTCGGAACTTATCATTAATGCTCTTAAATTTTCAAAAGCAGCGACAAATATTATTGTAATGGTCTATTCCCAGAATAATACGCTGAGAATATCCGTAATAAATGATCCGCAGAAATCCAGCGATGGGACTATCGGGATACCTGAAGAGTATGAAAAAGTAATATTTGAACCGTTTTACCGTGTTTCAAAACTCGTATACGAAAGGTACAATACTCTCGACTTCGGAATAGGACTTACTTTCGTTGAAAAAATAGTGACTCGTCATGGCGGAGAAATTTTTGCTGAAAATATAATTGATTATTCTGACGTCACAAAAGACCCTCAGGTAAAAGTAAATTTAATGATATCTCTCCCCTTTCTAAGGGATTAATATGGAGGAAAAATGCCTTTTGTCAATGTAATGGTTGCCGGGCCTCTCACGAAAGACCAGAAAAAAGCTCTTGCTCATAAAATTACTGCGGCACTTGAAGAAGTCGCGGGAAAAGATCCGAAAACTACATATGTAGTATTTGAAGAAGTTGATAGGGAGAACTGGGCGGCAGGCGGAAAGCTCCTGACCGAAATATAATTTATGATAATATCGATTAAAAATCTTAATAAAACATACAAAATAGCCGGTGAAAAAATCAAAGTCATCGACAATCTCTCACTTGAGCTTGATAAAGGGGAGATCATAGCAATTACCGGGCGTTCGGGATGCGGTAAAACCACTCTCCTGAATATCATTACCGGAGTTACGAAACCTGATAATGGAGAAATTTTTTTCCGGGAGAAAAAAATTAAATACTGGTCTGATTTTATAATGTCCAGAATAAGAAACAGGGAGATTGGCCAGATATTCCAGACTTTCCGTCTGCTTGACGATGAAACTGTAATGTCAAATGTAATGATGCCGGCCAGGATAAGAGGGAGAGCCGGCTCCAAAATAAGAAATTATGCCATCGAAATACTCGGTAAGGCCGGGATAGCAGAATATCAGAATACCAGGGCAGGATTCCTTTCCGGAGGGCAGAAACAGAGAGTGGCAATAGCACGTGCACTGGTGAACAGGCCTTCACTTATTCTTGCCGATGAACCCGATGCAAATCTTGATATAGAGACTTCAATGGAGATATTCTCACTTCTTGAGATGCTTAAACGTGAAGGAAAATCAATCATCATTGTAACTCATAAAGAATACATGCTTAAAAAAGCCGACAGAACATATAAAATGGAAAAAGGGAGACTTATAGAACGGTAATGCTCAGTAAATTATATCTTATAAAAAAAGAACTGGAAGGAGGGAAGTTCATCTCTTTCATAGTATTCTGTGTAATACTTCTCTCCGTATCGGCGATTATATCTTTTAATATTCTTTCTGAAAATTTTAACAATTATATTAAAAATAATTTCGCATCAGCAATACCTCCGGATGAAATTAAAGTCAGGCCCGGGGAGAGTAAGAGTATGTTTCTCTTCTCAACAGGCACAGGGAAGGAATTGAACAATGCGGCGATTAATAGAATCGCAAATATTCCCGGTGTAAAAAAAATCGATCCGGTTATGGCAGTCACAGTCCCCACTTCTGCTACAATCTATTTCTTCGCATTCCAGTATAGAACAGATCTTATATGTGCCGGCGCAAGTTATAAATTTGTAGAGAAAGATCTCAAGAACAAAGAGATGAGGGATGCTTGGATCAAAGGGACGCATGAAAAAGGAATACCCGTTCTGGTTCCCAAGGCACTAATTGATTCATATAACAATGGTCTGGCAGCGGCGAACGGGCTGCCGGAGATTGTACCTGACAAACTCTCAGGTTTAAAATTTAAATTATCTTTCGGACGATCAAGCGTTTCGTCATATGAAGGCGCTTATGATTCATCATCAGTAGTCGCAGGCTACACTGATAAAGTGAATATAACAGGGCTTGTCATTCCATCGAAAGCGGCAGAAGAGATAAACAAAAAATTCGGTAAAACCGGAAGGTACATGTTTGCAATTGTTAACGTTAAAGATCATAAAAATTCTGAACAGGTTAAAAACCAGATAAAGAATATGGGATTTGTTGTTGAAACAGGAGAAGGCCTATCATCAGAGATACTCAAACTTAAACTAACAGTAAATGCATTTATAACCCTTATGATATCTCTCGTTTCCATTCTTGCCGTGATTACTACTGCATTATGTTCAGTAACTGCAGTATGGAGTAGAATCGAATACTACCGCATCATGAGAACTCTCGGTTCTACAAAGTTTTTTATAGCACTTACTATCCTGGTTAAATTTGCCATTATGGGATTTTTAGCTTCATGGGGAGGCGTCTACCTTTTCCAGTTTCTGAAAATATATATACTGAAGACAATAACAATACCTGGGGTTACACTTTCTCTTGAAATATCAGCAGCAAAAATTGCGACAATAGTTGCTGCAGGAACAATAATTCCGGTAGCAGCATCACTTCCGGCAATAATAAGAATGTTCTCTGCAAAGCTTGACAGAAACTGATCTCAACGGCAACTGCCATAAGACCAACTCCTGAAACAGCCTCTTAAATCCCTACTTCGGCAGGCTCTGTAAATCGCCGGAGAGGGACTGAAAGAATTATACTTCATTATATCAATTAGAACTATTATTTATAAAGATTCAGCTTTGCCAGCGGCCGGGGTGCGGGAGCCTCCCAGACCGGTTATGCTTTAAACTAAATTGTAATTATAACGATCCCTAAAACAAAAAAATCCGGCATAAACCGGATTTTTTGTACTTAAGCTTTAGTAAGATTTCAACCTGCAGAGATCGCATCAGCAGGACAAACGCTTTCACATGATCCGCAATCAATACATTTATCAGGATCAATTGCATGAACATCGCCTTTTTCAGCTATTGCCTCAACCGGACACTCAGCAGCGCATGCACCACAGTTTGTACAGGCATCTTTATCGATTTTGTAAGCCATGATTTCCTCCATAAAGAAAAAATAAAATTTATTAAACTATAACATCCGCAGAATTGCTCCTGAAAATATTATTATTTAACAGAAATAAACGTGTCAGGAGACACAAAAAAATGTCAAGAGTTTATGAAAAAAAGAGATTTTTTCTGCAGTACAGGTCAGGTAATCTGACACATTTTTTAAACAGTATCAGATTACCATGCAGTATAGGAGCCTTCCTGTTATATAAAAACCGGTTCTCCCCCTTTTATGTCCATCTTAATTGTACAGTTCTCTTTAAAATCCCCTGACAGTATTTTTAATGATAAAGGATTGAGTATATATTTCTGTATTGCCCTCTTAAGAGGCCTTGCACCGAAGGCAGGATCATACCCCTCTTTTGCAAGAAAGTCCAGTGCGCTTCGTGTGATCTCAAGAGAAATTCCTCTCTCTTTTAACCGCAGAGCGACGCCTGCAAGCTGAGTTTTTACTATATCCGCGATATTCTCTTTTGTCAGCGGATTGAAAACAATCACCTCATCCACCCTGTTAAGAAATTCAGGCTTGAAGTTCATTTTCAGTTCCTGTTCTATACCCGCCATTCTCTGCTCTTCAGGAATAGACTGGTCACTTATATATGAAGTGCCGATATTTGACGTCATTATGATTAGAGTATTCTTTAGATCCACAACACGTCCCTTTGAATCTGTGAGTCTGCCTTCATCAAGTATCTGGAGGAATATGTTGAATACATCGGGGTGAGCTTTTTCTATTTCATCGAAAAGTATTACTGAATAGGGTCTTCTACGTACAGCTTCAGTAAGCTGCCCACCCTCTTCGTATCCCACATATCCCGGAGGTGCACCGATCAGCCTTGCCACAGCGTGTTTCTCCATGTATTCAGACATATCTATGCGGATAACAGATTTTTCATCGTTAAAAAGAAACTCGGCCACGGCTTTCGCAGTTTCAGTTTTACCAACACCTGTAGGCCCGAGAAAGATGAATGTCCCCACAGGCCTGTTCGGATCCTGTATGCCGGAACGCGACCTTCTCACCGCACCGGATATAGCCTCAATCGCTTTTCTCTGACCGATTACACGTTTTTCAAGGAACTTCTCCATATTTATAAGCTTCTCTTTCTCACCTTCAAGCATCTTTGCAACAGGTATGCCTGTCCATCGTGCTACGACTGCAGCAACCTCCTGGTCAGTCACTTCCTCTTTAAGAAGAGAGTTTTCGCCCTGTATCTCCTTGGCTTTATTGTTGAGTTCCACTATCTCTTTTTCAAGTTCAACAATTTTGCCGTACCTTATCTCCGCAACACGGTTAAGGTTACCCTCTCTCTCCGCACGCTGTTCTTCAATTCTATACTGTTCAATGGCCTCTTTGACATTGCTGATTTTCTTTATGATCTCTTTCTCTCTACGCCACTGCGCCACAAGAACAGTTTTACTTTCGTTAAGCTCTGCCAGTTCCTTTTCTATTTTATCGAGACGCTCTTTTGACGCTGTATCTTTCTCTCTTTTCAGTGCTTCACTCTCAATCATCAGCTGCCTGATCCTTCTTTCGATTTCATCAATCTCGGTAGGCATTGAATCTATCTCCATCTTTATAAGAGACGCAGCTTCGTCTATGAGGTCAACCGCCTTATCTGGGAGAAAACGGTCTGTAATATACCGGTTTGAAAGCACAGCCGCGGCGACACAGGCCGAGTCAGAGATCCGGACTCCGTGGTGCACTTCGTACTTTTCCTTAAGGCCGCGTAAAATAGCTATTGTATCCTCCACGGAAGGTTCTGAAGCGAAAACGGGCTGGAATCTCCGTTCAAGTGCTTTATCTTTTTCTATATACTTCTGGTATTCGGCAAGTGTTGTAGCTCCGATTGTACGCATTTCCCCACGGGATAAAGCAGGTTTAAGCATATTTGAAGCATCCATTGATCCTTCTGCAGCTCCGGCTCCTACCAGCGTATGAAGCTCATCAATAAAGAGTATAATTTCACCGGCAGATTCCTCCACCTCCTCGACGACACTTTTAAGCCTCTCTTCAAACTCCCCGCGGTATTTTGCACCGGCGATAAGCGCGCCCATATCAAGTGCGATAAGACGCTTATTCTTAAGGCTTTCAGGGACATCCCCTTCCACCATTCTCTGGGCGAGACCTTCGACTATTGCGGTTTTCCCCACTCCAGGTTCGCCGATAAGTACGGGATTGTTTTTTGTTCTTCGCGAGAGAACCTGCATTACACGGCGGATCTCCTCGTCTCTTCCTATGACCGGATCGAGTTTATTCATCCTGGCTGCATCTGTAAGGTCACGGCTGTATTTTGAGAGAGAGTTATACTTATCCTCTGCATGCTCATCTTCAGCTTTTTTATTCCCGCGGATATCCATGAGGACCCTGAGTATACTCTCCTTGTTAAATCCGTGGGAGTTAAGTATATGCTTTGCCCTGATGCTGTCGCTTGAAGAAAGAGCGAGTATAAGATGCTCTGTACTCAGATACTGATCCCCGAGTTTAACGGCATGGTTCCACCCTTCGTTCAGAAGATCCCTTGCTTTCGCAGAAAGAGATCCTCCGCCGGGTCCTCCGCCTGTCTGCTTTGGCATAGTTGCTATATAATGGTTTATTTCATTCTTAATTTCTTTTAAGGGCGCGCCGAGTTTTTCAGCTATTGCGCTGAATATCCCTCCATCCTGATCAGCTGCTGCTTTCAGTATATGTTCCGGATGAATCTCAACACTGTTGCTTTCAGCGGCAACATTCTGTGCGTTGTTGATCACATCCTGCGCTCTTAGGGTTAATCGGTCCATTCTCATAATGTTCTTTCTCCTCGTTTTATTCGGGGGTTAATATTTGAGGATAAAATGGGTAGTAGTTAAACAGATACTTATATTTCTTTTTTAGTTAGTTTTTTAAAAATTCAAATTGTTACACTTTTTTTTATAATCACTCTGCAGCGCTCCGCGCTGCAGAGGATAGCGGATTCAGAGGCTTCGCCTGTGTACCCTATGCATTCTCAAAGTGGGTATATTAATTACCTTCTTTCATTCTATCCTGAACTGCTTTAATGATCTCCTCGTCACTCTGTTTCTTTGACAGAACCACACGATATACTATATCAAATCTTGTCGGTTCAATAACTTTTTTAGGAAAAACAAAGTTCCACCGCATTATATCATCATTAAGAAGACTATCAACCTCTGTAAAATATGTGGGCCTCTGAGATCTTATCTTCATAACCTTTCCGGAATCGGGATAGAGCCAGACACTTATTACTCCCATTCTGGCTTCATCTATCATATCGAGTTTCTGAATTTCACTGGAGATATATTTATCTCCCCCTTCATCTTTGGCCCGCTCCATTGTTTTTTCATTTTTCAGCTGGATAACTTTATACTCATCTGATGTTAATAAAACGCGGAAAACCTCTGTTGCTTTTTTATCAGGTTTAAGAAAAGCCTCATTATCCTCTTTTATCTGAGCGCGGATATCCTCAATTGTAGCAGTTTTACAGGAAATAAACTGCATGGCGGCTATAGCGGCCAGAAATATATAAAACAATTTTCTCATTTTTTAATCCTTATTTAATTTAGTAGTTTAATACAATTTATAAAATTGTTGTTCTCTTTCAAGGATTTTTTACATTTTGTTCCCATGAAATTGCTTTTAAAATTAAAAAAAGTAATTTCAGAAAACTCATGTATAGCTGAAAAAACAGGAAAGAAAGATGACTTTAAATACTTGACTGTAACTCCGGCTGAAGGAACAAATTTACTGAATAAATAATTATTTCTGAGAGTTTAAAACAGATGTACAAAAGATTATTAATTATTGCAGATATTGAAGGGAGTACCGGCTGCGCAGATTATGAGGCTTCCTCTTTCAATACTTCATCATGGTATGACGCGTGCATTGACATGTCACTTGATATAAACGCAGTAGTCACCAGACTGTTTGAAAGAGGCGCCGTAAAAATTTACATCAAAGATTTCCACCGCACGGGTTTCAACCTCCTCCCTGAACTGATTGATAAAAGAGCACATGTAATCCATGGATATAAAGAGGGGCCTGTTCCAGGCATTGGAGAAATTTATGATGCCGAAGCTGTGATGTTCATCGGAATGCATGCCTCCTCCGGTTCAGGCGGTCTCCTGGCACATACTCTCACGTCAAAATTCAGCGGGATTATGGTCAATGGGAGGAGAGTTTCAGAACTGCAGATATTTGCATCCTCACTCTTCAGATATTCGCTCAGACCTGTTTTCTTTTCAGGCTGCCCTATGGCATGCACTGAAGCAGCGGAAGATATTCATGGCATAAATGTTTTCCCAGTTTTAAAAGATGAGTCCGGCAATATTGATAAAATAAAATGCCGGGAGAAACTTGCTCTCGCCGCGTCAGATTCACTGAATAATAAAGCTGTCTCGCCATATATGATGTATCCGCCGTTCAATACAGTGCTTAGTATGCGTGACGGTAAAAAGACTGCGAGGGAAAAAGCAAAAAGATGGGGACTTAACTTCAACGGCAATATGATATTTTTTACTGCATCAGATTTTGATGACTTTTACCGCAGGCTTATCAGGATTACCTACTTCACCCCTTTGCTGGAAAAAATAACCCCCGCCGCTTTGTTTCTTTTTAATCTTTATGGACGGATCGGGCTTTCTTTTCTCAGATATAAAAAGCGCAGGGAGATAAAAATGCTGATCCAAAATTAAAAATCCCCCAGAGGGAAACATCTATTCATTTAACCCTGTATTTATACCGTAAAAACAATCCTTATTTCAGAAGAGTTATAAAAGACAGACGATTCCAGAGCTACAAATAGATTGACTTTTCACATGTTTTTTTTATAATTTATACCATAAAATCATATGTGTGGTGAATATGAAAAAGTACACTTTTTTAATACTGATGCTCCTGTTCCCCTTTTGTATTGCATCGTTTGCGGTTACTCCCGAAGAAATCGCCGAGAAAAGCAGGCTTATGCGCGGAGATATAATAAAAAAAGATGAGGAAAGAAGAGCAAAAATAATTCAAAAATTTTATGATTTCCAGCAGAAAGTAAAGAACTTTGCCCCAGATCTGAAAGTCAACATTCCTGTTAATCCGGATAAAGCTGAAGATATTAATGAACAGGATACGTCATCAGAAATTGCAAAACGTAAAGAATACTACGCTTTTGCTGCTGACAATTATAAACTGAGAGCCCTGCCCTATGACAGCGTGAAAGAATTCACAGCTTCTGTCTCAAGAGGAGAGAGATTGCTTGTTCTGATGAAACCCGATGTTAAAAAAGATAAAAACTATAAGAGCATAACAGCAGAATGGCTCCTTATCAGAACCGGTGACGGGACTGAAGGATATATCCCGCTTAACCTTATGCTGAATAAAAAGCCTGCTGCAGTAAAAAAAGATTCCGGCATGTTTAACGACAGTTTTCTTCCGGAACATGAATTCAGTTTTAACGATGAGTTCAACATGCCGGCCGGAGAAAATATCCTTGTGCTTGCTCAATACACCGGCGAAGATTCATCAGGGCCGAAAAGCATGAAAGTCAATGCCTCGGTATTAAAAGTAAGATCCGAACCCTCTTTTGACAGTGAAACTATTTACAGTCTTAACAGAAATGATGTAGTTGAAGTCATCGAGTATTCCTCTCATACCGATTATTATGAAGGGAATTCTTCAAAATGGGCAAAGATCAGCAAGGACGGCGTCACAGGCTGGGTCTTCGCGTACTATCTTACCGAAGTCCGTGATAGCGATGCAGCTAAAAATGAAGATATGGTATCATACCTGAATAAGGGGGCGGATCTCTACGTCAGGTCGGATATTCTCAGAGTCCGGGACGCGCCGGATGATTACAGCACAGTACTCTTCAGCCTGCAGAATAAAGACAAAGTCGAGGTTACTGAAATAGAGAATGAAGAAGTTACCCTCGGAGGTAAAAAATCCAAGTGGGTAAAAATCAGGTATCTCGATTATGACGGATGGGTTTTCGGAGCATTCTTATCAAAAGATAAAAATGCATATGAAGAGGGGGATGATATAAATAACCTGTTTCAGATTCCTATTACTGATGACGGTTTTTTCATTTCGAGTAAATTCGGGAAAAGGATGTTGCAGGGAAAAACAAGCAACCATACAGGCATAGACCTTGCCGCACCGCTCGGCACAAAAGTTGTAGCTGCTGCGGATGGTACTATCATTTATGTTAATGAAGATTACAGGAACTGTTCATCCTGCGGTTATGGTTCTCATGTTATCATCGAGCATAAAAACGGGTACAGAACTGTTTACGGACACCTCTCTGCAGTTTCAGTGAAGAACGGCCAGAAGGTTAACTCCGGAGAAAAAGTAGGGGAAGTGGGAAATACCGGCCACTCCTTCGGATGTCACCTGCATTTCGAAATCAGGGCATATGAAGAGTTTATAGATCCTATGAATTATATTCATCCATAGACAGATTCAATTGCTGTTGCAAAAAAAATTCTTGTAACAGCAGGAGATTCCGGGGGATTATTTAAAGGCTATTACAATTAGATCAGTAAAAATATTAAGTTATAATAATTCAATTTATAGCAAAGGAAATGATTATGAAAAGAGCTGGTATAATATTTATTATCGCGGCATTTTTTTACTCACTCAGTTCAGTTTCAGCATCCGCAGCAGAGGAACAGCTGATCAGCGCGGCAAAATCAGGAAATATAAAAATAATTAAGGATCAGTTAAGCCAGGGATTGAGTGCGGATACTGCTGACAATTCAGGCAGAACTCTACTCCTTCTTGCAGGAACTTACGGGAAGTATGTTGCCGCTGAACTGCTCATTGATGAAGGGGCGAACGTAAAAGCTTCCGACAGCAAAGGGAATACACTCCTTCATATACTCGCAGCGAGCAATAAAAAAGAAGCTGTCGCATTAATGGAGAGGGCTCTCAACAGGGGAGCCGATATAAATGCGCTTAACTTCAGTTCTCCGAGACAGACACCGGCCGAGATCGCAATAAGCAGAGGCAGCATTCCGGCTCTTGAATTTCTTATGACAAGAGGAGTAAATCCCGATTACTACCTGGGAAATAAACCTATGATTATTTTTGCCTATGAAGCGAGACAGATTAATATAATGAAGTTTATCGCTGAAAAAGGTGCCGATATCGATAAAGAAAATGTCAGCAGAGATTCTCTCCTGCATTTAGCTGTTTTAAAAAATGATATGGCTACCGTAAAGTACCTGATAGAAAAAAAAGCTTCAGTTGACAGGAAAGGATCACAGGGGAAAACAGCTCTTTTCATGGCCGTTGAGAAAAGCTACTTCAAGATCGCCGAATTCCTTTTACAGAACGGCAGCACTGCAGATACATCGGATTATTTCGGAAAAAATATTATGCATATACTTGCTGCGGGAAAAAACAGCGGAAAAACTATTACTGCATTCTCCTCTTACGGAATAAACATAAATAAGACTGAAAGCGGCGGACTGACTCCGCTCATGACGGCAGTTAAAAGTAAAAGGTGGGAAAATGTTCCGGCACTAATTGATGCCGGTGCAGATTTTAAATTCACCGATAGTACGGAAAAAACTCTTCTTGTTATGGCGATAGAAAACAGAAATTCAGCACTGGCATCGTATCTCATCGGGAAAGGGATAGACGTCAAGAGGAAGGACACATCAGGGAAAACATCTCTTCACGCCGCTGCTGCACTTAAAGGTAAAGAGTGGGACAAGCTGATTATACAGATTATTCAAAACGGCGGGAATGCCGATGAAACTGACAGTTCAGGCATATCGCCAGCCGGGATTGCAATAGATTCAGGAAACAGTTCAGGGTTTATAACCCTTCTTGATAACGGCCTCAATATAAATCTTATGGAGCACGGCACAGATCCGATTGTGCTTTATGCGTATAAGAAAAATGCAAAAACCGTGTTTACCGAACTCGTAAAACGCGGTGCAGACATCTCCCGGAAAGACGGAGACGGAAACTCCATGCTTCACCTTGCTGCAGAAAAAGACGACAGGGCTTTTTACAATACGCTTGTACCGATGAATCCTGACCTCAATATAAAAAACGCTGCAGGTAAAACACCGCTTTTTCTTTCCGTTGAAAAAGGCAGACTTCAATTCGCGAAAATGCTTCTTGATCAGAAAGATAAAATAAATATTAAGTCCAAAGATTCACAGGGGATGTCAATCCTTCACTATCTCGCCTCTGCGAAAGGCGGAGCAGCCCTTCTCTCAATGCTTGAAGCTGATCAGCAGTGGGTATCGGAAGAGGATGCCGCCGGGCGTTCACCTCTTGCTATAGCTGTTCATGCGAATCTTACTGATAATGCCGACTTTTTTATCAAACATGGTGCAGATCCGAAAGGCAGCGACTGGCTCGGATCTAAACTTGTGATAACAGCATATGAAAAAAGCAAAGCGATGATGAATCTCCTTCTGCTTAACGGGGCGGACCCGGGCGCGGTGAATCCGGACGGTAAAACTCTTTTTTATCTCAGCATTGAAAAAAATGATATAACCACATTAAAATTGCTGATTACACAGGGCGGTAATGTAAACAGTAAGTATATGGGCGGGATCCTCCCTCTTAATCATGCCATAGACAAAGGAAGGACGGAAATTATTCAATTCCTCATCACTTCCGGAGCGGAGCTTAATGTACGGGATGATGTGGGGAATACACCGCTTATTGCTGCTGTGACAAAATCTGACTACAGAACAGCATCACTCCTTCTTAAGAACAGCGCTGATGCTAACGTTAAAACTGCAAACGGAAAGAGTGTTCTGCTCATATCTTATGAGAAAAACAGATCTGATATATTCGACATTCTGCAGGGCGCAGGAGCATTATCATCTGAAAAATTTGAGAGCGGGAACACTCTTTTACATATGTCAGCACTTGCGAACAGATTGAGTTTCATAAACTCTCTTGTAAAAAACAAAGCTGACCTTAACGCTTTGAACAATGAAAGTAAAACAGCTGTTATGCTGGCATCTGAGAAAGGTTACAGTAACGCAGTGAAAGCTCTCATATCCGGAGGTGCTGACGTTAAAATCAAAGATAAAACAGGGGAAACAGCTCTCTATAAATGTATCAAAACCGGAGGAGAGGGGGGTTACTGGTGTGCTGAATACCTTGTTAAGGGGGGAGCGGAGATCAACGACAGAACCGGTTCAGGAACACCTCTCCTGCATGAGGCTGCAGCCCTTGAAAAATTCAACATAGTGAATCTTTTTCTAAAAAACGGCGGAGACCCCAACATTCTGAATCCGAAAAATGAAACACTGATAATGGTACTTTCAAAAACGCAATACTCTGGAGTAAAAGATAAACCTAAGTCAACACAGGCGGCGAAACTGATTACTGAACTGACATCAAAAGGTTCTGATCCGAATATCCCCGATAAATACGGAAGATCTCCACTCGATATTTCATGCAGAATTAAAAACATGATAATTGTCGAAGCGCTTCTCAAAGGGGGCGCTGATGTTAACGGAAAGGACGGCAGCGGGAATACTTCTTTAAAAAAGACCACGATGGATTACATCGGAGATTATAAAATTTCTGAGAAAGAAAAAAAATCGACAATTGAGCTTATTGACCTCTTAATTAAAAATGGTGCGGATATTAACATGAAAGACAAATTCGGAAGAACCGCCCTATGCCATATAGTGAAAGAAGCCAACCAGAAGAATTACCAGAAGGTAGCGGACCTTGTTCCGGTTTTAACAGCGCGGGGTGCATCAATTGAGATGAAAGATAATGAAGGTAAAAACGCATCGGACTATGCCGCAGAGAGCGGAATTAATGAAATTAAAGAACTTGTGAGGTAGATAATGAAAAATCTGAATGTTATTATACTTGCAGCAGCACTGATTTTCTCTGTAATATCATGTAAGGATAAAAATTCTGATACGCTTCCAAGGGATGCATACAGCCAGAATCCCGAAGGGATTGTAATGAAATCCACACCGGATGTGAAAAGCCAGATGGTTGCAATTATCCCCTTTGCTGAAAAAATTACACTTACTGAAAACTCTGATACAATAAAAACTGCAGCAGCTGATGATAAAACAAAATGGTATAAAACCCGTTGGAACGGAAAAAACGGCTGGATTCAGGAATCATCAGTCGGCGCAGCAGAATCTGTAACTGATCAGATAAAACAGTCATTCACTGAACAGAAATCAAATTTCAGCGAAGATTTTATAAAAGCTTATGAAGCTTCATCAAAACAGCTTAGTGATACTTACAGTTATCCCGGCGGAGAGATGGAACCTGCGAAAATATTTTTTCTTTCCGGGGGGATAATGGTTATCAACTCAAAAATTTTTACAGAAAATTACAGCAACACCTTTTTCAACTATGAATTTTTAAACGATGGAAAACTTTTAAAAATAAAATTTGTAGATTCAAGACTGAATTTTTCTGAATACTCTGATATGGAAAATTCCTCACAATCTGTATTTAAAATTGACAAAAATGAGCAGTCAATAATCTATCAGGTAAAAGATAAGGGATTTTTCTTTTTTAACTGGGGATTTAATAAGGACTGAGTTTCGGGAAGTGTACCTGTGCGCCGGTAGTGTGCTGTTCCCCTTGAACGGTCCAATAGAATAAGCATAGAATAACGGGTTTAAACCTGTTGTGCTATGTTTATTCTATTTCAATTTTATGGAAAAGATAGCCGGAATGATCAGCATTTATTTTAATAAATTGTTCATCATCTCTCACAAAAAGTCCTTTTAATATAAGTTGCCAACGGAGATACTAATATGAGTTTCATAATTCTAATTCTTATAATTATTCTGCTTTATGCAACACTTACAAAATACGGCAGCATATACAAAGTACTATTTATGACAGCACTGGTGATCAGCATGACAGCAGCATTTCTCATTTACGGGATGAATGTATTCGGGAAAAGCGATACTTTGATAATACTGAATACGGAGATGAACCGGACTGTTTTTATTCATGCGTGCATAATCTGGTCTGCAGCCGATTTATTTGTAATTCTTAAAATTTTCAAAAACTATAGAAAATACACCGTGGTTAATTCATGATCCGATTGAATATTTAAGAACTACCGGAATTAGTATATCTGAACGGGAACAGGAATAAATGTAATTACAAGTATTATCAT
>Ga0116171_10002456_pt1 | contig 17541 bp, 6 predicted proteins | sample AD_JPNHW2_MetaG_FD_89798 | JGI IMG/M metagenome (GOLD analysis project Ga0116171, IMG submission 89798) | Active sludge microbial communities of municipal wastewater-treating anaerobic digesters from Japan - AD_JPNHW2_MetaG | ecosystem: Engineered > Bioreactor > Anaerobic > Digestate | place... | reverse complement strand
ATGGCCACCACCAGCCCCCCCACCGTGAAAACCAGAATTCCCCCGCTTTGGTTCACCGTCAGCCCCTTTCTCTCGACAAACCCTCGATCTGCCCCCACTCCCTGCCCGACAACTCCAACATTATGACACGTCCCCCCCGTCGCATTCAAGCAATTCCCCCATCCGCCCTCCCCCACACGTTTCAGACGGAAGAAAAAACTTGCATTTCTCTGTCTCATCCACATATTGTATTTCAGCATTGAGCAATGGGCATATTTGCACGTTGTCTCGGATGTCCATTGAACACTCGTGCCTGGAAAAAAACTGGTCTGGCAAGGAGGTTTGTTCCTCCCTCCCGGGGGCCGTCCGGAGCGAAATAACCTCAATCGAGTGCGCAAAAGCACTGCAACTCTTTTAGAGCCAAAGAACGGCAGTCATTTTGCGCGCCGATCTGAAATAATCGTCCGGGGTTCCCGTCCTGTTACCTCAACACTGCTTGTGCTGTACGACCAAGCGCCTGTTCTCACTGCCAAGGAGGTTATTCCCCATGAGACCTGCCACAACGTCCCCAACCGAAGACAAGACCCCGGAACCCCGTCCGTATCCGAAAAAATTGTTCTACCGTATTCAGGAAGTCAGCAAGATCACCGGACTGAAACCCTACGTATTGCGTTACTGGGAGACGCAGTTTCCCTCCCTGACGCCGGAAAAGGATAAGAGCGACCAGCGCCGTTACCGGCAACCCGACATCGAGTTGGTCCTGCGGATTCAGGATCTGCTCCATCGCCAGAAATACACGATTGCGGGGGCGCGCCAGTTGATTCAGTCGGAACGCAGCGGGGGGGGACGCATGACCCGTCCCGCGCCGCAACCCGCGGCTCCTCAGCCGCAAGCGACCCGCCAGACGCAACTGCGCCAGATCCGCGCCGAGCTGTGCGATATTCTCAAGCAGTTGAACGCCTGAGGGGACTTCGACGCGGTCACCCGCGTGTGGAAAAAGTAGAGTCATCGGAAGATTCTTCTTGATTCCTCGATGGCCATCGGGTAAGAAGTAAGACCCCTGTGCGGGGGAGTAGCTCAGCTTGGTTAGAGCGCCGGCCTGTCAAGCCGGAGGCCGCGAGTTCAAGTCTCGTCTCTCCCGCCATTTTGCGTCACTCAGGACGCCCGCCCGAGCGGGCGATTTTAATGAAGGGGAATGGATTTTTCGACCCCACTGCGGGGGAGTAGCTCAGTTTGGTTAGAGCGCCGGCCTGTCAAGCCGGAGGTCGCGAGTTCAAGTCTCGTCTCTCCCGCCATTTCTTTCACGATCCAACAGAAAAGCCCGCCAACTGGCGGGCTTTTCTGTTTCCTGATTTTTTCCGATTCCGAAAATACGAGGAAGCCCGAGCGGATCAAAACCGCAGTCGAAGCGCCAACGGCGCGGATTGATCGTAGCCTGGGGCAAGCGCAGCGTCGCCCCAGGGAGAATGTCCCCATCTTCTGAAGGGCTGAAGGCCCGCCCGAGCGGGATGGGAAGAAACGTCTGGATAAAACGGGCTTTCAGCCCTCTTGAAAACAACCCAGTCTGTTCTTGGGGCGATGCCCCAAGCTACAATGGTTCGCGCCGGTGGCGCTTGACCCGCCCCTTTTCGATCTCCGGTTCCTCCCCCCCCGGGATCACCTTTGGGGTCCACCAATCCGGTTGGGTACAGTGGACTTGGGTTTATAACCGCGGTTTGGGGGCGATCAAACCTCAAGACCCGACAACCCGTCTGCGTTCTGATGAACCCGGATACTGACAGGGCGATCCGTTCCCTGGGGAACCGGATCGAAGAAGGCGAGAATCTCGGTTCGTTTACCCGGCCAGATATTGATCAGCATCAGACTGGAAAGCAGATGGACCAGGTACAACCCGCGTCCGTTTGTGTCGAGCAGGCCCTTCAGGCTGGTCTGCCTGAAAAACCGTTCCCAGGCCACCTGCGGCGCCAGAAGTCCCTGATTATCCGATATGGCCAGGGCTCCATAGGTCTGGGCCACATCCTGCGGGTTGGGATACGTGGTCCACTCGATACAGACCTCATCCTCGGAATCGAGCAACGTCTTGGATGCGGCGCCATACTTGGGATGGCTGCGGGTGGTGCGAAACGCGTGAATCAGCGCATTGTTCAGGATCTCTTCGAAAACCAGCTGCAAATCATAGGAATCCACCGTCACCGTGCCATCGAAGTCGGCGGAAACCGCCTCGAGAATCTCGTTCCGGCGCGCCTGATCGGTCACCCGGTAGCGCTTGATGGGATGGCTCTTCGGGAAATAATCCGACAGCCCTCCCCGCAGGTTCGGTTCCACCAGATGCTTGAAGAAAAGCGAGAGCTGCCGATCCGAAAGTTCCGGGTTCGCCGGCAGGGCGGCCCCCACGGCGTACGTCTGCAGGTTCGTATAGATCGCCGATTCGGTGGTCCGGGCCAGAAACGCGATGGGAAGATCCGGATGACTCAGATGAGCCTCCCGCAACAGATCCCGGCCTCTCGAGCCCGAGGGTTGCTCCAGAAGCAACGCCGCGATCCGCCTGCCGCTCCTCAGGAAAGCCGAGGCTTCACTTTCCTCATCCAGCCAGATCCGTTCATACTCCGCATTCAGGCACTCGTCCAACCGTACCCGAAACTCCGCAGGAACCCGCCACCCCGCGATCAGCGATTTCTCAGACACGGCCCCCTCCTTTGGAAAAACATGAGCCGACTTGCCAATCCCAACACACGGCATTCCGACACTCAAGCCTCACACCCCAGCCTGTCTCAAACGCTTCAGGCGCCTATTCTATGGAAGAACGAAAACCCTCGCCACTTTTTTTGACACGAAATCGGACGAAGAGCGCGACCGCCCATCGCAACCCGATCCGCTTTTCAATTTAGGCCGGAAAACTCACTCGTCTTCATCCGGACGGTAGCGCATCCGGCGCAGTTGCTTGCGCTTCCAACGCTTGCGGTCTTCCCGACGCTGGTCACGCGGTTCTCCATAGTACACCTCGCTTACAGCGGACACCTCCCCCGGCGCCGCCACTTCCGGCTCAGAAACCGGCGGTTCGTAATACGACTGAGGAGAAGAAGAACTCTCATAACCGGGATAGGGGCCCACCACCGGTTCATCGTCATCCGGAACCGCTTCCGAAGCGACCTCCGTCGAGACCGGCGCCTCGACGGTCTGGAGACTCGAATACGCTTCCGCCTCAACAGTCCGGACGTTTTCTTCGTTTTCTTCCTCTTCGAGTTCCCGATCCGCCTGGGCTCGCTTGCGAGCAATCGGAATCGAGGCCCAGATCGAAATCTCATAAAGAACCACAAGCGGGATCATCGTGAGCAACATGTTCCAGGGATCGGGACTGGGAGTCACGACCGCCGCGACGACCGCATTGACCACGATCGCGTAAGAGCGCCACGCGCGCAGCTTGGCGGGGTTGACCAATCCCAGCATCGTCAGGAACATGATCACGATCGGGAGTTCGAACGCGGCGCCAAATCCCACCATGAGTTGCAGTTCAAGCCCCAGAAGATTGAAGACATTGATGGCCGGCTGCATGTTGGCAATCTGAAACGTCAGGAGAAAGCGGAGCATCATCCGGAACCCGAAATAAGCGATTGTGGCGCCCGTCGGAAACAACAAACACGCGAATGCCAGAATCGGGACGATGACGTTCTTTTCGGTGGCCAGAAGCCCCGGCGCGATAAAGGCCCACAACTGGTAGAGAATCAACGGCAATGCGATCAGGAGCCCCAGAAAGAAAGCCGTCTTGAGCCACAACATGACCGGGTCCATCGGGTCGAGGAAAATCGGCTTCTCAATACTGTTGCCCCAGACAAAATCGGGCTGAATATCCTCGCTCACCTTTTTTTCCCAATTGATGAAACTCAATTTGGATCGAATCCAGTTGGCCAGCCCCCCGGAAGTCGCTTCCGTGTCGGACTGAGTCTTCAGCGTATCCGAAGTGGAGGAGTCCCCGTCTTCCGCAAGAACCGTTTCCTCCGTCTGCGAAACGCGCCCTTCCATCCTCGCAACTGTTGTCGGCAGATAGAACTCGAGCTGATAGGGGTTGAGTCCTTTCAACTCTTTCGGAGTCTTCCCGTTCAATAACCGAAGACTTCCATCCGGCTCAATCGCGATTTTCATATTAGTCTGATTGCTATGCAGATCAATTCCGGAAAAAGGGAGAAAGAGAACGTGCAGGGTGGACTCAGCCAGGAAAATCCCCACCACAAAACCGAAAACCAGCGCCAGAATGGAAAGAATCATCCGATAGCGCAGTTCCTCGAGATGGTCGAGGATGTTCATGTTCCGTTCGGGATTGAGGTCGGGTTCCTTTTTGAGCAACTTCAGCAAAACGCGCCACCTCTCACGGCAAAATAAGAACCTTCTCTCTCACGGATGCGAGATCCCATAAGACAGAAGGTTCCCATTTTCACAACAACGCTCTGGGAAGGGAATCCCCCTCAGCTCTTAACGGCAGGTTCGTTCACTGGCTTGGGGGCTTCGGCGGTCTTCTTGGCGACCTCCGGTTCCGCGTCCGCGGCCGTCTCGATATCATCCTTGATATCGTTCAGACCCTTTTTGAAATCGGTAATCGCCTTTCCGATCGAACGGCTCAGCGCCGGCAGCTGCTTCGGACCGAAAATCAACAGGATGATCACAAAGATCACGATCAGCTCGGGTCCCCCCGGCAAACCGATCCCCGCCGTCGCGCACATGTTTTCCAACATTGACATTCCCTGACTCCTTCCACCTTCTCATTTCATCCAGAGGCCCCCACCTGCCGCCCCTTCAGACGGATGGGATGCCTCGGCTTGGGTCAAATCAGCTCACAGACTTCCTCACCCGCCCCTTTTCCGGCAGGTATCTTGAAATTCTATGCCGCAATTTTGGGATATTGCAAGAGATTTCTCCGACCCGGCTTTCCCATTTTCCGAACCATCACGGGAAATGGACGACAAAGGTCTTGAAGTCGCCGCCCTTAAAGACCGGCGCCTGGTTCGTCCACGCCTCCCCTTCGATTACCGGAGACGGATTAAGAGCGCTTGCACCCTGAGTTTTCAAGAGTTTGACCCACCCTGCATAGGTCGGGACCAGATCCTCCCCCACCAGACTGGCGCCGGCGTAAAACCCGCCCCCCGAAATCCCGGACGTTCCATAAACCTGCCCGATATCGCACGGTTGGCCGGGGGCATTGAACCCCGAGGCCACGTAATCCTCGATCCGAACCGACCCGCCGTAGAGCATGGGAATCCCGTACGACTTGACCGTCTTGCTCTTCGACACGATCCCCTTGATTTCGCCCGACGCCGTCAGGACGGTCATGTCCACGTCCGCCCCCGTGGTGGACAGGAGCCCAATCTTACCCGTACACGCCAGCGACTCGAAATAAATTCCGCCGCCGTACATGTCACCGAGATCCTTGACATAAAGACCCGAGGCGGTCATCTTCGTCAAATCCCCCTGCACCTCGATCACGCCGGAGATATCCGCTCCCGGTGCGGAAACCGTCAGGGGGCCTGCCGTCTTGAGCGAACACAGTTCCTCCGGGTCCGGATCCGGCACCCCGCTTTCGTCGTCGGTGTCGGTTCCCAGCCCGCTGATACTGAGGAAGGTTTCGCCCATCACCTTGTCGAAGCCCTTCTTCGTCTGCGCCAGGATCTTGCCGCCCTGTACGGGAATGTCAATACGGCGCGCGCCAATACCCGTCAGTTTGATGTTGAAGGGCTTGGTTCCCGAGGGCACTGGCGACCCATTCGCCATGAGCAGCGTCCAGAAGAATTCGCCCTCCGGGAAGGCCGTGGAGTCGGGCGTCGCCTGCATGGCCACCGTTCCGAAGGCCCGGGCCTGCGCCTGCAACACGTAGGTCCCCTTCGTCGTCAATCCCTTGAGGGTCCCCTCGACGGTCAACCGCTGGATAAACGCCTGCGAGTAGAGACTCTTCAGGTCGCCATGAACCCGCACTTCGGGGAACAACAGCGCCGTGTTGTACAAAACTCCCGCCTTGGGTGTCTGCACTTCGCCCGGTTTCATCAGCGCGATCTTGATCGTGCTGCGGTCCGTCGTTCCCTGCACATCCAGCGACGAGCCGTTGAACACGCTCACCACACAGTTCTTGTAGGTGACCTTGTAGTTCTTCAGGTCGTAAGCGTTCGGGCGGAACCCGGAATCGGTCTCGCTGGGAATGCTTTCATAGTCGCCCTGGGCATTCGTGGCCGCCCGCACACTGTAGTAATAGACCGTTCCGGCCACCGCCTGGGTGTCATCGAACGAGAGCGCCGTCTGCCAGGGGCCGATATCGGTCTGAACTCCCACCTCCGAATCCGAGCGGCTGACGATGTAATACGCCGCACCCGGCACCGCGTCCCAGGTCAGGCGCACCCGGTCGGGATACCAGCCATCCGAAGCGGCAAGATTCGTGGGCGTATCACACTGAGTGAACACGTCCGTCATAAAGCTTCCCGTGTCGGCAGCCCAGACGCCACCCTCCGAGTCCTCCGCATAGCAGCGGAAGAAATAGAGCGTGTCCGAGGTCAACCCCGTCAGCGGCAAGGTAAAACTCCCCAACCCCCGCGTTCCGAGGGATGCCGCATTTTCCCACATATCCGGATCGCCATCGCCATCCATCTGGCCCCAATAGATCGTCACCTCCGCATCCCCATTGGGCAGATTGGTCAAGGTGCCCCCAACCACCGCCGAGTCCAGCGTGATCGAAGTCGCCCCGTCATTCTGGATTGAAAGCTCATTGTGAACCGTCGTCTGGAACGTCTGCGTCGGTTGCAGCCAGACCGTTCCAGACGAATTCTGGGCCAGGAACCGGTAGAAATAGGGAGTCCCCGGTGTCAGCCCCTCGAGCGGACGCGTGTGGGAACCCACTCCCAGTGTTCCCAGGGACGAGCTCCGCTGCCAGGCCCCCAGAACGGCTCCTCCGTCCGTGGTTCCCCACACCACCGTCACGGTCGGATCCTCTCCGCCGGTAGAAAGAACGGTGAGCCCCACCACCGCCGAGGTTGTCGTGATCTCACTGACGGCCAGATACTGGAGGGTCGGCAGTTGAACCGGGGTCAGTGTCAGGAAAGTTTCCGAAAGGCTGGCCCACGCTCCCCCGACGGAATTGACGGCATAGAAACGGAAATAATAACGGGTACCGGGCGCCAGCCCCGTTGTCACCGTCGTGAACACCCCCTCGTACCGATACCCCATGTCCAGTACCTGCTGCCAGGCGCCGGGCGTCGTCCCCCCGTCCGCCGTTCCCCAGTACAGATAGACCCGGGGATCTTCTCCTCCCGTGGATGTCACATTCCCCCGGAATTCGACCGACTGGGTGGTGATGGCGTCCGCCTGCTGGTTGGTGATGGCGGGCGGGTCAACATGATGCGGGGTGGTGAACGATTCGCTCGACGCGGCCCAGGTGTCCCCGACCGAATTCGACGCATGGCAGCGGTAAAAATACTGAACTCCGGGTGTCAGCCCCTCGAGGTGCTCACTGAAGTCCCCCACATCGCGCGTGCCCAGACTCTCGGAATGTTGCCAGGCCGCGGGGTTGGCGCCGCCATCGGTTTCGCCCCACAATAACCAGACGGCAGGGTTCTCGCCGCCATTGCCGGTCAGAGTTCCCCCCGCCACCGCCACGCTTTCGTCCACGCTGACGGGCGCGCGGTTGACCACCGTGGGCGCCGCAAGCGACCAGCTGGCCGTGTGCCCCATGAACGGCGGAGTCCACTGCATGGCGTTGTCCCCCGCATCAATCAGATAGACAATATAGAAATAATCCGTATCGGGCTGGAGCCCCTTGGTGTCCGTGTAGGTCACCTCATCCTCGTCCGCCCGGAGTCCCGGCGAACCGCCCAGCATGGGCACCAGCGCATCGTTGACCTTCTCGTAGGAACCGGGGGCGCCGGTCGTACTGCGCTGAACGTCATACCCCTTCGATCCGGCGGGCGGGTTGTTCTCACTCCACCTCAAGCCCATCGGGCCGCCTCCCAACGCCAGCGCCGCCCCATTGTTCGCGGAAAGATTGCCGGTTTCGACCGTCGTCTCGATGTAGAACCGGTTCGAGAGATCGTCCACCAGCCGGAATCCGTCCGCCGAGCGGGCGTTCTCGACCCGCAGCGTGTTGGTGGTCTCACCCGTTTCCTCCTGGATCGAATAAATCCCCTGCCAGACCGTCGGGCTGATCCAACCGGGATTGGGCGCCACCACCGAGGCCGTATAGGGCGGCTGGGTTCCAAAGCTCACGTTGGGATTCTGCGCCGGGTCCATCGGCTTGCTGAACGTCAGGGTGAAGGTCACCGGCCCGACATAGACATGCTCGTCGAGATTCGGTGTGACCGACTTGAGGAACGCGGGTGTCTGAATATCGGGGGAGTCGGCCACCTGAGCAACGGCATAGGGCCAGATCCCCAACCTCGAGGCCGTCATGACGTCATAACCGTCCAGAATGAAGGCCATATTGCTGCCCACCGGCAGTTTGTCCAGTTCCAGGGTATTGGAAGTCCCCCAATAATTTTCGATATAGTTCCCCGCGGTCAACGACGAATAATAGGCGGCCTCGAATGTTTTTCGAATCGTGACAACAGGACCGCGTTTATACAGAGCGAAATTGTTGAAGAGATTTGAATGGGTGACCGAGAAGACATCCGATACCCCCCCCTGGAGATTGCGGAGGAGGGAGGAATCGCGCACCGTCCCGGCGCCCTTGGCCCGGACTCCGACTCCCCGATTGCCCAGAATCCAGCAATTCTCCACCAGGGTCGGATTGACCAGCCCATCCCCCTCGTTGCGGATGATGGTCGAGTTTTGGACCGTGAAAGCCCCTTTCGCGCCATAAACGCCATTGCGCCCCAGATAACTTCCCTGGATAATGACCCCCGCATCGCTCAAGCCTTCCCCATTGTCCGCAAGCGATGAATGGGTGAGCGAGTAAAGATTCCGGGCGGCGGCGCCGACATTGCCCACCACGAGCGAGTTGGAAAGGGCCGTGTTCTTCTTGGTCGCCCCCCAGACCCCCTCGCCCCCGTTATCCCGCACGACACAATTGTCCACCGCCGTTCCTTCCGTCAGAATGCCCGCCACGCCGTTGCCCACCGCAACGCACCCGTCTATCGTTCCAGCGACATCGCGCGCCTCGATCCCCACGCCACTGTTGCCGATGGCCGTGCAGTTGGAAATACGCCCCGGACCGGTCATCAACACCCCGTGACCGGAGAAATTGATGTTGCGCGGGTCGTCTTCCGTATGGTTGCGCCCCCGATTGCGCAGGGCCGTCACATTCGATTGCGAACCGACCGTGATGGAACCGCTTCCGCCATTCGAAAGAGTGCGGCAGTTTTCCACCTGCATGCCCTGCAACCCGTCGCCGGTGTTGTTCTCAGCCACACACCCCTCCAGGTTCCGCCCAATCAACCCATCGCCGTCGTTCGAATACGCCTCGCAATTGACCAGCGGGCGGGAATAGCCCATAGACACAATCCCGGCGCCGATATTGAAATGGGCCGCACACGCCGTCAGGGTTGTTTCGCCCGCCACGGAAACCAGCCCCCCCTCGATATTCCTCATAAACTGACAATTGGAGAACGAAGTGTTACCCAGCGCGTTGTGAACCCCGGCCCCATCTTCGAAAATACAGTGATCGAACAGAGCCTGCGTGGCGCTGGTGGTGATTGTGAAGGCCCCCCACGCCGAGAATACCTCTCCCCGGCGCTGCCGGAATTCATCCACCCCGATATCGGACGAAACCCCGAAACGCGGGTCTCCATCCACATCCGTAGCCAACACCGCCGCCGAGACGTCCGGTCCAATCCCTCTCTCCCGGCACTCGGAACGCTCGGTCAGGTGATAATCCTCGATGGCCCATTTCTGCGGCAGGGAAACCGTTCCCTTCTGCGAGTCATCCGTCCACACAAGATGCCGGGTCGCATCCCCCCAGACCACCAGCGTATTTTCCCAATTCGACTGGACCACATAGGCCCGGTTTCCGATCCGGACCACCTTCCCCACCAGACTGTCGCGTCCCGGCGCCAGCCCCTCGACCTTCAGTGTCGAGACCCGCTCTTCCTCACTGTAGTCAATCCGGGTCACCATCCCCCAGGCCACCGGCCCGACAAACCCCGCCTCCGCATCCAGGTTCGTCGTGTCCGGCGTATCGGGCGGCCAATCCCCCTGGACATTGGAGTAAGTGATATCGGCCACATCGGAAAGCACTTCACCGGGGAGGTTGCCCCGAAGGACCGAGTTCACGACAGACAAAGTCGTCTGAGAGTCGCCACTGGCAATGCCTCCTCCCAGCCCCGACGTCGAAGAAATCTGGTTCTCGACCACCACACAGTTCGAGAGCGAGACGGTCCCGCCCCCTTCACAGAACATCCCCCCGCCTTCGCCCGAGGAATTCCCCGCCAACACGCTGTTGAACACCCGGACACTCGAGTTGTAAACATACAGGCCGCCCCCCTCGTTGTTCGAGGCGTTGCCTTCCACCCGGCAGTTCTGGATCTGGCAAAGCAACGAATTGGAGAGATGAATCCCCCCCCCTTCCATTTCGGAAGAATTGCCCGCGACAACCGTGTTCAGCAGTGTCAGAAGGCTCCCTTCCGAATAAATCCCGCCGCCGTCGCCATTGATCACCGTCGCATTCGCCGTGATGACGTTGTTCACTGCCACAACATTCGAGGGCGCAACCGGCGTGACCAGGGAGGGAAACAAGGCGATCCCCGCCCCGTGCTGGCTGCCATTGCCCACAATCAGATTGTTCAGAACAGACAGGCTGATCCCCTCGACCAGAATCCCGCCTCCTGCCGCAATATCGCTGGTCGAGTTGTCGGCAATCCGATTGTTCGAAATACTCGGGGTTCCACCTCCCCCACACGCAATCCCCCCACCGCCCAGTTCGGAATAATTCGACTCGATCACATTATTGGAAATCGAGGGCGAAACACCGTCACACAGAATCCCGCCCCCCCGGGCCACCAGCGTCCGACCGTTCCGAACCTGAAAACCATCCAGCCGCGCGTTGCTGGCGGCATACACCACGGCGTTCCGGTTCTCGCCATCCAGAATGGTCGGATTGGCCGCAATGTCTCGCCTCCAGTACTTCCCATCGTACCCGCCGAAGAGGTCCACATTCGGTTTCATCACGACCGTGTAAAAACTGCCATTCGGGGCCACCGACCCTTTCTCCTGGGGGCCGTAGGTTCCTCCCGCCACCAGGATGGCCACCCGACCGGTTTCACTTCCCACGACCTGATTCAAAGCAAACGAGATCGTCCGCCAGGGATTACGGACCGTTCCCGTCTCCTCCCCTGCGAAATCCGATCCCCGCTCAATATCCACATGGACAACGCGGGCATAGGCAGACAAATCCACCAGCCGGTTGGCGGGCCCCACATCCTCCGGCGCTTCCAGCACCCCCGTTCTCTTTTGAGCGAATCCATACGGCTTCATGGAGGTGAACCGAATGGGGCTGCCTGAAGTTCCCTGCGCCTTCAGGTCGCAGGACGGTCCCAGCGTAAAATTGACACCCGGCCCCATCTTGAAGAGCGTTCCCGGCGCGATCGTGATGTTCCCCTGCAATTGCAGATCGTCCGAAACCACATAGGTGCGATCGGCGGTGAAGGCCTTGTCCACGACTGTTCCCGAAATCGGTTCTTCCCGTTCCACGGGTACCTCAAACGTCAGGGTTTTGTTGAAGGCGCCCCCGCCCGCCACCACCGTCAGACTGAACGTCACCGCCGACGCCGAACTCAGGGCGCGAACCCGAATGTTCTGAAAGGGATCGTCGGCGTTCGAGCGCGTCTCGCCATACGGGATTCGGCCAAAAACGGTCTGGGCGTCCCAGATCGCCTCGACGTCGGTGAGGGGAGCCGACAGGTACCCCACGACATCCAGGGCATCGGCCTTCTGGGCGGAAAGATGCACGATCAAACGCGCCGTCTCGCCCGCTTCCAACGCTCCGTCCCCGTCATTGCTCAGACTCAGGGCCGGATCGTCATCCACCTCATATCCCGCCACCACGATCTCGGGCGTCATCGCGGTTTCCAGCGCGGCCCGGGCATTGAGCATCCCCGCACCCGCCCACTCGCCCAGCGGCGTAGCCGTACGCGCCAACTGAGCCCGAATCGCGGCATTCGATTGACCGGGATAGTGGGCTTTCAACAACGCCGCCACCCCCGACACCATGGGCGCGGCAAAACTGGTCCCCGAGCCATACGATCCGTTGTACTGGGAGCCCGGCGTGGTCGAGAAAACCGTGGTCCCGGGCGCAGCCAGCTCTACCAGTGAGGTCTCCGTCCCATTGTAGTTCGAGAACGGCGCGCGCTGCACCCCGTCGTCCTGAGTCGCGGCCACCCCGATGACCGAATCGAGCGAGGCGGGATAGACGGGCGAGTTGCTCTGGTTCTCGTTACCGGCCGCCGCCACCAGTACGGCGCCAGCGCTGTAAGCCGCATTGCAGGCATTGGTCAACGTCTGACTGAACGACTCGAATCGCAGGCTCAGATTGATTACGTCGGCACGGCAGGCCACCGCCCAGTTGATGGCCGACGCCACATCGGCGCTGGTCACCGTCCCCACGGAAGTGGCGACATCCAGAGACAAGAGGGTACAACCATGCGCAATCCCGGCGATCCCTTCGCCATTTCCAGCCGATGCGCCGATAATCCCCGCCACGCGGGTGCCATGTCCCACGTCATCGAAAATGGACGTGTTGTTCTCCACAAAGTTGTAGGAAGCCTGCCGGTTGACTCCATCCTGCAGGTCCGCATGATTGGGGTCAATACCCGAGTCCACCACCGCCACCACCACCCGGGGCCCGGCGCCGTTCTGCCGGTCCCAGGCCACTTCCATGCCGATGAGCGACAGATCGTGCTGGCTCTGGCCGTAGAGGGGGTCGGACGGAACCGCCCCCAGCGCTCCCAGAAAGTTCGGTTCGGCATAGGCCACCGCCGGGTCGCTCGAATACGCCTGACACACCGCCCGCACATCCACCGTCGGATCGAACCGCAACACCCACAGTTCCGAAACCTCCGGACTGGGAGTCACCGTGGCCGCCACAGAAGCCTGCGCGGCCGTCGCGCTGGTGTCGCGCTCGGGGCTCGAAGCGCTTTTTTTGCTCACATCCGGGCAAAGCGGCTTTGCCGCGCGCAGGCCAAACCGCCGATCCAGCGCCTGAAGACTCTGGGGACGCCCCTTTTCGGCCAACGCTCCCGCCGCCCGGAATCCCGGCAAAACACCCGCCCCTCCCGACTGCGTCTGGAAAGCCACTCCCTGACGGTAACGCACCACCATCTCGCCCGGGCGGTATTGAGGATCTCTCGGACCCGCCTGCAGAGTAGCCGGCAGGACAACCAGCGCCAGCAGAAACCCCAGAAGGGAAAGAGTCTTGTTTTTCAGACCGGTCTTCAACATATCCACATCTCCATGCGCAACAGACTTTGTTTCAGGGTCAGGCGTCCCTATAGCACCGTATGCTCTACCACCAAGCCGGTTCCGGGTCCAATGATTCCTCGACTTTTCTCACCCATATTCTCTCAACCGTCAGCGCCAGGCCGTCACCACAATTCCCTCCGGATTACTCTGGGTCCGAACGATATTGCCGATACTCTTCGTGCCGTTACTGGCGTCGTAGGGGATATCGCACCCCTTCAGGATCGCGGGATTGGGATTGAACGGCCCGGCCTCCATGTCGTTCTGACTATAGACACGATCGGGCCCGTTCGAGGAAAGCCGATAACGCCCGTACCGGGCCAGGCACCCCTCGTTTCCCCCGAAAAAGTCCACCGCTTCCCAGGGGGGCGGGGGATCCAGGCTGAAAACATCGGCCATCGTACTGGGCCGCAGCACCGACAGATAGGAATAATACTGTTCGAGTTCCCCCTGCGCCTCACTCGTTTCGCCCGTCTTGAACGGATCTTTCAGGCGCGCGTTCATCAGGTAAGCCACCGGCGTCGTCAGAATAACCGGCACCACGCTGTAGGCGGTATTGGGCGGATACAACCCCCAATCCACACTGTAGGCATCGGCGCCCGTCGCGACGGTGCGCATGTCGGCCTTCGCCCGGGTCACCTTGGCCCGGGTCTGCGCCTCGAGAAAATTCGGCACCGCAATGGCGGCCAGAATCGCAATGATTGCCACCACAATCAACAATTCGATGAGGGTGAATGCCCTTGTTCCCTTCTCGTTCCACACAACCGACGGGTCAACCTTGTCTCCGGAGATTTTCATGACCCGCTCCTTTCTGCCCCTGTTCATGGAACAGAACGCTCCTTCATTCCTTCACAGCCGCACACAATTCCTGCAGACGCTTTTCTTCGACCCGATTCTGTTGCCGGGCAGATTCCTCGATTCCCTTCTCGATGGCCTCAAGCGCCTCGGGCCTGTGGCCCTTCAGCAGATAAAACCGGGCTTCCAACCGCTTCAAACGCGGGACCTCCAACCGAAACCCTCCGTTCTCCAGCGCTTCCGACGCACCCGCCAGTTTCTTCTTCACCCGTACCAGCGATTGATCGCGACAATTGTCTTTATGATCCTCCAACGCCGCCTCGATTTCCACCAGATCCAGCGAGAACAACCGCTCACGATCACCGATCTTGCGGGCGATCGTCCTCCCCTGACGCAGGTTCTTGTCCCGCTCGTCCGGCTGACACAGGTAGAGATACCCCAACGCCAGATTCTCGTGCGCAATGGCCTGGCTGCGCAGGTCACCGATACTCGCGGCCAACTGCAGCGACTTTGCGCCGTGTTCCACAGCCTGCGGGTACTGCCCGCGCACCAGACCGAGATTGGCCAGGTTTCCGTAAATCCACGTCTGAACCTGCGGATACCGCAACCGTTCGGCGATTTCGAGCGCCTGGAGGTAATGCGCCTCCGCGTCCGTCAGTTTGCCGAGATTTTCCTCGATGATCCCCATGTTCATCAGGGTGGCCGCCACTCCGAAACGGCTCCAGGTCTTGTGTTGCAGACGCAGATTCTTGTGAAAACCCGCCAGCGCCTCGGTCAGTTTCCCCGTCTTCCAGTCCAGGAGCGCCAGATTGTTACCGGCATCCGCCTGCGAGGCCAGATCCGAGACCTGACCGGCCAGCCGGGCCGTCTCGTTCCACGCCTCGCGCGCCTCGGCCCACTGGCCTTCTCCCCACGCGCAATACCCCAGAACATTCGCCGCGGCGGCCAGACCGCGAAGATCCTCGAATTCCTTCAGAACCGGCTGCGCTTCCTGAGCCGCCTTGCGCGCCTCCGCATAGGCGCCCGTCTGCATGTGGGTCATGCCGAACTCGAGCCGGAAACGGGCGCGCATCAACCGGTCCTTCTCCACAAACGGCAAGGCGCTCCCTTTCCGGAAAACGCCCAGCGCGTCCTCGTATTGTCCCAACAGACGGTGGAGACGCCCCTTGGTCCAGAGAATCTGTCCCATCTTTTTCTGCTCTTCCTCACTGGGGCGGTTGTCTCCCGCCGCCCCCTTTTCGAGCCGTTCCAGCGCACTCTCGTAGAAATGGATGGCTTCGGGCAGCGCGGCCTGTTCCACCGCCCGGTCCCCCGCCAACTGCAGGTACCGGATCGCCTGTTCACGGTTGTTCGCCTGCTCGTAATGGAACGCCAGTACCGGATACAGGTCTTCGAGGCGGTTCTTGAACGTGACCTCAATGCGCGCAGCGATCAGGTCGTGCAGGTCGCTGCGCTGGCGTTCGAGAAGCGACTGGTACGCGATCTCGCGGATCATGTGATGGTGAAACAGAAACTCGAGTTCCCGCGGGGTTTTCAGGTCGTCTAGGAATTCCAGACCTTTGAGTGAATACAGGCGCGCCAGCAAGCCGTCGCGGACAATATCGAACAGTTCGATCAACTGGAACGCGAACCGCTGCCCGAGAACCGCCGCGCACTGCAACACCAGTTTGCGCCGCCGGTCCAGCAGGTCTATGCGCGATTCGAGCATCCCCTTCAACGAAGGGGGTACCCACGTCCGGATCATCTCCGTGAGCGCTTCCCCCTCGGGCTTTTCTTCCATCTGGGCAATGCGATGCGCGATGGAATGAACCAGTTCCACCAGGAAAAGCGGATTGCCCGACGAGTACTTGAGTAACCCCTGGCTGACTTCCGGAACCAGGTCGCGCGTGTCGGCCAGATGTTTCAACAAATCCCGCCCCGAGTCGGCGTCCAGTTCCCGCAACACGATCCGTTGCAGGCGGCGGCAGTTTTCCCCCGGCAAAACGAACCCATTGCGGTGCGCCAGCAGGAAAAACACATTTCGGATCGGCGGCGCGGTCAGGAGGGAATCGAGAATTTCCAGACTGCTCTCATCCGCCCACTGCAAATCGTCAAGCAGAATCACCAGCGGACGGTTGCGGGCCAGCGTCTCGAGAATGGCCGCAATATCCGCACAGATCTGACGCCGGACAATCCCCTTACTCAGGTCCTTCAACTTCTGCAACGCCGCCGGAATCCCGAAAATGGCCCGGATCGAAAGCAGACCATCACTTTTCTCGGCCAGTTCGTACCCCGACTCCCCGAGACTCTCGATCCATTGATTCAATCCGGCGTCCTGTTTATCCGTTTCATCATTGGGGCCTCCCCCCCACCGGCTGCTCAGCGCGGTACGCCACTCGCCATACGAGAGTTTGGCATTGTGCGGACTGCCTTCCGACGCCAGAACCTGCACATCGGGAATTACCGTCTCGCGGAACTGAGTCAGAAGACGCGTCTTGCCGATCCCCGGCATCCCCACCACCACGCAGCCATGCGCATGGGTGAAGTTCCCCGTTCGCGCCTCCTCCTCGAAATGCCGCCAGCACTCGGTCAGGCGCTCCAGTTCATGGCGCCGTCCCATGAAAGGCATCGAATAATCGCGCCGCTCGACCTCCTGCGCCTCCTTCGGCCCCTCGACCTCGTAGGTCACGACGGGTTCGGCGATATTCTTGAACTTGCGCGCGCGTTTCTTGCGCGCGTCAAAGACCCGGCTGATCTGCTCGTAGGTGTCGGGACAAATCAGGAGCGTATCGGCCTCGGCCGCCGCCTCGATACGCGCCGAGAGATTCACCGACGGGCCGAAAATGTCAAAATCAATCTGTCCGCCCCCTTTCCGGGTGATCGAAGAGAGAATCCGGCCCGTGGCAATTCCTGCCGAGACTTGAATCCGGGTCCCTTCGATCCGGGGGAAGAGCCGGACCATCTCGCGGATTTCGAGGGCAGCGTACACGGCCGACTCGACGTCGCGGTCGTAAGCCACCGGGGCGCCAAAAACGGCCAGCGTCGCATCGCCCGCATACTTGACCACAAACCCATTGTAGCGGCTGATGACCTGCGTGCAGATCTCGTAGAACGTGTCGAGAACGTCCTTGACCGCCTCGGGCGACATTTTCTCCGAAAGCGCCGTGTACCCCGTAATATCAATGAACAGAACCGACGCGGTGCGGTATTCATCCTCCGAACGGCTGAGAAATTCTTCAAGACGCTGGCGGTGCTTGACGGCAAAGGCCGGGTCAATTCCCTTGTAACGCGCCGCAATCACACTCTCGACATCGCCCATGTTGATGAACGACCGGCGACGGCGCATCACCTCCACCACGCTCTGTTCCGTCT
>Ga0116171_10002453_pt1 | contig 17565 bp, 11 predicted proteins | sample AD_JPNHW2_MetaG_FD_89798 | JGI IMG/M metagenome (GOLD analysis project Ga0116171, IMG submission 89798) | Active sludge microbial communities of municipal wastewater-treating anaerobic digesters from Japan - AD_JPNHW2_MetaG | ecosystem: Engineered > Bioreactor > Anaerobic > Digestate | place... | reverse complement strand
GATATTTTCCGCCTTTTCAACCATTGGTTTCACTTTTTTCCGCCGGGCTTTTATGTTGATTACGCAAAAACAAAATTCATCACCTTGCTTTGTTCTTCAGGGCTGGTAGTGGCATTGATTATTTATGGATTTATCAACGCCTCTGTTGTAAGAGTAAGCAACCTGTCCATGCGTGTTGATAAAAAGGCCGGGCAGCTCAAATCATTGCATGTTGTAATGCTTTCCGACATACACCTGGGAACCATTGTTGGCCCGAACCGGCTTGGAAGAATTGTTAATAAAGTAAATGCCCTGTCGCCCGATATTGTGCTGTTTGCAGGCGATGTGGTTGATGAAAATATCAGGCATGTCATCAATCAAAATTTAGGGGTGCAACTTGAAAATATACGATCAAAATACGGTGTATATGCGGCTATCGGCAACCACGAACTGATAGGCGGTGTTGAACCTGCCGTGGCATACCTTGAAAAGCATAAAGTAAAATTCCTTCGCGACACGGCTGTCTTGATTGATAGCGCTTTCTGGGTTGCCGGGCGCAATGATAAAGATATGGACCGTTTTACGAATAAAAAAAGAAAAGCAATAACCGAAATACTGGAACATGTTGATATGTCTTTGCCGGTGATCCTGCTTGACCACCAACCATTTTTTCTTGACCAGGCAGCGGCGGCCGGTGTTGATATACAATTTTCAGGTCATACACACAACGGACAAATGTTCCCACTTAGCCTTATCACCAAAGCCATGTACAAGCCGGACTGGGGTTACAGAAAAATCGCGGGTACTCAATTTTATGTTTCCTGCGGTGTGGGCACATGGGGTCCTCCGGTGCGAATTGGCAATTTCCCCGAAATTGTCAATGTTGAAATAACTTTTAAATAATATAGATATGAATGTTGATGAAATATTGGTCTTTGGGATTTTTAATATTTTCGTGATCTTCATGCTGTTTCTCGACCTAAAACTGATCGGAAGAAAAAACCATGAGGTAAAACTTAAAGAAGCGATTCTCTGGTCAATTTTCTGGATATTCATTTCCATTGCTTTTTATTTCCTTATTCAGTCGCATGGTGACTGGGTTCATGGGATAAAGAATGTGGATGACATACAAAGTAAAATAACCAAATACCACCAACCTATTGACATTTCAGGCCTGTCGTATGAGGATGCATTAACAAAATATAAAAACAATCTGGCCCTGGAATACATCACGGGTTATGTTATTGAGAAAACACTTTCGGTTGACAATTTGTTCGTGATGATCATGATTTTCATGGCTTTCGGAGTTCAACGAAAATACTACAAACGGGTATTGTTCTGGGGAATTTTAGGCGCCCTTGTGATGCGGTTTATTTTTATTTTCGGCAGTGCCGCCATTATCAACCGTTTTGAATGGGTGCTCTATATTTTCGGGGCATTCCTGGTTTACACGGGTGTTAAAATGTTTATTCAAAGAAATAAAGAAGAGTCAAAGATCAATATCAGCAAACATCCCATTGTGCGGTTTTCTTCAAAATACCTTCGGGTTTTTCCCAAATATGTAGGCAAACATTTCGTTGTTAAAAGACGGGGAAAAATGTTTTATTTTACGCCCTTGTTTATCGTAGTGCTTGTTATTGAATTTTCGGATGTTATTTTTGCCACAGATTCTGTACCTGCTATTTTTTCAATAACACAAGATCCCTACATCGTATATTTTTCAAACATTTTTGCCATTCTTGGTCTGAGATCCTTGTTTTTTGTGCTGCTGAATTTCATGAACAAGTTCCACTACCTGAAACATGGGTTAGCCATTTTGCTGACATTTATAGGGTTGAAACTTCTTTTCGACCACTGGCTGAAAGAATGGGGGTTTACCACCACTTATTCGCTGATCATTGTTTTAAGCGTGCTGGTTTTAAGTATGGTATCATCAATAGTCTTCCCGAAAAAATAATCATTTTGCGGCTCAATTATATTCTTTGTTGTAACCCTAACCTATTCGTAAATAAATGAAATGCAATTTATGAATGAGCATTGGCAATGCGGCAGTAGGTCAAGTAATCCAGACACAGAAAATATTTTACTTTCTTTTGTCGGCCCGAAGGGTGAAAAATTCTTGTGAATTTTTCATGTAAAAGATCGCTTGTTCTATTTTTAAAATATTTACTATTTTTACACTTTATTAAGCTTTTAAATAAAAATGATTTATCATATGAAAAAACTGACTGTACTTTTTGTTTTTTGCCTGGCATTCCTTTTTTCGGGTTTTGCCCAGACAGGAGAAAGACTTTGGGGTGTTGGATTTCACGGGGGCTTCAATCAATACAATGGAGACAGGGGCCTGGGATTTTATCGTTTTGATAATGGAACATATGGCTTTTTCCAGATAAGTTGTTCCCGTTACATTAACCGTTTCCTGGATGGGGTTCTTGCCGTAAATTACGGAAAGATGGGGTATTCAAATGCTGCGGGTTCATTTAAATACAATATGTTTCTGGCAGATTTAAATCTTCGCCTTAAGTTTCTCGGAAATGACAAATGCAAATTTACGCCATATGTATTTGTAGGTCTTGGATACATTGGGCTCGCAAATGATGAAAATGTCGTCAATAATTTCGCCCGGCCGGTTTGCGGGCTTGGCTTAACATACAGGATTGCACCTGTGGTTAGTCTGCAATTTCAGGAATCATTTATTTTCAGCGACTATGACAAAGCCGACGGCAGAACCGGCTGGTTGCGATATAATGACAATTATCTGCAGCACAGCCTTGGGCTGGTATTCAATTTTGGTAAAGGAAAAGACACTGATAAGGACGGAGTCCCCGACAGAATGGACAAATGCCCTGCTGTTTTCGGGCTCGCAAAATTTGAAGGATGTCCCGACAGTGATAATGATGGAGTTGTAGATTCCAGCGACCAGTGCCCCAATACTCCTGCAGACGTAAAGGTTGATGCAAAAGGATGCCCGCTTGATACCGATGGTGACGGTGTAGCTGATTATATTGATAAATGCCCAGACATTCAAGGTGTTGGAAAACTTGAGGGTTGCCCTGATGCAGATAACGACGGCGTTACAGATGCTGACGACAAATGCCCGAATACTCCGGCTAATGTCAATGTTGACGCCAAAGGATGCCCCATCGATACTGATGGTGACGGCATTGCCGATTACCTCGACAAATGTCCGACCGTTAAAGGCCTCCAGGCCCTTGAAGGTTGCCCCGACAGGGATGGCGACGGCATCACCGATCAACTTGACAAATGCCCGGATGTTAAAGGAACGGTTGAAAACAAAGGGTGTCCCGAAATAAAACAGGAAGTAAAGGATGTTTTCCAGAAAGCCCTGCAGGGAATACAATTTGAAACCGGAAAAGATGTAATCCGCCCGTTATCATTTCCGATTTTGAATAACGTGGTCAAGATCATGAAAGAAAACAAGGAATACAACCTGATCATAAACGGACATACCGACAATGTTGGTAAGCCGGAATCAAATATGATTCTGTCGCAAAAACGCGCTGATGCAGTGAAGGCATATTTGATTAAAAACGGAGTGGAAGCCGGCCGCCTGAAAGCATTTGGCTTTGGCGACACCAAGCCGGTAGCCGACAACAATACCCCTGACGGCCGCGCTAAAAACCGCCGCGTGGAATTTGTGGTCGAGTTTTAAGCTTTTTTTTATGAAGATTTTATTGGAAGGCGGCGCCTGTGGCGCCGCCTTGTTTTTTATCATTCATGTCTTTTCAAAATATAAGTTTGTATTTGCTAAAAAACCATAATTTTGTAATCAAATTAATACTTCATCCTATGAAAAAGCTTTTTATCATCATGATGATCCTGCTTGCAGGTTGCTTTTCAACAAAAGCCCAAACAGCAGACAGAAAATGGAATATATCCCTTCACGGCGGGTCGGAACAATATTGGGGCGACCAGGGACACGGCTTTTATCGCTTTGATAAAGGCTTTTATGGTTTCGGAGGCCTCTCCGTTTCGCGCTATCTCTGCAACTTTTTCGACCTGACATTACAAGGAACCTTTGGAAGTATTGGGTATGCCAAATCGACAAACCCGGTTTTTCACTCCTCAATGCTTCTTACAGATCTGACAGCACGTTTTAAATTCTTAGGAAACGACAAAGCAAAACTTTCGCCATACATCTTCTTTGGTATTGGCTATATGAGGTTTCAGGATAAAAACACCGACGAAAAATGGGACAACCTTGCGCTGCCAACCTGCGGGATCGGTTTGTCTTATCACGTTCTTCCTTATCTAACATTGCGCTTCCAGGAAAAATATATTTATTCCAATTATGATAAGGTTGACCATTTTGCACACAAGGACGATGACAGTTACCTGCAGCACGACCTCAGCCTTGGATTTAATTTTGGAAAGTCAAAAGATTCCGACGGAGATGGCATTCCTGATAAAGACGACAAATGTCCTACGGTTAAGGGTTTGTTGAAATTCGACGGATGCCCCGATACAGACAACGACGGAGTTACTGATGCCGATGATGCCTGCCCCGGCACACCCGCAAATGTAAAAGTTGATGCAAAAGGTTGCCCGCTCGACACCGATGGCGACGGCATTGCCGATTATCTTGATAAATGCCCCAACGAAAAAGGATTGCCGAAATTTGAAGGATGCCCCGACAGCGACAACGACGGCGTTGCCGATAAAGACGACAAATGCCCGGGAACACCCGCCGGAGTGAAAGTTGATATAAAAGGTTGCCCCATTGATTCCGATGGCGATGGCATTGCTGATTATCTCGATAAATGCCCCAACGAAAAAGGACTTGCAAACCTTGGCGGCTGCCCCGACCGCGATGGCGACGGAATTGCCGACAACCTCGACAAATGTCCTGACGTTAAAGGAATACCCGAAAACAAAGGATGCCCCGAAGTGAAACAGGAAGTGAAAGAAGTTTTCAAAAAAGCCTTGCAGGGCATACAGTTCGAAACGGGAAAAGACATCATACGCCCGGTTTCCTTCCCCATTCTTGACAATGTTGTAAAAATCATGAAAGAAAACAAAGAATACAACCTTATCATCAACGGACATACCGACAATGTTGGCAAACCTGAATCAAACATGATTCTGTCGCAAAAACGCGCCGACGCTGTTAAAGCTTACCTGGCGAAAAAAGGCATTGACATTTCGCGAATGAAGGCTTTGGGGTATGGCGAAACAAAACCCGTGGATGATAACAACACGGCCGCAGGACGCACCAAAAACAGGCGCGTGGAATTTGTTGTCGAATTTTAAAATATTTTTCTTTGTGAAAAGAGCCGCTTAATGCGGCTTTTTTATTAGTATCACCGGATGGACGATCATATAACCGGGTGATTTATGAGGTGAATTTTTCTTATCTGCTGCCTGAAATTTTCAAATTGATTTTTATTGAAAAGTTTTTTAATTCGTCATCAAAGGCATAATGCCCGTAACGGTAAAATACCCCTGCCCCAAGCTTCAGATAGGCAAGATTAAATAATTTCAACCTGACTAAATTATCGAATAACAATCCTGATTCAAAATACCATTTATCAGGTACTTTAAAATCAAAACCTGTGTGATTATTTTTATCAGAAAGCTCACCATATAATACGCCCTGGCAAATACTAAGTTCAGGATTGAATTTCCGGAAATTAAACAGATAATTTCCAAAGGAATGCTTCAGATGAATTGCGACATATTTATCATATAAAAACTCATCTATCCGCATGGTTTGAAATGTATTTCTGAAATAAAAAGCAAAGCTCGAGCTGAACGATCCCCTGCCTTTAAAAAGCTTCATGTACGGCGTAGCGCCCCAAATATACCCTGATTCAAGCCAAAGGCCGGTTTTTCCAAAAAACCTGATCATGAATTCCTTTTCAACAGCAAATTCCAGCTTGTCGTAATTATATTGCCCCCCCAGCACCCCGCGAAATCCGTGAACGTAAGTTAGGTACAGAACCGGGTATTTTGTACCCAAAGTATACCGCTTACTGAAAGCATCGATCAGTTTTTCCTTATAGGCATAACGCAGTCCCAGCTTGAGTTCTGTAAACTTAAAAGCATTGCCGGGTAAAGAATCGATGGTGGACGGCAAATACGAATAATCATATTGCGGAGTCCGGTTTTCGTGCATACCGGCAATTTCAAGCTGTGCATAACGCAATGTCCTTATTTTAAAATATGCGTTGAACCGTTCAACCCAGTCTATTTTATCAATAAGGAATTCATTCCAATACGAAAAATTCCGGTATTCATATAATTCTGTCAGGCCCGGGGTTTCCAGATCTTTAAAATAGTTGGCGCCAAGGAAAATTTCATGTTTTTTCGAAATGGTAAACATTAGGTTACCGCCATATTTAAACCTTTTGTCCCAAAACCCATATCCTCCATATCCTCCAATACGAAACCATTTGCATAATTTTTCGTTTGTTCTTAATCCAAGCCCGATCCTTACGCCTTCAATATTATTATAATTAAATAATTCTTCAAGGGATAAATCAAAAATGCTTATTGGTAAATAACCTTCGAGGATTTTTCCCACGGCATCAGAATAATAATCAAAATGATTTTTTTTACCTAAAGAGTCAATGGTAACGTAGGTTTTTTGCTCTTTTTGTGTAAGGGTATCATGTCGATGGTCCTTCCAGTATTTTTCATCCTGTTTTCCTGCGGCATTTTCATAGATGATATTACTCGGCCCAAAATCGGGGGTTTTTAGTTCCGTATTAAAATTCACATCCGAAATATAGCTTCTTCCATGCATGATAACCCCGACTTTTTCGGATGGGTAATTTGGCAGCAGCCAGTCATAATTCAACTGCAAAGGGAACCAATACTTATTATCAGCAAATATATACATCTGCTGAATCCTGAGCGACCACAAGCCTTCTTCGGCGGGCTGTGCAATAACGTCCTGGATGGCATACCTGTTTGAATTTATATAAAGAACGCCTTTCAAAGCATTAAAATACTTCCCTTCAAAAGGTTTGAACGAAATAACAAAAACGCTGTCGCTACCTGAATACAATGTATCCTCAAGTAAAAAGCTGTACCTCCCGATGCTTCCGTTACTGATGGGATTTATATAATCTTTTACATCAGTAATAGATAATGAAATATAATCCTTATAAAATGAAAACGGCTGAATATCGGTGGCCAGCGAAGTAAACTTAGGATCAGAAAAACCCGACACACGCGTTCCCAATACTTTTTCGCTACTCTTGCCATTTAAATATATCCGCTCGGTAAAAGATTCCATCATCATGATATATTGTTCATCGGCCTGCTTTTTTAAACGCAGGTATGTGCTGTCATCCTTGAGTTTTGATTCGGGATCGGAACTAATACTGTATTTGGTTTTATCAAGATACCATTCTGCCGTTACTTTATTATAGCTGTTATAACTGAAAGAGGGAATATTTTCCGGATCATTGGTTTTCCTGTTTTCCTGGGCTTTCCGGATAATTTTATGCGCCGGATTTTCACCAGGATAGATCACCACTCCGCTCAATTCAATATTTTTACGAACCATCAGCACATGAAGTGATTTGGGCTTTGCCCCTAAATAAATCATCCGGCCGTGGTACCCGACATAGGTAAAGGTTAACGTTTCTATGGGAACAGTAGATTTTAAATGGAAATTACCGTCGATATCGGTGGAGCCGCCATAATCATTACCGTTGACAATAATGCTGACAAATGCCAATGGCGCACCCGTAACCGAATCAGAAACATTACCCGAAGCAATATGTTGTGCCTGTATCCCGATGACCCCAAACACCATAAAACATAACAAAAAAATCAAATGCTTCATTCGGCAAAGTAAACAAGAAATCCTGAAGATCAGGTTAAAATTATTTAACACGGGCTATAAGATAACTTCTTTCCTTAACAATTTCATATATTTGATGTTGAATTTTGTGCTTTTTCTGAAATTTTTATTCATAGCAATTATGGCCGAACACAATGACCTTGGCAAAGAAGGAGAAAACCTGGTAGCACAATTTCTTGCCGATAAAGGATTTCGTATACTTGCCCGTAACTGGCGATACGGGAAGGATGAGCTTGATATCATTGCTGAAACGGACACACACATTGTTTTTGTTGAAGTAAAAACACGCAGCAACATCATTTACGGAGAGCCTGAAGAAGCTGTCACCAAAAAGAAACAGGGATACCTGATTCGGGCCGCCAACGCTTACATCGAAAAAAATAATTGCACGAAAGAAGCTCGATTTGACATAATATCAGTAATTTTGCCGTCGCATCCTGTGCATATTAATCATATTGAGGATGCCTTTTATCCAACTCTTTGAAATATTATAACTATGAAAAACACCGGTGCTTCAAATAAAAAAAATAATTTTCGTGCTAAAGAAGGCCGGAAAAAAAGCGTTAAAAGACCTGTCAATAAAAAATACGGACCCAGATCCGAAAAAACAGACCACCCTTCCGACGAATCGTCTACACCACGCCATAAAAAAAGCTCCGGCTTTGAAAAGCCCTCACGACGTCGTGAACAAAACGATTCCGAATCCGGAAATTATTATAAAAAGAGCGAACACAAACCTTATCATAAGGACAACAATTCGCCTGATAAGCCGGTTAGGCGGCAACGCAATACAAAAGATAACGAAACAGGAAGTTATTATAAAAAAAGTGAGCGCAAGCCTTTTCATAAAGATAACAACTCGAATGACAAGCCCGTAAGGCGGCAACGTAGTACAAAAGATAACGAAACGGAAGGTAATTATAAAAAAAGTGAGCACAAGTCTTTTTATAAAGATAACAACTCGAATGACAAGCCCGTAAGGCGGCAGCGCAATACAAAAGAAAACAGCGAGAGGCGTTCGTCTTACGATAAACCGGCCAGATTCCATGATACCGAGCGTACTCATGGTGAGAAAAAATTTCAGCGTAAGCCTTTCAAAAAAGATACTGACTCCTCCGGATATTCAAAAAAGGAAACACGCACGCATGAACCTGGACACTTTGCAAATGCTGACAGGAGAACAAGGCAATACAAACCAAGACAGGAAAAAACTGAGTCAACATATTACGAAGATACATCCAGCCATACGGATGAGAGAAAAACAAGAAAGCCCCGTATTCCTAAAAAGAAAACTTACATCGGAAGAAAACATGAGTTCCGGAATGTTGATATTCTGGTGCAGGACAACACATACGCCAAACGGCCATCGTTTAAAGACCTTTCGGAAACGGGCGGTATCCGCCTGAACAAGTACATCGCCAATGCAGGTATATGCTCACGGCGCGAAGCCGACACGCTGATTGAAACGGGTGTAATAACAATAAACGGTAAAATTGTTACACAGCTTGGTACAAAGGTGATGCCGGGTGATGTGGTAAAGTTCAACGACCAGGTTTTATGCGGTGAACAACTCCAATATCTCCTGCTAAATAAGCCCAAAGGCTACATTACCACAACCGATGATCCACAGGAACGAAATACCGTTATGGAAATCATCAAACATGCCTGTAAAGAACGGATATATCCTGTCGGACGCCTTGATAAGAATACTTCGGGCCTTTTACTTTTTACCAACGATGGGGAACTTGCCAAAAAACTTACTCATCCAAGCCACCATGTCGAAAAAGTTTACAAAGTTGAACTTGACAAGCCTCTTACAGGTGCAGATATGCAAAAAATAGCGGAAGGAATAGAGCTGGATGACGGATTTATCAAAGTAGATGCTATTGCCTACGGAGAAACAAAAAGAGAAGTTGGTATTGAGCTTCATTCCGGCAAAAACCGTATTGTCAGGCGTATATTTGAAAGCCTGGGATATGATGTGGTTAAGCTTGACCGTGTTGTTTTTGCAGGGCTCACAAAAAAAGATCTTCCCCGCGGAAAATATCGTTTTCTAAGCAAAGAGGAAGTTAATATCTTAAGAAGAATCAAATAGTACAGAACATAAAAATCCCGGACATTTTCTTTGCCCGGGATTTTTTAAACAACCGAAAACTTTTCTTAAAAGAAAATGTTCATTTCAACACGCCTGTTTTTCTGGCGTCCTTCGGGTGTTTCATTGGGCGCAATGGGTCTTGTTTCGCCATACCATTCCGTTTTAAAACGCGACGCATCAATTCCTTTTTTCACCAAGTAATCGCGTACTGCAATTGTACGGTTCTTTGAAAGAGTCATGTTGCTGGCATCATCACCCACATTGTCGGTATGGCCGGCAATAAGGAGTTTAAATTCCAGGCGTTTTTTCATCACACCGGCAAGTTCATCGAGCGAGAAATACGAACTGGCCCGGATTATTGCCTTACCGGTCTCAAACTCTAAATTGTCAAAAGCCTTACGAATGGTTTCCTGCTCTTCTTTTTTAATTTCAGGACAGCCTTTGTTTGCAGGAATTCCTTTTACAGTGGGGCACATATCATACTTATCAGAAATACTGTCACCATCAGTATCGGGGCAGCCATTAAAGATTTTCTGGCCGGCTATTGTTGGACAATCATCAACATTGTCGGGAATACCGTCTTTGTCAGTGTCTGAAAACGGACAACCTTTATTTTCAATTGTACCCGGCTCGGTAGGGCAGTTATCCAACTTATCGGAAATACCATCGCCATCGGTATCAGGACAGCCGTTAAATATTTTCTGGCCAGGGATGGTCGGGCATTCATCGTCTTTATCCGCTATGCCATCATTATCAGTATCGATATACGGACAACCTTTATTTTCAATTGTTCCCGGCACGGTGGGGCAATTATCATCTTTATCTGCAATACCATCACCATCGGTATCGGGACAGCCGTTAAATGCAGGAATCCCGGCAACCAACGGGCAATCATCATTTTTATCAAGAATTCCATCTCCGTCAGTATCGGGGCAACCCTTGTATTTGGCAGGCCCTTTTTGATCGGGGCAATCATCATTCATATCGATGATGCTATCGCCATCACGGTCGGGACAACCGTCAAATGCAGGAATTCCCGGAACATCAGGACATCTGTCTTTGGAATCAACAATGCCGTCACCATCAGTATCGGGGCAACCCCTTTTCTCCCATGGACCGGGATTATCCTTACACAGGTCCATTTTATCGGAAACATGGTCATTATCCCTGTCGTGAGGTTTCTTATATAAAATCGGTACTTTCAGCAGAGCGCTCACAGACATCCTGTTGACCTTGCCCGAAATCAGCGTAGAAAAGAAATCATTTGATCCCAACCAGAAAGGACCTATGCGCAAACCCAGGCCGACATTAAACTTACTGTTACTATTATATTGTATTGGAAGCGAAGCGCCAAACCAAGTCCTTTCATAACGGGGAATCAGGTTAATAGAAGTGAGGTAGTGTGTTTTATTTACATCGTTATTGCCCCGTAACAAGGCCAGGTATGGAATAAAATTCACATAAAATCCGTCAAAGATTCTGACATCCGCCTGCAGACTGATATTCAGCGGCAGATTCATGGTATATTTATTTTTTACGCTTGAATAATCAAAAACCGAATCAATAAAGTAGTTAAAATCGTCGTAATCATATATATTTACATCTCTTATATTCATATTCGATACATTTGCATTAAAATCTCTGGTGAGTGCGCCTCTTGTATACCTTACCCGTCCCACATCTGTAACAGAAAGACCTATTTTTAAAAGGTATTTGTCCTGATCACGCCGCCACAGGTTGGTTTTGCCATCCATATCGTATTTGTAATCCATCCATTTCGGACGGTATTCATATACAATACCGAAATCCATTCCGACAGAAAATTGTGAATTGAGCTTATAAACATCTTTCTGGTCAATATCATCATAGGTAAGATTGTTGGTTACACCGTAATTGATTTCGGAGGCATAAATGGAAAGTGTATCCTCATTTTTAACATTATAATTTATGTTCCTGCCATACAAATGCCCCGAACCTAATCCCTGTAATAATTTTAATGTGGCGCCGGCCTTTATAAAGTGCTCCTTATTATCATAAACAACCCGGGCATATGTAAAACCATATTCTGCCCAGGCATTAGCCTGCAGGCTCAGGTTGGAATTGGTAAGTTGCTGGTTGAATAAGGAGGGGACATCCCAGTTGTTGCGAAGAAGATCCAGTAAATTTTGTGAAACGTCATCAAAATTGATCATTGCTCTAACCGAGGGGGTAAAAGCAATAGCATCTTTTTCCGATAAACTCAGCATAAAACTACATACATCCTGTTTTACAGATATAAAGCCAGATTTTGGGTTGTCATTGTTATTATATGTTATATAAAGATCTTCAAAATCAGGATTTTCAAATTCCTTTCTGCTCCATAAGGGCCTCAGATCCATATTTGCGTAATTATTCGAAAAACAAAAACTGGTTGAAGACAGATTCACATCAAGCTTATACCTTGAATCTGCAATGGAGGCTGGTTGTAATTGTACACCGGTAACTCCGGCATATGGCCCTGAAGCAAATGGCAAAAACTCCTGCGCCTGTACTGAGTACCCCAGGAATACTAAAAAAAGGTATAAAAGTTTTTTCATTTTGATTTGAATTTATAAACAAATTAAAAATCAAAGTTATAAAAATATTGATACTGGCAAAGCCTGATCTTATTTTTAAAAACATTATTAAATGTCATCTCAAAATATCTCAGTTCATATGCTATCATTCGCGTATAATTAATATGTATATACAATAGCATTCGTTAAAAAAACAGCTGACTTATCATCTGTTAATCAAAATGTTTAATCTTTAATTATTTTAATATTCAGAGATAATCACGGCAAAAACATGAGCATAAAATTTAAAAAAAATTTTTGTTTTACAAATAAAATGTGTTTATTTGTAAAGTGAAAAAACACCAAACACAACATAAAAGTCACTAAATCAGAATTATAAAGCATGAATATATTACACAAGAGATTTTTTCTGTTAGTTTTGTCGTCGTTTATTTATTTTTCAGCGGCTGCTTTTCCTCATTCTTGTCCATTACTCCAAAATCCTTCAGATACGAATTTTATTAAAGATAATCCTGTTGTTGCCCAGCTTGACAGTTTAGCGACACTGGCTTTCTTTACAAATTCAACTTTTACCAGTGATGTTTCCCGCTTAAATAAATATCATTTTGCTGCAGATTCAGTGCCTGTTTATGTTGATAGTGTATATGCAAAACGCATCAGGGCTATGAGCGTTGCCTCTCCTTTTGAATATGTTTACAACCAACAGGTAAGAAATTTCATTGATGTATATTCTGTAAAAAAAAGAAAACTTACTTCCCGGCTGTTGGGTATGGCCGAAATATATTTTCCGCTTTTCGAAGAACAACTTGACAAATATGGGCTTCCGCTAGAGTTAAAATACCTTGCCATCATCGAATCTGCCTTGAATCCTATTGCCAAATCTAAGGCCGGCGCAAGCGGATTGTGGCAATTTATGCTAAATACGGGAAAACTTTATAATTTGCAGGTCACCTCATATGTTGATGATCGTTTGGATCCCTTTAAGGCAACCGTTGCAGCATGCAGACACTTACGCGATCTGAATAACATTTACCATGACTGGGCTATCGTTCTGGCCGCTTATAATGCCGGAGCAGGATGCATTAACCGGGCCATCCGTACAGCAAACCTTGATACAAATGAACGTATTACATACTGGAAAATACAACGATTTTTACCGGTTGAAACCCAAAACTATGTTCCTGCTTTCATTGCTGCTTCATATGTAATGACATATGCAACTGAACATAACCTTTATCCGACACAACCTCCAATACTACATTGCGATATTGATACAATAACACTTACTCAGGATTTAAATTTAAACCAGATTTCTGCGTACCTATGTGTTTCGCCTGAAACTGTGAAATTTTTAAATCCGGCCTATAAAAAGGGCATTATCCCGGCAACCAAAGAAAAGCCTTATATTCTGTGTTTACCGCGGGAATATATGGCAGATTTTATGAATAACGAAAAATCTATTTATTGTTATAAATCGCCCCAGGAAGCAAACTACCAGGAGCAACTCCGCCTGATGTCATCTGTTAAAACTGTTCCAAGTCCTGTAATGGCAAAGGTTTCACCCGAAAAATCGCAAACTCAAACTCAGGCGCAGACGCAAACCCAAACACAGAACAAAGTTACCAAACCTGCACCTGTCGTTGAAAAGACATCCGTTTCAAAAACATCTTCGAGTGCAAAGATCGTTTATCATACGGTACAAAAAGGCGACAGCCTCTGGAGCATAGCCGGTAAATATCCGGGTGTTACTGTTGATGAAATTCGACGCTTGAACAATATGTCAACAAAAACGATTATCCATCCCGGTCAGAAATTAAAAATCAACCTCAAGGGTTAAAATCCGGATGTGCAGGCCCACGTTATACTGCATTATAAAAAAGATTTATCATAATTTCTTTTGTTGTTTTATTTTCCTGGGTACTATTTTCTTTTACTCTAAATCTGTTTTTTCACAAATTGTCCCTGAAAAATCCACAGGCGTTATTCGTGTTTACTTTACAAATCCTGTTGATACCACCATTTCTTCTATGGCAAACGGAGTTTATAATCCGGAAATGGAGGATACCATCATTACCTATATCAATAAAGCCCAGGCCACACTTGATATGTGTGTTTATGATAATCGCAGCAATGCTATAATCAATGCCGTCAACCAGGCTTATTCGAGGGGCGTAATAGTGCGGTTTATTTCGGAAACAACGTCATTAAATTATTCACTGGCCAATCTTAATGCATCTGTTCCCCTGCTTAAAAGAATCGATGGAACACAAATCATGCATAATAAGTTTGTGATTATTGACAGGGAAAACGAAAATAATGCTTGGCTTATTACCGGGTCCGCAAATCATACTCCCGATAATCTTACAGTAGACCCAAACAATGTGGTTTTTATTCAGGACAAAGCCCTGGCCCAGGCATATACGGCTGAATTTGAAGAAATGTGGGGAACTTCGGGAAATACACCGGATATTTCAAACTCTAAATTCGGGAGTTCCAAAACTGATAATACACCCCACACATTTATAATCGGAGGAAAAAATGTTGAACTATATTTTTCTCCCACCGATGGAACATCAGCACATATTGAACAGGCTATTAATTCAGCCGGGACAGATTTTTCTTTTGCAATGTTCACCTTTATTCATAACGGGATCGGAGATGCTGTTGTGGCCGCTCATAACACAGGCGTTGAAGTGAAAGGAATCATCGAAAACATATCATATTTAGGTTCGGAGTATCCATCACTTATTGCTGCAAGTATTCCCGTTTTGTCGCACGAAAATATTCCCAACTCATTTCACCATAAATACGCGGTGGCTGATGCAACCGATCCGGCATCTGATCCGTTGGTAATTACCGGATCGCATAACTGGACCAATTCAGCCGAAGAGGATAATGATGAAAACACCCTGATCATTCATGACGGCGTAGTTGCAGCTATGTATTATGAAGAGTTTGTTTCCCGGTACAACGAAATTTTTTCCGGTATTTCCACACCAAAAAATTTGACCCCCAATATTTATTATAATACCCCAAATAATATTCTTGTTATCGGGGGACTGCGAGCCGGAGATCTTAAAAATGTTGAAGTTTATAATCAGTCCGGTTCGGTAATTTTTAAAATCCAGTTTATGCAGGGTGAAAAGATCATACCTCTACAGGGCTTACCTCGTGGTGTTTACGTGGCAAGGTTTTACAACGAAGAAAATTGTTTCTCCGTCAAATTCGCAAAAATCCAATAAAACAGTTTATAATTTTAAATACCCTGAGGGCAAGTCGCAAGGGGTATTCATAAAGTAATAAGAGCCACTCAGGGGATTCGAACCCCCGACCCACGCATTACGAATGCGTTGCTCTACCAGCTGAGCTAAAGTGGCTGAATTATTTCAAAGAAAAAGCCCTGAAGGGCTTTGGTCGGGATGAGAAGACTCGAACTTCCGACCCCCACGTCCCGAACGTGGTACGCTAGCCAACTGCGCTACATCCCGATAAAATCTATGGCAAAAGTAATAAAAAAATAAATTACAGAGAACTATTGTGTTAATTTCATTTTGATTTTCGATGAAATTACATCTATGGCAACATGATTAGCCCCGCCCTGTGGAACCACAATATCTGCAAATCGTTTCGAGGGTTCAATAAATTTTAAATGCATAGGCTTAACCCATTTATCATAATGCGACAACACATCTGACAGCGAACGCCCGCGTTCCTCCATGTCGCGTTTAATTATTCTGATCAATCTTTCATCGGGCTCGGCATCAACAAATACTTTAATATTAAATCTGTCCAAAAGCTTGGCATTTGTAAAAATAAGTATGCCTTCAACAATGATCACCCCGTTGGGATTGATAGGTATAGTATCTTTCGCCCTGGCACAGGTCAGATAAGAATATATGGGCATCTCAATAGGATTTCCCTTTATTAAGGCATCAAGGTGCCTGACAAGCAGATTGAACTCAATGGAAGAAGGATGGTCGAAATTTATCTTTGACCGGGCTTCTGCACTCAGATGGCCATTATCCTTATAATATGCATCTTGTGAAATGATAGTTACAGAATCTGCCGGCAGGCTATGGGCGATTTTTTTTACTACTGTGGTTTTTCCTGAACCTGAACCACCCGCAATTCCAATGATGAGCATTTTTTTTTTCAAAAATACAAAAAACATATTTCTTTTACCCCTCTTATTTAATATTTCGTGTCGTTTATTTTTTTATTATCAATTTCCCGAAAAATTACTTTCTTTATAAAAATTAAAATCGGACCATTATGCCTCATCAAAATTTATTAAATACAAATAAAAGCAGGGTCTTTTGAGGCAACCGACTTTTCACAACTATTAAAAAAGATTCACCAGATAAATCTTTCCCGATTGAGGTCTTTTTAATATAATTGGCTGATTAAAAACAGATCTTTCAGGATAAAAAAAACTAAGACGATTTCTTTGTTTAAGATTCCAAAATGCGGGAATTCTGTGCTCTTTTTGAAGCTATTGTATTAAGATCCTGCTGTGCTGATAAAGGATAAATACAGAGAGAATGATTTTGAATTTTTTGTTTTAAACGACCAAAATCAATAAAATTCAAGACAGTTTATTATTTTTGAAAAAATTTTATTTCCATGAAAAGAGTATTTCTATTTGTATTATTTGCATTCATTTTTTCTTCTGTTTTTGCTCAGGAAAAAAACACAGTTAACCCTTATTTATATCAATATGATGATGTATTGATTAAAAAGGTTTGTACCGAAAACCAGGGGATTGCCCCCAAATATGTGGTATATGAAGAAAACATCAAAAGCATTATAAATTCAATAAAAACAAAAGGCCAGAGCATTCCCAAAAGCGACACCCTTGTCAACGGAAAAATGATCATACCCGTTGTATTCCATATTATTCATAATGGCGGCCCTGAAAATATTAGCAAGGAACAGGTAGAAGATGCTATTGCTCTCATAAACCTGGATTATAACAAACTTAATGCAGACACGGGCGCCGGTCACACTTATTCTGCTTTTGATGCATTAAGGGCAAATTGTAAAATTGAGTTTCGGCTGGCTAAAATTGATCCGTCTGGAAATTGCACTGATGGCATCGTAAG
>Ga0116171_10002448_pt1 | contig 17597 bp, 10 predicted proteins | sample AD_JPNHW2_MetaG_FD_89798 | JGI IMG/M metagenome (GOLD analysis project Ga0116171, IMG submission 89798) | Active sludge microbial communities of municipal wastewater-treating anaerobic digesters from Japan - AD_JPNHW2_MetaG | ecosystem: Engineered > Bioreactor > Anaerobic > Digestate | place... | reverse complement strand
GCGTCGGCTGGCTGCGTCAGGCTGCATCGGAAACCATATAAGGTTGCCTGCTTCGCCTTCCTTGCCAGCCTCGTCCTCAACGACGCAACAAGGCGCAATTTCAAATTTAACATGCTCTAGAAAATGTTTCCTGTAAAATCACGGATGGAATGTGAGGTTTTTCCGCAATACGGAAAAGCTGCCGCCGTCTGTAATTATGCAATACTTTCGATACTGTTAAAACGGAAAGGAAACGAAAAATGAAAATTCGTCCCATAAACGTCAAGGACATTCCTGAAGTTTTGCAGATAATGCTTGATAACTGGGACGGCGTGATGGCTGAGCACCATTCGGTTGAGATTGTGCGAAAATTCAGAAGTGAAGTATCCGCCGACTGGCTGAAGCGGCAGATGGATTGGAAGAGGATTTTTGTCGTTGAGAAAGATGACAGAATAGTTGCCACCGGCGCATTGGCCGACTTCGGCCAGCCTGGCAATCCGAAGCTCTGCGTATCGCAATTTTTCGTAAGTTCACATCTGCACGGACGCGGCATAGGAAAATGCCTGCTGAAGTATCTGACTGAAACAGCAAAAAAAGACGGCACACAACAATTACACGTTCCGAGCAGCCGCAACGCCATACCTTTTTACAAAAGCGCGGGTTTTGTTACAGACCCTGTACAAACCGACGCCGCAGATGAAATCACATGGATGAGCATGGATATTTCCTCCCCTGGCGCATCAGATAAATCGTGAATTTCAATACGGCAATATGCCGCGAAAAATGCCCAACTCAGGATTTGACGGAACAATAAGCCGTAATAGCCGCAGCCAGTGCTATCACCGCAGTTTCAATTCGCAAAACAGTTTCGCCGAGGCGGACGCTTTTAAAACCGGCATCGGCGATTTTTTTGCGCTCGTCAGCCGTAAAGCCTGCTTCAGAGCCGATAAGCATGCAAATATCGGCTGCGGAATTGTCAGCCATCATTTTTGACATTTTTTCTGAAATATTAGGCGTGCCATCAACACAATCGCCGACTATTTTCAATTTCGCCGACGGCGAGTTCATCAAAAAATCATCTAGCGGCATTATATCGTGCAACTTCGGCATGAAGTTAAGTTCGCACTGCTTGGCGGCTGATATGCAATGCTGTTCCCATCGGGACAGTTTGGAATCGCCAAGTTCGTCGCCGCCGGCAACGCTGTATTCGAATGCCACCGGCCACAGCGATGCCACGCCAAGTTCAGTAGCCTTCTCCAGCAGCCAATCCAGCCGCTTACCCTTCGGCACGGCAAAAGCAATATGCAACAGAGGCCCGCGTCGCAAACATTCGCAAACCTGCGGGACATTTACGAGCACAGTCTTTTTGGTGATTTCCAATATCTCGGCGTCGCCGGTCAGCCCGTCGCCATTGAAAAGTTCCAAGGTATCGCCACGTTTCAGCCGCAGAACATTGGCGGCATGATGGGCTTCATCGCGTTGGAGTTCCTGTGACCCGACGCAAAGGCACGGCTGATAGAAACGACGCATTCTGCTTTCCTGTCTGCTCATGGCCGGTGAGTATAACGCATCGCAGCCGTTTCGGGCAAGCGATATTCCGGCGCCGCATTGCCGCGTGACATTCCACGCACTGCCGCAGCACTTTTTATTTCAACACCAGCCGCAAAACCTGGTCGACATTTCTGACGAATCTGAATTTAAGCGATTTTTTCACTATAGCCGGCACATCTACAAGGTTTTTGCGATTGCCCTCCGGCAGAATTACCGTTTTGATGCCGGCTCGCTTGGCAGCCAGAACTTTCTCCTTGACCCCGCCGATAGGCAGAACAATGCCGCGAAGGGTTATCTCGCCCGTCATGGCGACATCGACCTTCGCACAGCGTTTCATCAGCAGGCTCATGAGCGACGAGAACATGGCACAGCCGGCTGACGGCCCATCTTTGGGAATCGCTCCAGCCGGCACATGAATATGAATATCGTGTTTATTGAAAAATTCCGCATCTAGTTTGAGCTCGGCCAGCCGGCCTTTTACCAAACTAAGCGCAGCCTGAGCCGACTCTTTCATGACGTCGCCAATCTGGCCGGTCATCACGAGTTTGCCGTTGCCAGGATACACCGCCGACTCAATGAAAAGTATTTCACCGCCAACCGGCGTATATGCCAGCCCTGTAACCACACCCGGCTGTGCCTGCCGCAGCGCCAGTTCGCTTTCATACTGTCTGGGCCCCAGAATCTTTCGTACAAGATTTTCCGTAACGGCCATTTTCTCAACACGGCCGGTGGCAACCCTGGCAGCTACGCCGCGGCATATCGCGCCTATCTGACGCTCAAGCTCACGAACGCCGGCTTCACGGGTATAATCGTTGATTATCAGCTTAAGCACCTCGTCAGGAAAACGGATGTTCCCATTCTTCAAGCCGTTCTCCTGCCGCTGCCGCTTTACGAGGTATCGCTTGGCAATTTCGAGCTTTTCCTGGCTGGTATAACCAGGCAGTTCGATGACTTCCATTCTGTCCCGCAACGCCGGCGGCACAGTGCCCATGTAATTCGCCGTAGCGATGAACAGCACCTTGCTCAAATCGAACGGCAAATTCAGATAATGATCCTGAAAAGTGTTGTTCTGCGCCGGGTCCAATATCTCCAGAAGCGCACTGCTCGGGTCGCCGCGAAAATCATTGCCGACCTTGTCCAGTTCGTCCAGCATGAAGACAGGATTATTTGTGCCGGCTTTGCGTAGTTCCTGAATTACACGGCCGGGCATGGCGCCAATATAGGTACGTCGATGGCCGCGAAGCTCAGCCTCATCGCGCATGCCGCCAAGACTCATGCGTATGAATTTTCTGCCCATGGCTCTGGCGATTGACTGGCCCAGCGATGTTTTGCCGACGCCGGGCGGCCCGACGAAACATAAAATCGGCCCACGGGATTCTGGCGAAAGTTTCCGGACAGCCAGATACTCAAGGATGCGTCGCTTGACCTTTTCCAGCCCGTAATGGTCGGCATTGAGCACTTTGGCGGCTGCTTTCACGTCAAGCTTGTCAACCGTGGAAACACTCCACGGAAGCTCGCTGATTATCTCGAGATAGGTGCGAATGACATTGTAATCGGGTGAAATGGACGGAATTTTTTCCAGCCGGCTCATTTCACGGTCGGCTTCCTTCTGAACTGCGTCAGGAAGTTTGGCGCGAGTTAACTGTTCCTTCAACTCGGCTAACTCGACAGTTTTGTCATCGGTCTGGCCAAGCTCCTTCTGAATCGCCTTGAGCTGCTCGTTCAGGAAATATTCCTTCTGATGCTTGTCGACCTGTTCCTTGACCTCGGAACGAATCTTGTCGGAAAGCTCCAGAATCTCCAGCTGCTTCTGCAGCCTTACGTTTATCATTTCAAGCCGCTTGACCACATCGGTTTCGGCAAGAAGCAACTGACGCTCCGATGTGTCCATCGGAAGGTTGGCAGCCAGAAAATCGGCAAGCGAAGAGGGAGTATCTATATTGTTCAGCACCAGTTTCGCTTCATTCGGAATATTCGGCGAAAGCTCCACCACCCGCTGGGCCGCAGTAAAAACCGTATGCAGCAACGCTTCATTCTGCGGAGTTTTCTTGATGTGGTCGGCAAGCGGCTCAATAACCGCAACCAGATTGTCATCCTTCTGCGTCCACTGAGTTATCCTGGCTTTGCCGAGACTCTGAACGATAACATTCTGAGTGCCGTCCTCCATACGCAGAAGCTTCAGTACCATGATAGCCGTGCCGACATCATACAGATTATCCGCAACGGGATTCTCAATGGCCGGATCTTTCTGGCAGACGGCAAGGAGTATTTTATTATCTGGCAGAAGATCCGTCAGCAGCCGCCTGGATTTCTCCCGCTGAATCGTCAGCGGCACAACCGTACCTGGAAACAGCACCGAATCCCGAATCGGAAGAACAAAAAGCTCGTTAGGCAACTGATGAGCCGGCTGAATTTCTTCCTGCGCCGATTCGTCCTGCGCCGTAACAATCACTTTTTTGCTGATTTTTTCGTTTTCGTTTTTGTTATCCATCTTATTTTTCATCGTCATGTTTTATGGGGATTTCAATCGTCAAAAGGCCATTCTTGTATTTGGCGGTAATCGCGTCCAAATCCGCCTCATCCGGCAATTTTATCTTGCGGCAGAACTTCCCGTGGTCTATCTCCATATGCAACACCCTCGCCGCTCCATGATGCCTGGGCATCTGCGGCGACATTCGCTCGCCGGATATGACAAGCTCGCCGCTGGACGCCTCCACATTCATACAATCAAGCGCCATGCCGGCGATGTCAACTATGATATAATTACACTCATCGCTGGAATATATGTTAACCGCCGGCTGCCAGGATTCCTCGCCGCTGTGGCAGAATTGTCGATATCGGCCGCTTATGACTTCATCAATAGTGCGTTTGATACTGTCGTGCAGCGAATGAAAGCTGCCCTTTTTTTCAGTCTGACAATCATGAATCATAGCATCCCACCTTCCCGTGCCAGCGAGGCATTTATTGAACAGACATATTATATATTCCTTAATCGCCGCACGCAATATGATGCCAATAAAAAGGCCTCTCTGAACAATCCTGAGAGGCCTTTAAATATTTCCGGATTTCCTGAAATTTTCAAATAAAGCTGCGACGGCAGCCGGCAAACCGAATCATACCGCCGGCGACTGTGGCGTGCTGCTGTATTCATAGAAAGTCTCGTAATCCTTCCGAACCGAGCCTTCCATATTTACCTTCATGCCGTTAATGACCGCACCATAAATATGTGCCCCCAACTGTTCAAACATAGCGCGGGACCGCTGGCCCATATTGAACGTGCTTACGCCGGCACGGAAAGTAAACAACACTCCGTCAACCCGCGTGCTCAAAACCGAAGCGTCGGAAACTATAAGACATGGCGATGAATCATAGAGAACCATATCATAACGGCTAGCCAATTCTTCAGCAAGGCTGGCCATCTCGTTCGAGCCGAGCAGTTCCGTGGGATTCTGAGGTATAGAACCCGCCGATATGACGTCAAATTCATTATTGACGGTAAACAGGCATTCTTCCCAATTCGCCGTGCCCTGTAATATCGAACTCAGGCCATTCTTCGGGCAATCGTTTTTGAAAAGATGCCGAATCACAGGCTGACGGAAATTGGCTTCAACAACCAGAACCTTCATGCCGCCCTTGACCAGATGACTGGCCAGGTTCAGCGTTACCGTAGTTCTGCCGTCCGAAGGCATCGGACTTGTTATGAGTACACTGCTATGCTGGCCCACCTGGCCGGAGAACAACAACGTCGTACGTATCTGCCGAAACGCCTCACAGATAATTGTGTTGGGATGCGACAGAAACGCCAGACGCATGTCGTCGATGTCCTCGTCGACATCGTCTTCGTGCGGAACTATACCCATGACGGGCAACTGAACCTTGTTGACGACATCTTCCGCAGACTTGATGGAGGTATCGAGCATTTCCAGCAACAGCGCCAATCCGCCGCCAAAGAAAAGCCCAAGAAAAGCGCCAAGGGCAATCATAATCGGCATTTGCGGATAAACAGGCACGATAGGTTTTCTGGCCTTATGCTGAAGAACTACCGGCGTTTCACCCTTGAGCAACAGCCGTAAGTCCATTATACGATAATTCAGGGCGTTTATTTCCTGATCGCAATTAGACACGGTATTTGCGGCATCGCTCAATGCCGTTTCTATATTGTGAAGCTCCTTCATCGCACGGTCAGACTCGTTCAACTGCGTGGAAATGTCTTCACGATATTTTTCCGATGCTATGAACTCCTGCTCGCGCAATTCCTTGGTCTCTTTTATGGTCTTCGCCATAACTTCATCATATTTTTCTTTATACGTAGTATTCGCAATCTCCAGACGATTTTTCAACGATTTGACGGTATTGTGTTTTTCACCCAACGTCTTGAGCGCGTAATCAAGTTCAAATTCGATATTGAGTATGCGATTTTTCAGTATGCTGACTTCCGGATTATTCAGCACCATGTACTGAATTTCCGGCATTTCGGCAATTTCCTTATCAGTACGGCTTTTCATGCCATCCCACATGCTCAATGCCTGGGCATACTGCTTATTCGCCAGTTCCATCTCCTTGACAAGCATGCCGTGTTTTATCTGAATGGTGGAAGGATCAAGCCTTGTCGGGCCGGCTCGCAGAGTCTTGATTATACGAACAGCCTCTTCCTTTTCCTGGCTCTTTTTCTGCACAGTTTCCTGCAAACGCTCTATCTGTTTCTGTTTATCGGTACTTTGCATCAGCGAAGCATCTTTTTCGGCAGCTTCCGCGATGGCATTGACAATAACGGTAATATCTTCCCTATCCAGCCCCGTCATAGAAATATAGATGAAATTCGTATTCGGCACTATACCGACATCCACGGCATCCATAAGTTTCACAAGGCCTTCGCCGTCGGCATTATTCTTTTCAAACCATTTCGTACCCTTGATGGACTTTATTGCGTTTTCAAAAACGGATTCCGAATGTATTGATTTTACTCGCGTTTCGAGCAATGATTTGCTGGCAGAACCAAGTGTCGGCCCTACGTTCAATGCAAGCTCGGACGCCACCGGCGGATACACCACTATCAATGCCTGAGCCTTGTATATCGGCGCCATCTTGTTCCATAAAAATGATGAAACGCCCGATATTACCAAAAAGATGAAAAGGCAGATGATTATGAGCCATTTTCGCCTTCTGAGCATGCGCATAATGTCCTGGCCGGAAAAGCCGCCGGCTCCTGCGCCGCCAGAACTGCCGGCGGATAACTTTCTCGCCGGACTCATGCCTGCGGCACTTCTTATTATCAGCGGCGTTTCTTCACGGGTACGAAGCATATTCATTTAACCTCACTCCTTTTTTTCAACTCATTTTCGACCCGATTATAGGCCTCGGCTATTTCTGCATACATTTTGGACTTTTTGTCAGCCACCAATTCCAATGACCTGCGATAATAATCACGAGCCTCTCTCATCTGATTTGTCCTTTCAAGGACGTAGCCCATATGATACAAAGATTCAGGGCCGGCTTTGCCGCGACGGACAACTTCGGAAAGTTGCTGACTGGCTTTATTATAGTCACCATTCTTCGCCAAAACCCACCCATATGTATCCATCAAGTTCAAATTGCCAGGCATCAGAGTCATTGCTCTTTCAATCATGGGCATGGCTTTATCCGGCCGTTTCATGATATCGACATAGAGATACGCCAGATTATTAAGTGCCACCGTATTATTGGCATCCATATTCAATATCGCCAGGTAAGTCTTTTCGACGCTTTCATAATCCCGCGTTATCTCGTACATATGTGCCATTTGAAGGAGCACGGCGACCCTGGAGTTGACATCGCCGGCTAAATTCAGGGCTTTTATATAATAGCCATGTGCCTGCTTATAACCGTCTAATTCCACACAATAGTTGCCCAAAAGCATGAATATCTGCCAGTTATCCGGCTTAGCGGCAATTATATTATCGGCAAGTTTGAGAATCTCGGCTTTGCCGTAAACCTGAGCCATCATGCCAACTGTATTTAAGACATCCGTCGATTTTTCCGCAATTTTAAGGGCTTCAAGAAACTCGTTTAATGCCCCTGCATCTTTTCTGGCAGCCAGAACCATGCCGCGATACGCATGGCTTAACGAGACAAAGTTTGCCTGATTCTGGTAATAATCCGCAACCTTCAGGAGTGCGTCATATTTTCTGCATTCCATCAAGCCCTTGAAATATGCACCAACGACAACAGAATCGGTTGGGGCGATTTTAACGGCTTTGTTCAGGAACTCCAGCATGGATTGCTGATTGTCGCGTCTGTTCCACATTTCCGCCCTTGTAAGGCAGAACAGCGGCGATTCCGGAAACAGTTTTTCACCCTTGTTGCAAATTTTCTCTACCAGCGGCCATTTCTGCTGCGCCAAACCTATTCTCAGAAGCTGCTGATATGCCGGAAAATATTTATCAGTGCTGGGGGTATCGATTATCTCAGAATACACGACTTCAGCCATGTCGGACTGGTCATTCGCCAGATAAAGATTGGCCAAATCCATACGCAGAAGCATTTGACTGGACAGCTGGCAGGCTCTTTTCAGGTCGGCTATTGCCATGACGAGATCGCCCTGCGATTTATACGCTTCAGCCCGGAACGCATAAGCATCCGGATTATCAGGCGTCATCTCGATAACATTCTTGAATTCGGTGACAGCCTTGCCCGTCTTGCCTTCGCGTAAATATGTCAAACCCAATCCCAGCCTTGCTCTGACATCATTGGGATCTTCATGAACCAACATGGTAAAGCCGTCTTCGGCATCCTTATACATCTGCGCGTCGATGTATATTCTATAAAGCGTCTGGCGTACCTGTTTATCTTCGGGAGTCATTCTGATGACTTCCTGTAATTGTTTGACAGCAGCCTGCCATTTCTGTTGGGTGTCTTTGAGTTTGCCCTGCTGCGACAGCTGTATTGCCTGGACTCCCAAAAGATTGGATAGTGCTTTATACGGCATGGTATTGTTCGGATCTATGCTTTTAGCCTTCTCAAACATGCTCATGGCTGCCTGCTGATCCATGCCTGACAGAAAAGAGCCGTAAGCGACATACGCAGCAATCTTGTCGTTTGCAGTCTTAGCCTGCTTTATCAACGAATTGAAAAGTTCGTCAGCCTTTGTGGTCTCTTTCTGCCTCATGTAAAATTCCGCAAGAAGCGGGGCAAACGAAATTTTATCAGCCACATTAGCATAAATATATTCGAATTTCTCGCGTGCCTTGGCGATATCCTTTTTACGTTCGTAAAGAAATGCCAGTCGAAGGGCATTTTCGAGATTGGATGGTTCTTTCTCAAAAAGTCGTTCACGAGTCTCTATCGCCTGGGCGGGATTTTTGTTGTCGACATTCATCCGAAGGTATTCTTCGCGGATATATGAATCTACCTTGCCTTCCGGATAATTGTAAGCCAGTTCGACCCATCGGTCATGTTCTTCCACATTATGGGTAGCCATTGCTATCTTTGCAAGGCCGACCATAGCCCTGATATCTTTGGAGTCATTGGAAAAACAGCGTTGAAATTCCTGCTTAGCCTTTTCCGTCTCGTTAAGTTGCAGGAAACAGTCCGCCAACATCAGCCTGGCGGGCTGATTGTATGACTGATACTTCAACGCACCCTGCAGATAGGTTGCAGCCGATTCAAAATTATTCTGAGCATATAATAATCTGCCCATATAAAGGTTCCAGTCAAGCGGATCGCGTTTTTCCAGCGGTTCTATTTCCTTGCGGGCCAGCTCATAATCTTTGTTCGCCAAAGCCTGCAGGAAATAGCCTTCTATGACTATCTGGTTATCGGGCTTTATTTTACGGGCTTCCGCAAGATATTTCGCGGCCGACTTTTCCTGGCCGTATCTTTTGCATATGCTCCAACTGCTCAACGCCCTGTTGAGCGGATCTTGAATCTTCCCTGCGAAATTCAGTTCAATATCACAACGTTTTTCCGGTGATTTTTCATTGAGCAGCGCTTTCCAGCGTTTGAGGTCTTCGTTGTTCGGGTTCTTCGCAAGCGATGCGTCAATAGTTCCGGCGGCTTTTTCTGTTTGGCCGTTCTGGGTATAGACGCTCAGCAATCTGCTCATTACGACCATATCCTTGGGATTGCTCCTGAGAAGCGATTCCAGGATATTCTGTGCCTGTTCCAGTTTGTTCAAAACAACAAAATTTTCCGCCTTTCGCAAAAGCAGCGCTCTGGCTATGGGCGATATTTTCTGATTTTCGATTCTCTTGGCTCTTACGAGTTCTATAGCAGCCATCAATTCCTGAGCCTGCCTGTTATCCGGCTCTTTCGCAAGAACCTGGCTGAGATATTCGGTGGCTTTCGTAAAATCGTTGGCATCAATACGGAATTCGGCGTAGCGTAAAAGAAAATACACGTTGTCCTCTTCGCCTGGAACAGCAAGTATTTTTTTAGACAGCGTTTCGCCGCGAGTCGGCAGATTGAGTACTCTATAGATGTTTATCAGCCACGCCGCCGTCCGCAGGTCTGTTTCCATTTCCAACGAATGTTCAAAGCAATCCTTAGCCTTTGCATAATTTTGGCCTATCATTGCAAGACGGCCGTCGATTTTCAACTGCCGCGGGTCATCGGGCGAAAGTTTCAATAGAACGGTGTTGCAGGCTTTGGCTTCCTGAAGTGCCGCTTCACGTTCTTTGGGGTCATTGCTGGTCTGATATATATCCAGCATGATGTCAGCCAGCCAGTAATTCAACAGCGCCTTAGCCTTGTTCGCATCCAGCTTTTTGCCGCTTTCCGACGTCATATCACGATTTTCAACAGCGGAGAGTCCTTCGCGAAGAGCATCGGCGGCATCTTTGAGTCTTTTTTGAGCGCGTGCGATATTAGCCTGATAATAGTACGCATAGACCATGGCAGGGTCTATTTTTTTTGCTTTTTCAAGGGCATTCTGAGCGGTTTTGTAATCTTTTTCCGCCAGCGCCATTTCAGCCATGGCGACGTAGCCGGCGGCATTGTTCGGCTCGCATTTGATGGCATCGATGATTACCCGTTGAGCCAGCTTGTTTTCATTTTTGCGACGAAGGAAATTTGCGTACTCGATTCGGATATCAGCCTTGTCTGGATTTGCTTCCATGCTCTTTTTGTACGTCAATTCCGCAGACGCCGTATCCTTTATCAATTCGTAAAACCTGGCCAGCGCGATGCGATATTGAAGTTTTTCCTTGTCCAGTTCTATTGCCTTGTTGAAATCCTCGATAGCCGCGTCGTTAAACGACGGATCGGTCATGGCCAAGGCGCTTTTCGCGTAGCCGCGACGGAAATAATTTTCAGCCGTATCTTCAGCCTCGATAAGTTTATCCATCTGCTGAATGTAATTTTCCCACAAATGCCACTGCCGTGCACGAACGGCTATAGCCCATCTATGCTGAGCCAGCAACTTGCGAGCTGGAACGTAATTTTCATCGGACTGCAATATTTTCTGAAGAAGGCCCAAGCCGCTGCTGTATGCCTGTTCACGATCGGCATCGTCGAGGTCAACGCCGCGGGATGCGTATTCAAGCATCAGTTCAGCCTGCCGGTAAAGATATTCATTACGTTTGATTCCGCTGGAATACTCCGCAGCCAGCCGTAAGCAGTTGATTGCTTCGAGGTAATTTTTCTGCGGTGCCGACATCAATTGTGCAGCCTTGTTGGCGTAAAACTCGGGATTCTGCGGCAAACTGCGAAAATATATATAAGTCAGGCAAATAATCAGGATAGCCGCCATAACTCCCAACAGAACCAACATTCTGCTATTTAGACGTTTCTTCTTAGCCATTGCTCACCTTCCGAAAAATCATCTGATGAATATCATCCATTTTTATAATCCGAACCAGTAATCAAAATCATCTGCTAAACATTCTCTCGCAACTCTGCCCAAAACCATCGACACAGCCGGAAATTACGTAAGTTGTTTATTATAATAAATCAGCACCATTTTTAATCATTTTTTGTTCAGGCTTGAGATATATTCCCGCGATGGCAGTTCTCGGAGCACTCCAGGAATGCAATGCCGCAGAAAATCTTTCGCACGTTCGTCAGCCTGTTTCTTGTCACGAATCACCGCCCTGGGGAAAAATTGCAGCTTTGCGTAATAAACATAGCGGTTCGATAGTGCCGTAAGCTCAATTCGTGCCGCGTCACGGTCTGTTTCCGGCAAGCCGTTGACGCTGAAAAGATAATACTGCACATAACTGTACGCATTGTTGTCATTCCGTTCATAATGCAAGCCGGTAAACGGCGTACGTTTATCCCACGGCTCAGGTACGCCTGCAACATCCGTAATAAACAGGTTTTCGCGGCTCACAATGCTGGCGCCGCCGGCTAAGACGCAAATATCCGGCACATGCGGCACGGTAACTTCACTGCCGGTATAAAACGTCAAATCAAGCTGCCAGCATTTGTATGGAGAATTCTCCGGCTCTCGTGCATCTATGTAATATCTCGAAACGTACCAGTTGCTTTTGCGTTCTTTTACTCGTTCTTCATCGAGGCTGCTGCCGATGCCCAGCGTCTCCAGTATATCCTCACGATAATAAATTTCTCCGTCAGGTTTGCCGTCTTTGACTACATTGCCGTTTTCATCTCTGTCCAGGATTCCGTCATCCTCAATCATACGATAAGGGCCGAATTGTTTTGGCAGTGAGATATTGCGGAATTCAAGCTCGGAAACTTTCACGCTAGCCGGCCACGGCACAGCTTCCTTGCGGAAGAAATACCTCAGCTTAGCAGTCATTACGTTCCAGGATACAATGGATATCAGCAATATTCCCACGGCAATGCCGAAATGCAGCCAGCCTTTGCGATTGCTCATGACTTCACCTCCGCCGCATCATCGCCGCCGGATGCATCACTGACGTCGTCGTCTTCCTCGACGTATAAGCCGTCGAGCAGCTTAGCCAAAAGGAACAAAAGTATCAGCGCCGGCACAAGCAGCGCCATACCCATCATATTGTGCATAAATCCCTCGCCCAGTTCCTTCATATCCAGGACAAACATGCTGCACGTGAGAGTCACGCGGAGGATATTACAAATAAGCGCTATCGGAATGCCGGCGAGCATTATGACCAGTCTTTCCCAGAAAGGCCTTTCATCCAGGTACGCCATCGCCACGCCGAGGGCTATGAACGCCATGAGCGATCTCATGCCGCTGCACGCTTCAGCCACCTCCAGCGAATGATGCACGCCTGAAATGCTCACCACCTGCATGTACGACGCCGACACGCTTATCTGTACGCCGAAAAGCTGTAAAATGCTCGTCGCCATTCTCGCCGAAAGATTCTGCATCGGCAGTGACATCAGATTGTAAAGACGGTCCGGCAGCGGCATGGCAAGTTCGAGGAAAAATATCGGCACGAACAGAACCATCGCCATTCTGGGCCCGCAGAGGTACAGCACCAGTCCCCATATCATCAGCGGCAGCATCAACTGTGCCGACCACATGTTGTGCAGAACTATCAGGCCGTAAGCCTTGCCAACCATCGCCAGCAGAATCACAAAAATACCCGGCAGCCATATCCTGCAAGGAATTTTCGTTATTTTGTCCCACCATGCATAAATCAGGTAGCAGCTGAAAAATGGTATGATAAACCCGTGCGACCAGTTAACGTTGCCGCGCCAAGTTTTCCATAATTGTATGACTTCGTCCCTGAAAAACAGCAGTACGAGAGCGCCGAGGACGATTATTTTTATCCAGACATAGAATGGCAAGGACGGGGCCTTGGCGGCCTCGTCCTGTCCTTTTATCATGTCTGCGAGCGACTGTTTTACAGTTTCGCCCGAGTTTTCGACTTTTATGTTTTCTTCAGTCAAATCGCTAACAATTACTGCTTTCGTTTTTACTTTCATCAGCCTGATGCTTACCAGCGTGAGAAACGCTTGCTGTCCAGCGACGGTTCATAAGGATCGCCGAAATTGCGGTCGTAAATGAATCCGAATCCGTAAGTCATGCGGAACGAATTACGTATGACAGCAAGGAATGTGCTCGACCAGTGCGTACCTACGGCAAGGATATCATTGGGCTTGAGGTACACGTCCGGGTCTTCGCCCTTGAAAATCTTTTCCACGTTTACTGGTATCATCTGTTCCTGGTTTTTGCCGACGCGGCGGATGATAATAGAGTTTTCCGGCCACGCCATTGGGCCGAGATTGCCGGCAGCCGCCACCGCCATTTTTACCGTTATGCCCTTGCTCGTGAGGGCATAAACGCCTGGCCGCATGACTTCGCCCATCAGATAGAATTCGCCCAGTTCGATGGGAGGAATGCGGATTATATCGTTATCGTGTATAACGATATTCTGGCGATAATCGCCCTGGTCGAGATTTTTTCTGTTGATTGCGATAACTTCAACGAGGTCGCTCTTTTCCAGGTCGGCCCAGTCGAACGGGTCTTTTTTGGGAGTAGTCGCAGTTGCGTCGGGCGTTTTTGGAGTCGGCATATCCAGGGACACATTGTCGGCTTTGCCAGCGGGCGTTTTTGCCGCAGGCGTTTCGCCGCCGACCGGTACTTTAACCCAGCGGTTATCGACGAATTTCCACTGATACTCGGTCGGTTTCGCCGAGGCCAGCTGTTTGCCTTCGATTTGCGACTGCCCGGCAGCCGGCGAAGCAGCACTGTCGTCAGGAACAGCCGCCAGATTCTGCACGTCACGCACATCGGCAACGGGCTTTACGCTGCTTGTAGGCCCATTCATAAGGTCGCCGACTTCCTGAAGTTTTTTAGCCTTTTCGCTGTGACGTTTGGGCGTAGTTTCCTGCGTCTTGACGGCATCATCATCGCCCTTGCGAATAGCCTGTGCCTGCCGTATGACGTAAATGTATTCGATATCGCTCTGATACACTCCGCCGCACAGTGCCATCACGTCCAGCAGTCGCATATCTTTCTTGGTTATCTGATACGTGCCCGGCCGGCCCACGGCGCCGAGGACGGAGAACGTACGTTTGCTGCGTGACATAATCGTCACTGACACCTGCGGCTCACGGATGACGTTCTTTGAATACGCCTGTTCGATTGCCTTTACCAGGTCCATCTGCGTCATGCCTTCAGCCATGATTCGCACGTCCAGCAGCGGCAGGTCGATATAACCGCTTTCCGCGATTTCACGGCGAATGGTCGTTTCAACGCCTTCTGCGTAAAGGCCCATAATGCTGACTTCTATAAAATCACCAGGTGCGAGGCAATAATCGGTTGCCGAATATTCCCAGTCGGACGGCTGTGGCCGGCGGGCATTGGGAAACAGAGCGTCATCTTTTTCAATGCCCATCGCACTGATGATGTAATTTACTTCCGCCTCGTTAGGCCGTTCGACGACCTTTTCAGGCGACAGAAAACGGTATTTGCTGGACTTCAGATAGTCATCCGTCCAGCTGTTACAGCCGGCAGCTGCAAAGGCGAACATCACTGTTACTGTCAATCCGTTTAGCCAATTCATTTTGTCCATAAATTACACTCCGATCCATGACACGTTATGGTGTCAGGATTATATGCCCTTTTAAAAAATAACGGTACACGGATTATGTAGTTATCTCGACTAATGATATGAAAAAAATCGCAACAGTCCAGAATTTTTTTAACATTTTGCTTCATTCTGCGCGATTTAAACAACTCTGGCCGACGGCTGAAAATCAGCGGCGGATTTCGCCCAGAACTTCGACCGTAAAGTTTCTGCGATACTCGCCTGGGAGTTCGAACAAAACCGAGCCGTCTCCCAGCAGAACTTTTTTTTCTATGCGTCGGCCTTCAACCACGACCGTCGGCAATTTTTTCCAGGGGCCGAATATTTTGAATATCGGCAGAAACAGCGGCTTTTCATCACAGATAACCTCAAATTTGCAGCCAGCCGGCCGGCCGGCAAGACAATAACAGCCCTGCGACTCGTCAAAGCCGTCCCTGTCCGCATCGCCAGGCGCAAATATGCCTTTTTGCGAGAGAATCGGTTTAATTTTCGCGGGATTCAGATAATTCTGGAAAAACCGCATGCGATTTTTATCGCCGATTACCGTCATGAACGTCCACTTACCCATCGGGCCGATGAACGAATCATCCGACATTGCCCCGCTCATGCCCTTACCGTGCCACGCCGCCCGCTGGCTGCGGACGGATATTTCCACTTTCTCCAATTCCGGCCCGCCGGAGTTGTCCAGCTCAGCCGCCACCACGCACCGGCCGTCGCCGTAAATCGTGTAAGTCCATCTGACATAACGATTTGAAAATGCTTTTATGCCGCCCTCAAAGCCGTTGAAATACCAGTTGTCTGCTAATTGTATCCGTACGATATTGTGCTCCAGGAGGTCTACTTCGCCGAAGCGGTCTTTGCCCATGGCATCCAGTTCTTCGCCGCCGCTTTCGGCAAGTTTTCTGCCGCCGAATCGTGCAAGTCGCAATACCGGCTGAGCCAGGCCCATCCGCCAGAGTCCGTCGTCACTGCGAAACAGCTCCAGCCGTTCGCCGCTGTCGCAAAACTTCAGAATGTAATCCCAGCCGATTTCCTGGAGTTCAATTCCGGCCGGCGATGGACTCACATTTCGCAAGTCACGCAAAAATCGCACGTTACGCAATATAAAACCGCGGTTGAGTTCAGCATCGGGAAATCCTATCTTTAAGGCTGATACGGCGTGGACGTCGAAATCAACGCTTCGCCAGAGTTGATGTATGCCGAGTATCACCTGATTCACGCCGCGACTGACAGCGATGGGCCTGCTCGTCCACTGCCCGGAATCGCTGTCTATTATTACCTGGCAGACGCCGATTTCGCCCGAATATTCCATATCGAATGCCAGGTGCGTAAAATTGGCGATATCCAGCGGCTGTTTTCTGCCAGCCTGGTATGTCAGCCACGCCTTCGGCGGCAGAACCGCTTTGACGGCCTGGCCGTCAAGTTCCTGCAACTCGCTGCCAGGGCGATAAATCGAAGGCTGAACGCAGAATCCTCGTTGGCCGTCCGCCGCCGCCAAACCTGTGAGCAAAAGTTCATCCGTCGGTGTTTTATCATCTTTTCCTGTAACGGCAGCCTTTTTTGTCTCTTCGTTCGCACTGCGGCTGAAATCAAATTCACATCCGCCCTGAATTATCGGCACGGCAAAAATTATCAATAAAAAAAACGGCCTGACGGAAATCATTCCCATCCTGCCGTTGATTTTACCTGTTGTCATCATAGCTGTTTTCATCACTCTTTATTGCAGCATAGCGGGTTTCGCATCAAATTTCGCCGCCTTTTCGTACATTTCCGCGATGCCGAACAGGCTGGCTTCGCTGAGTACCGGCCCGATGAGTTGCATGCCGATTGGCATACCCTGAGAATCCAGGCCGCACGGCAGACTCATGCCCGGCAGGCCGGCGAGGTTCAGACTGATTGTATAAATATCGGCCATGTACATTTCGATTGGATTAGCCGACTTTTCGCCAAATCTGAAAGCCGTCGTAGGCGACGTCGGACAGAGCAGCACGTCACACTGCCGGAAAGCCGCCGAAAAATCGTCCGCAATCAGCCGACGAACTTTCAGCGCCTTGTTGTAGTATGCGTCATAATATCCGCTGCTCAGCGCGTAGTTGCCCAGCATTATGCGACGTTTGACTTCGTCGCCCAGCGATTCAGCCCTGCTTTTGCAGTACAGCTCCACGATGTCCGAAACATTCTGCCTGGTTCGATAACCGTAATGTACGCCGTCGAACCTCGCCAGATTACTGCTGCATTCAGCCGTACATACTATGTAGTAGCAGGCCACGGCATAACTGCTGAGATTGCCTGCCGCATCCATGTCTATGCGGCTGTGAGGAAGAGACACATCGACAAATTCCGCACCGAGAGATTTGTAAACTTCGATAGCCTTTTCTATGGACTGGCGAACTTCGCCGCCCAGCGCATCGGTATAAAATTCACGCGGCAGGCCGATTTTCGGATTTTTTACCGGCGTATTCATTGCGGCGGCGTAATCCGGCACGGCATTGGGGAGGCTGGTGGCATCATGGCCGTCGTGGCCGGCCATCACCTGCGTAAGCAGTGCGGCATCGCGTACCGTTCGGGTCATCGGGCCAATCTGGTCGAGGCTGCTGCCGAAGGCGACAAGGCCGT
>Ga0116171_10002447_pt1 | contig 17598 bp, 16 predicted proteins | sample AD_JPNHW2_MetaG_FD_89798 | JGI IMG/M metagenome (GOLD analysis project Ga0116171, IMG submission 89798) | Active sludge microbial communities of municipal wastewater-treating anaerobic digesters from Japan - AD_JPNHW2_MetaG | ecosystem: Engineered > Bioreactor > Anaerobic > Digestate | place... | reverse complement strand
GAAAGCAACCCGTCCCTGCCATACGCCCGCCTCACAGGCTGGGCGTGCTGGCGGATTCGGGGCGGATTGTGGGCGACATCGTCTCGCCTGCTTCTGATGAGAACGACTGGAACGTTCTCCGTCAGGACCAGGCTGAGGACTGCGATCCGTAGCCCCCTGCCGGCCTCCTTCGCACTGGCTCAGTGCAGCCAGAATACGGGAGTTCACGGAACGGCTGCCTCAAGCACACTCTTGATTTCGTCCCGGTACAAGACCTCCACGCACATGATCTGATCATCGACGACATCGAGAATGAGCCAGCCCTTCTGAGGAGTCAGCGGCACATTTCGATGATGCGGGCCGTAGCTCCCTGAGGGTTTGGGCTGTGTGTAGAAAGTGGCGCAGAAGTCGTCGCCACAACGGCAACGGTCTACTATTTGCAGACCGGCCACTTGCGCCGCCAATGCAGGCTCCTCGATCTCAACGAGTAGCTCTTCAAGTTCTCTCGCAAGAGACGGCAATGCAGTTATCAGAGCTTTCAAGTACTGCGGCGCTGTCATGGGAGTATTATCGGCGCTGACGGTACTACGAGGCAATCCCGCGGGACCAAACCGCGAATGACCTGGGCTACACCCGCTCGCCGTTGATGATCGCAATCGGTTTGATTGCAGTCGCCAGGCCGGTGGTCTCGTCCACCGACACCACCACGGCCCGCAATTGCGGGTTGCCCTTGGCCGCCTCGAAGCGCATAGGCAACTGCGTCATGAAGCGTTTGACGATCATGTCCTTCTCGACGCCGATGACGGAATCGTAAGGACCCGTCATCCCGCAGTCGGTCTGAAACGCGGTGCCTTGCGGCAGTATGCGCGCATCGGCTGTCGGGACGTGCGTATGCGTGCCGATGACGGCGGTCACCCGCCCGTCCACGTACCAGGCCAGCGCGATCTTTTCGCTGGTCACTTCGGCGTGGAAATCGACGAAGCGGACCTTGACGCTTTCCGGGATCTGGGCCAGCAGTTCGTCGGCCTTCAAGAACGGGCATTCGAGCGGCAGCATGTGGACCCGGCCCTGGATGTTCATCACCGCATACTCGACGCCGTTGCGCGCCTTGCCGAGATAGAGTCCCTTGCCTGGCAGCGACGCAACGTAGTTGGCCGGCCGCAGCAGACGCGGTTCGCGGTCAAGGTAGTCATAAATCTCGCGCTTGTCCCAGATGTGGTTGCCAGTGGTCATCACGTCCAGGCCCAATGCGAGCAGTTCCTGGGCGATGGACGGCGTGACGCCGAAACCGCCGGCGGCGTTTTCGACGTTGGCGATGGCTAGGTCAATGCGCTCCTCGCCGACAAGTTGCTGCAAGTGGTCGGCCACCATCCGCCGCCCCGGACTGGCAAATACGTCGCCAATGAATAGGATGTTCATGCTGTTAATAAAGAGAGTTCAGGAAGCGCACCACTCGACCGTATTGGACCTGTGAATCGACCCCTGTAAGCGATACAAGGCAGACCCAGCCGAGCACCTTTAGGCTTCTCAAACCACCTTGCGGCGGCCCAAGCATGCTCACCAGCGCGTTCATACGAGCCGGACCCGGATTCATTGACTATCGGATCAATTTTGCAGGCCCAAATACCTGTTCCGCAGGAACGCTTCCTGAGTCTCCAGGATAGCCGACCCGGCCCGCTTTCCGCCCGGTTTTCCATCCGACGGCCGGGAGGAAGCCCGCCTTCAGCAGCCTGCTAGGTTCGGTCCGATCCGCCTTCAACGGGCCGGACCCGGAGGGCTAGCCACACACACGCCACCGCCGAGACGGCGAAAATGCCTTGGGTGAGCCACGTCGGCCCGCCCTTGCCCGGAAGATAGGTCTTCAGGAAAGCATCGGCCGTGGCAGTGACCGTCAGCAGAAGAAACAACGGCAGGGCTGCGCGCCAGCGCTGAACGAGCCAGGCGATGACGGCAGTGGCAAGGATGACTCCCACCAGACCCGGAGCATCGAGATAAGGCTTGTTTTCAAGCAGATCGAGGCCAAAAGCGCAAAAAGTGATGGTGATTGCGGTCTGGCGGGCGAGCATTCCGGCGTGCAGCGACGCCGCCAGCAGAATGGCGCCGGCGATCGAGTAGTTGTACTTGGCCGCCTCCAAGGACTCGATGCCGATTCCAATTGTAATCAATAGGATAGCGACAATCAGAACGCGCCAGAAGGGTTCGTTTGGTTGCGGCTCGGCGGGCGCGCCAGGGGACCTGCGCGTCTGCCACGCGGCAATTCCGTAGCTCAGGCCGAGCAGCAGCCCGAAGGTGAACTCCATCATCTTCCACCAGTCGATATCCTGCCCAGGTGTGGCGGCGCGACCGGCTACCTGGACCCAGGCCCCCAGCGCGAATCCAATGCCTCCGCCCAGTCCGCCCCAGAGAGCGTAGGCCCACATCGTCTTGCGGGCCTCGCCGCGGGCCATCCAGGCGAGGAAGGCCAAGCCACCGAGAAGCAGGCCAGCCCAGATCTCGGGTCGAGGCTTGTCCAGGCGGTTCGAGAAGTAAATAAGCTTGGGCTCGTTGATCAGTTTCCAGCCGATCCAGACCGCGGCCGTCATCAGTCCCAATCCCGACCAAACGAACTTGGGCGTCCAAGCAAGCCGCCGCCGTTCGACGGCCGCGCCCATCACGGCGCCGCCCACAAAACCCCACACCGCACCTTTGATGAGGAATCCGAGCAGCGCCCACCAGAACGTCTCCGGCTTGAAGGCAAGGCCGACCGTCTGGCCGTAGGTCATCTGCCCGCCGAACCCGACGCCGACGGCGCCGAACGCCGCAAGTAGGGCCGTATCTGCCTCGTCCAATTCGAGCAGCAGCGCCAACGCCAGGGCAGTCATGGCGCCTGGGATCATCGCCCCGAGCGGCCCGCCGCCGATGTAGCCGCGTAGGCCCCAGCCGAGCATCATCGCCATGGAAGGCAGCACGAACCATAGGTATTTCGCGGGAGGGTGTTGCGGCATAGCAGGTCATTATCCCACGCCGCCGGACCAGGTCAACGGCCCGCTTACAATTGAAGTGTGATCAAAACCGTGATTTTTGATTTGGGCCGCGTATTGGTGGACTTTGACTTCATGCGCGGCTACAAAACCATGAGCGCAATGTCCGGTCTGGATGTGGAGGAGGTCCGGCGGCGTTTTCACTCAAGCGGCATCGCCAACGAATTTGAATCCGGCGTCATCACCGAACGGGAGTTCGAGGAGCGCACGCAACGGATGCTGGGCACGTCGATCCCGCATGAACGCTTCGAGGAGATCTGGTTCTCCGTGTTCCTGCCCGGCACGCTGATGCCGGAAGCGGTGGTCGAGGGCATCCGGCGCAACCACCGTACTCTATTGCTCTCCAACACCAATGCCATGCATTTCCGCGGGCTGAAGCAGCAGTACCGGATTCTGGACCACTTCGACGCCTACGTGCTGAGCCATGAGGTCGGGGCAATGAAGCCGCAGCCGGCCATCTATGAAGCCGCCATCCGCGCCGCCGGCTGCCAGCCAGGCGAGTGTTTCTTCACCGATGACGTTGCCGAATACGCCGAAGGCGCCCGTCGTCATGGCATCGACGCAGTGCAGTTCACAGGCGCGGCCCAAGCGATGGAAGAACTCTCGCGGCGCGGGGTCAGCTGGTAGTTCACTGATTGGGATATGTGCCGGAGCGCACGTTCAGAGCAACGTTTCGTCCAACCGTCCCGCCTCGGTCTCAGATTCGACCTCGATCATGATGACGGGGTACTTGGTGGTCTGCCCGGTCAGGTAGGCCGCCAGAGTTTCCTTGGATCCGTCGAATAGGGTGTCGAGCAGTTCGCGCACGGCCAACTGCCGGATGTCTTCGCGCGAGATCAGCGGCGTGTAGACGAATGACCGGCCTATCTTCTTGCGCGAAACGGCTTGCTTCCGCGCCAGGCGGTCGAGCATGGTCATCACCGTGGTGTAGGCCAGCGGGCGCTTTGGCGAAAGCGCCTCGCGCACTGCACGCACGTTGGCGTCTCCCAAAGTCCAGAGAGCCCGCAGGCATTCCAGTTCGAGCGGAGGTGGAATGTCGCGAGCCGAACGTCCCCGCTTCACGGCTTGTCCTCCGCAAAGAGATCGCCGAGCATTTGCAGTTTCGCACCCATCGCGGTGGCTGGCTTCGCATCCGGCTTCGGCGTTACACGGGGCGCGGGGGGAGCCAAGTACTTGTCCTTATCCATCACCTGGCGGTCCAGCGCGAAGACAAAGCCCGTCCACTCGCCGGGCATGGCGCGCTCCTTCTCGATCGCCGACCGTATCGCCTCCATCTTCGAATCCATGTTATCCAAATGGTGCAGCAATAGCGCCTCGGGGAACGCCGGCAATTTGGGCGACCCGAATTCGAGCTGGCCGTGGTGGCTCAGGATGAGGTGCTCAACCAGATTGCGCAAGCGGACCGGGAAATCGGGCATCGCGGCGACCTTGTCGCCGATCAGCCGCAGCGCGATCTGCATGTGCCCGAGCAACTGTCCTTCACTCGAATAGGAGAAACTCCGCTCGTAGTTCAATTCGTCGATCTTGCCGATGTCGTGGAGGATGACGCCGGTCATCAGCAGGTCCGCATCGATATTAGTGTAATGCGCCGAAGTGAACTTGGCCAGGCGCGCCAGCGACAGGACGTGCTCGATCAATCCGCCTAGCCAGGCATGGTGAATGCTCTTGGCGGCGGGCGCTTTCTTGAAGGCCGCGGCCACGCGCGCATCACTCAGGATCGCATCCAGCAGCGACTTGAGATGCGGGTTGCGCATCTCGGATACATAGCCGCGCAACTCGGCCATCATCTCGTCCAGATCGCGTTTGGACGCCGGCAGGAAATCGGCCAGGTCCACTTCCCGGTCGTCCACCTTCGTGATCCGGTGCACGGTCAACTGCAAGCGGTTCTGGTAGAGTTGTGTCTCGCCCTTCACGCGAACGAAATCATCGCGGTTGAACGTGTCGACGATCTCGGCGACACCGTCCCACATCTTGGCGTCGATGTCGCCGGTGCGGTCGATGAGTTGGAGCGAGAGATAGGGCTCGCCAGTCTTCTTCTGCCGCACGTCCTTCGACTGCACGAGGAAGAGTCCGGTGATCTGCTGACGCGGTTCGAGATCGGCGACGTTGGGGCTTTTCATTCCGTTGACATCCAGCCTATGGCGCGAGGCTCGCTAGCGGCTTGTGCTGATGCCTTCGCGGCTGGTCTTGGTCCCAGGCACAGGGAACATCCACAACAGCCGGCGGTTGCGGGCCTGCGCCGCGACCTCTTCCTTGGTGATGGTCTCAGGCCGCAGCAACGCTGGATCGCTCCAAGCCGTGCTCTTGTTCTTGGCCGCGCCCACGTCGACGTAGCCTTCGCGGATTTCGAGAAATGCGTTGCGCCGCAGTTCAGTGAGATACTCGCGGATTCTCGGCTCAAAGATCGGCTGGTAGATCCGCTCGCGGATCTCGTTTTCCACCTCTTCCAGCGCCGCCTGGCCTTCCTTGTGCTGCTCGTCCACGCGCACGATGAGATAGCTATTTTCGAGCTTGATCGGGTCAGAGACAAAGCCTTTCGGCCGATCCCAGACCACCTTCTCGATGTCCGCCCGCAGCAGGCCCCGCTCCATGGGCGGAATCGAGCCGCCCTCGGAGGCGGTCTGCGCGTCGGAGTTGTCGCGCGCCAGTTCCGGGAACCGCTCGCCTTTGCGCGCCCGAGCCACGAGGTCCTTTGCCTTCTTCTCAGCCGCCGCCCAGCCGGCTTCATCTTTGGTGGTGTTGTTCACCTGGATCTCGCGCAGGAAGATCCGCTCCTTGCGCATGAATTCCTGCTTGTGATCGTTGTAGTATTTCTCGACGTCCGAGCGCGGGATGTTGATCTTGCCGCTGACCTCGCTGCTGATCACGCGCTGGGTCAGCATGCGGTCGCGGATGTCGGCGCGGAAATCTTCATAAGACATGCCGGTGGCTTCCCGGACCCACGACTGAAACTTATCCGGATCGGCGATCTTGTTCTCGCTCTGGATACGCGCCAGATACTTGGTTAACTCACCGTCGACGTTGACGTCGAGTTCCTTGCCCTTCTGCACCAGCAGCCGCTCGTCGATCAGATCTCGCAAAGCGCTCTTCTTCTGCTCCTCGATGGCGGCCTGCATCTGATTCGCGGGCACGTTCGCGGCGCGCAGCCGCGCCTCGATCGACTTCAATTCCTGCTCATACTCACCACGTGTGATGATGTCGCCGTTCACCTTGGCGATAATCTGCTCAATAGTCGAAGAAGGTTTGACTGCCACGGGGGCCGAAGCCTGGGCGGGAGTGGGCTTCTGGCCATAGCCGATGCTGAGCAGGGCCAATGCAAGCGTCAGTGCGCGCAAACAAGTCGTCATATTGCCATTATCACCCAGCTTGGGGTCTCCTTCATCAGACGGCCGGCGACAAAGACTCGATCATGCCGTTCAGTTGGTCCAGTAACTCGCCCGGCCCGTCCGCGCCAGCGGGCAGCGGCAGCCTCAGAATGCCGGCCGGGGTGAATTGCGCCCCAGCCGTCTGGCTTACTAGGCGCATCAGCGCCTGCGGGTCCACTTGAGCGGCAGGATGGAACTTCACGTTCACCCACAGCCCGCGTTTTTCGATCATCTCGATTCCGCTCTGCTCCGCCCGTGTCTTCAAACAGGAGAACTCAACCAGCCGGCGTACCGGCTCCGGCGGTTCGCCATAGCGGTCTGACAGCTCCTCTATCACCGCCTGCGCCCTAGCCGGGTCGCCCGCGTCCGCGATTCGCTTGTACGCCCGCAGCCGCTGTTGTTCGTCGGCGATGTAGCCGGCCGGGATGCGGATGTCCAATCCCAGGTTGAGACTTGAATGAATTTCGGCCGTGACGGTCTCGCCCCGCAGTTCGCGCGCCGTCTCGTCGAGCAGTTTCAGATACGTTTCATACCCCACCGAGCCGATGTGGCCGTGCTGTTCACCGCCCAGCAGGTTGCCGGCGCCGCGCAACTCCAGGTCCAGCGCGGCGATCTTGAATCCCGCGCCGAGGTCGGAAAACTCCTTGAGCGCCGCCAGCCGTTTGCGCGCCACCTCGGTCAGCTCGCCGTCCTGGGGAATCATGAGATAAGCGTAAGCGCGGCGGCTCGACCGCCCGACGCGCCCGCGCAACTGGTACAACTCGCTTAGACCGTAGTTCTGAGCGTTCTCGATGATGATCGTATTGGACCGTGGGATATCCAATCCGTTCTCCACGATCGTCGTCGCCACGAACACGTCAGATTCGTGCCGCATGAATCCCAGCAGGACCTTTTCCAGAGCCTCCTCGCCCATCTGCCCATGGCCCACCGCAACCCGGCAGTTTGGGACCCACTGCTGAACCTCCGCCGCCCGGCTCCAGATCGACTCCACGCGGTTGTGGATGAAATACACCTGTCCGCCGCGCGACAGCTCCTGCTCGATCGCCGTCTGGATCAACTCCTGATTGAACCGCGCCACGACAGTATTGATCGACAGCCGGTCCTTGGGCGGCGTTTCGATCACTGACATGTCGCGCAACCCCAGCAACGACATGTGCAGTGTCCTCGGAATCGGCGTCGCGCTCATCGTCAGCACGTCCAGATTGTGCCGCAAGTGCTTCAGCCGCTCCTTATGGCGTACTCCGAAACGCTGCTCCTCGTCGATGACGAGCAGGCCCAGGTCCGGGTAAACCACATCCTTGGACAACAGCCTGTGCGTACCTACGACGATGTCCACCTTGCCCGCGGCAAGGTCCTCGACCGTCTGCTTGATCTCCTTCGGGTGGCGGAACCGGCTCAGCAATTCGATCCGCACGGGGAAGGCCTGAAAACGGCGGCGGAAGGTCTCGTAATGCTGGAACGCCAGCACGGTCGTCGGCGCCAGCACGGCCACCTGCTTTCCGTCACCCAGCGCCTTGAATGCGGCCCGCATGGCCACTTCGGTCTTGCCGAATCCGACGTCGCCGCACAGAAGGCGATCCATGGGGTGCGGGCTCTCCATGTCGCGCTTGATCTCGGAAGCGGCCTGAGCCTGGTCGCGCGTTGGCGCGTATTCGAAGCTGTCTTCAAACTCGCGCTGCCAGTTTGAATCGGGCGAGAAGCTGAAGCCCTCGGCCGCGCGGCGGGCCGCATACAGCTTCAGCAACTCCTCGGCCATGTCGCGCATCCGCGCCTTCACGCGCGACTTGGTCTTGGCCCAGGTGACCCCACCCAGCTTGTCCATCGACGGCGCGGCTTCACCGGCGCCGCGGTACTTCTGGATCAGGTCCATCCTCAGCAGTGGGACATAGAGCTTCGACCCGCCGGCGTACTCCACCGCCAGGAAGTCCTCCATGCCGGCCTCGCCGTGGATCTGCTTGATGCCGAGGTACTGGCCGATGCCGTGCTGGGCGTGAACGATGTAGTCGCCGGGCTTCAGGTCCAGGCTGTCGGGGCTGAACAGCGCCACGTGGCTGCGCCGCCTGGGCGTGTCCAGGTCCGCGGAGACCTCGAAGAGATCCTCGTAGCCGATCAGCGCCAGTTTCGTCTCCGGCAGCACGACGCCCCGCCGCACCTGGCCCTGCACTACATATACGCTGGCCAAGTCCGACGCCATGTAGGCCCGCTCGGCCAGATAGGCCGGTGTCGATCCCTTCAACTCGATGCCCAACTGGAACGGCAGCGCATACTCGGCGAAGATGTCGGCCAACCGCTCCACTTCACCCTGCGCCGGGGCGAAGAACACTACGCGGTTGCCCTGCTCGACCAGCAACCGCGCCTCGGCCACAGCCGCCTGCATATTGTTGTGGAACGGAACCGGCTGGCGTGAGGAGACCTCCAATGGCGGCAACGCCGAGCGTTGTTCGCCTTCGAGCGCCAACTCGCGCAGTTCGATTTCCCGCCGCGACTGCACATGCGAGGCCAGTTCGCCCCAGCGGAACCAGAGCTTTTCCGGTTCGACGCCGCCCAGCGCCCCACCGTCGAGCCGTTTCCACAACCGGTCGCTGGCTGAGGCCAGATCCTCCGGCTCGTCCCACACCACCAACGGTGTCCCCAGCAGTTCCTCAATTGAATTGCCGCGCTCACGCGCCATCGCCGCGTAGAACTCCCATCCGGGAAACTCCTCGCCAGGCGCGGTATCCCGCACCGCCGCCCATTCCGCCGCCGCGGCGAGCACGGCAGGGGTGCGCGGCGTCTCCTCCAGCGGCAGCAGCATCACCTCTTCGATCTTCAGCACCGAACGCTGCGATTCGGGATCGAATCTCCGCAGGCTTTCCACCGTGTCGCCAAACAACTCGATCCTTACCGGCTGGTGCGACTCTGCCGGGAAGACGTCGAAGATCCCGCCCCGGATCGAATACTCGCCCTCCATTTGAACCGGATCTCGCCGTGTGTAGCCGACGCTTTCCAGATGCGCCGCCAGGTCCTCCATTCCGATTTCGTCCTGCACGCTCAGGTTCACGGCCAGTTGGCGGTAGAAGCCGGCCGGCTCGCATCGCAACAGCGCCGCCGCCGCCGATGCCACCGCGATCGAACACTGTCCTGTCGCCATCCGGTACAGCCCCACGGCCCGCTGTTCCTTGATTTCGGTGTGGGGCGACAGCCCTTGGCCCGGCAGCACGTCGAAGGCGGGCAGCAGCAGCGGGCGCGGCGCGCCAGCACCGGAAAGAAGTAGGGAATGGAAGGCGTCGAGCAGCTCTATCAACTGCTCGGCCGCCCGGTTCGACGCCGTCACCACCAGGATCGGCGTCTCCAGCGCCTCCCAAAGCAGCGTCAGGTACAGCGCCTTGGCCGTCGGCGTCAACCCGCTCAGACGCGTCCGCTCCGACTCGTCGCCCTTGTAGCGGCGGATCAGATCCTGAAACGCGGAGTGGCGCGTCACTGCATGGAACTTATCCCGGACCGCTGGGTTGATCACGGCCGTCAGTCCACCGTCTTGCGCCGAGCCACGATCTCTTCCACGGTCGCCGTGGTCGAATAGCCCTTTTCCAGGGGTATCAAACGGACCTCGCCGCCTGCGGCTTCCACCTCTTCCCGCCCGGCGACAAAATGCGACCAGTCGGCGCCTTTCACCAGGATGTCAGGTAGCACATCCGCGATCAGCTCGCGCGGCGTGTCCTCGTCGAACAGCGTTACCGCGTCAACGGCTTCCAGCCCAAGCGCCAGCGACGCCCGCTCGCCTTCCTTGATCAGAGGCCGCTTCGGGCCTTTGATCCGCGCTACGCTCGCATCGCTGTTAAGCGCGAGAATCAGCACGTCGCCGAGCGACCGCGCCTGTTCGAGCAACCGGATGTGGCCTGGGTGCAGAATGTCGTAGCAGCCGTTTGTGAAAACGACTCGCTTGCCTTCGCGCTTCCAAGCCGTTCGCGCGGCCACCAGCTCCGCCCGTGTGTAGAGATTGCCCATCTGGTCGTACGGAGCCATGCGCTCCGACTACCAGTGTATCGTTACCTTTCGCCTTTGCCCGCCCCGGAGACTTCGTCGTCCGGGTAGTCGAACATGTAGATGTCGTCCTGCCTCGTTCCCGGCCCCATCTGGGCCAGTTCCTTCAGCCGCCCGGTGTGCAGGTCGTAGAGCCAGCCGTGGATCACCGGCTGGTTCCTCGCCTTCCACGCCCGCTGAACGATGGAAGTCTGGGCCAGATTCTGCACCTGCTCGATGGTGTTCAGCTCGACGAGGCGGTCGAAGCGCGCCTTGTCATCGGCGATCGCGTCCAACTCCCGGGAATAGATCCGGTAAACGTCCTTGATGTGCTGCAACCAGCGATTGATCAGTCCGAGCGGCTTGCGCGACAGCGCACTCTTGATGCCGCCGCAGCCATAGTGGCCGCACACGATGATGTGCTTCACCTTCAGCACCTCGACCGCGTACTGGAGCACGCTCAGCATATTCATGTCGGTGTGCACGACAAGGTTGGCAATGTTCCGGTGCACGAACAGCTCGCCGGGCTCAGTCCCAGTGACCTCCTCGGCGGGCACCCTCGAATCGGAACAGCCGATCCAAAGGAACTCCGGTTTCTGGTCCTTGGCCATCGACTCGAAGTAGTGGGCGTCCGCGCTCAGCCGATCCTGTACCCACGCCTGGTTGGCAAGTAGGAGTTTCTTATGGCTTTCCATGATTTACCTCTTCACCGGCATCAATCTGCTTTCCATCCGCTTCAGTTCCACCTTGATGTTCTTGTAGGGCGCAAGCTGTTTGAAATCCTCCAGCGCCTCATAGATGTCGTGGTCGATGTAGAGCGCCTTGGACCCGTCGATCAGCACGCTCGCGCCGCCCGGCAGATCTCTCAGCTTGCTGCGCAGTTCGCTCTTATTCACGAAGGTCATGTCTTTGTTGAAGCGCATCAGGTACATGTTGTCCTGGCTCACCACACTGATGGCCTCATGGTGGTTCTCGTGGATGATGAACAGCAGTCCGGCCACCATGCCAATCACCACACCCAGCAGCAGGTCTGTGAACACCACTCCCAGCACGGTAATGATGAAAGGCAGAAACTGGCGCCAGCCGTCGCTATACATCCGCCGGTACAAATCCACATTCGTCAACTTGTAGCCCACCGCCAGCAGCACTACCGCCAGGCTCACCAGCGGAGTTAGATTCAACAGGCTGGGGATCAGCAGCGTCGATGCGAACAGCAGCAGCCCGTGGATAAAAGCTGATTGCCTGGTCCGCCCTCCGGCGTAAATGTTGGCTGACGTCCTGACGACCACTGACGTGATTGGCAGCCCGCCGATCAGCCCGGAGATCAGGTTGCCCACCCCCTGAGCCATCAGTTCCCGGTTGGGCGGCGAAGTGCGCTTGTACGGATCCAGACGGTCGGCCGCCTCAAGCGACAGGAGCGTCTCCAGACTGGCCACGATCGCCACTGTCGCCCCCACCGCCCAGACAGCCTGGTTGGTGATGATGCTAAAGTCCGGCAGCATGAAGTTGGCAAAGAACCCGCCGAGCGATTCGGCCACAGGCAGACTCACCATGTGCTGTGGATCGGTCAGTTTCCAGGACGGGATGAGGTAGCCGAAGGCCTGGTTCATGGCGATGCCCAGCAGGACTGTCCCCAGCGCGCCGGGAACCAGCTTGAAGAACCTGTGGCCCTTGGCCAGTTTGTCCCAGCCCATCAGTACCCCCAGGCTCACGATGCTGATCGCCACGGCCCCCGGACTCGCGCTCAGCACACTCGCGGCAATGTCCGTCAGGGCATTGTCGCCGCCCAAGGCGAAGAAGCTCAGGTCCCCTTCCCAGCCCTTGTCGCGGCCGAGCGCATGAGGGATCTGTTTGAGGATGATCAGCACGCCGATCGCCGCCAGCATCCCTTTGATCACCGAGTTCGGAACATACTCCGCAATCACACCAGCGCGGAGCAGGCCCAAAAGGAATTGCATCGCGCCGGCGATCACCAGCGCCGTTAGGAAGGCCTGAAATGAGCCCAGCGTCGAAATGCCCGTGGCCACGATCACCGCCAACCCCGCGGCCGGCCCGCTGACGCTCACTTGCGAACCGGAAAGCACTGAAACGACCAATCCACCGACGATGCCGGCGATGATGCCCGAAAACAGCGGTGCCGAGGAGGCCAAGGCGATTCCCAGGCAGAGCGGCAAAGCCACCAGAAAAACCACCGTCCCGGCAGGCCCGTCGTAACGGAACAAATTGCCGGAACCGGTCTCCAGTACAGCCGCTTGAGATTCAACCTGTTGCAATTTATTCATACCTGATTGTTTGAATGTATTGATCTTAGCACAATTCACTTCGTGTACCGCTTTTCGCGCCAGGACTCCGGCCGGTGGTCTACTCTGAAGTGGTGCGTTTGCTGGTCAGGGCGACGAACTGGGTTGGCGATGCCGTGATGAGCCTTCCCGCCCTAGCCGCCCTGCGCCGCCGGTTCCCCGGTGCGCACATCGCCATCCTGGCCCGGCCCTGGGTCGCCGGTCTCTACCGTCACGAGACCTTTGCCGACGAAATCATCGCCTATCAGCCCGGCAGGCTTTGGCGCGGCTGGAAGGACAGGCGGACGGCGGCAGCCGCGCTTGCAGAGATGCAGTTCGATTGCGCCGTGCTGCTGCAAAACGCCTTCGATGCCGCCCTGGTCACGTGGCTGGCCCATGTCCCGCGCCGCATCGGCTATGCCCGCGACGGCCGCGGCCCCCTGCTGACTGACGCCTTCCGCCCCCCTCCGAAGGGCTCGATCCCGTCCCACCAAAGTTACTATTACCTCGAACTGATTCGTTTGGCCGGTTGGCTCGACCAGATGCCCGCCGAACCGCTCATCCGGCTCGAAGGCGCGCCCAGAGCTCGCCAGGCCGGACAGGAGCGTTTTCACGGCGAAGGAACCGGCAAAGTCATTGGTGTCAGTCCTGGCGCGGCCTATGGCACGGCTAAACGCTGGTGGCCTGAACGATTCGCCGCGGCGGCATCCCGGTTGGCTGGCGAGACGGGCGCCTCGGTTGCCCTGTTCGGCTCGCCCACGGAACGGGAACTGTGCGAAGCCGTGGCGGGACAGATCCGTAGGAACGGACTCGACGTCCACAATTTCGCGGGCAGAACCAGTCTGGAAGAGTACATCGAACGCGCCGCCGCCTGTTTCGCATACTTGACCAATGATTCCGGCGCCATGCACATCGCCTCAGCCCTCGGCGTGCCCACTGTCGCCGTGTTCGGCGCGACCAACCACGTCGCCACTGGTCCAACGGGCCCGCTGGCCCGGGTTATTCGCCGCGATGTCGATTGCAGCCCCTGTCTACTGCGCCACTGCCCGCTCGACCACCGCTGCATGACCGCCGTTTCCCCCGATATGGTGGCTGACGCAGCCCTCCACCTGTTACAACTGAGGTAAGTGGATACCCGCACCAAAATCGTCGGCGCCGAGGAGTTCATCCGGCGCCTGCAACAATGGCGGACCGAGGGCGTTGAATTCGCTGTCGCGGCCGGATCCTTCGACCCACTGCTGGCCGCGCACGCCGCCCAGGCCGCCGCGGCGCGCCCTTCCGGCGGGAGACTCGCCGTCATCGTCACTGAACCCGTCACACCGATTCTCGACGCCCGGGCCCGCGCCGAACTCACCGCCGGCCTGGCCGCGGTCGATATGGTTACCCTCGACGCCGCCGGCCTCCCACGCCCTGGCCTGAGTTGGGACGACGCACACGCCTCGGTTGGTGCCCGTTTCGTCGCGCACGTCCTGGCCAGGATGAGTTAGCCCCGCCCACCTCCATGCCCATTACCCGACTCCTCGTTGTACGGCTCGGCGCGATGGGCGATATTCTCCACGCCCTGCCCGCCGCCGCGGCCTTGAAACGCTCCTGGCCCGGCTGTCACCTTGCCTGGGCCGTTCATCCCCGCTGGCGCGACCTGCTTGAAGGGGGCGGCGTCGCCGACGAACTCATCGAGATCGACCGCCACAGACTTGGCTCCGTCCTGTCCGCCTTTCGCCGTTTGCGCGCCGGCCGCTTCGACTTCGCCATCGACTTTCAGGGACTCATCAAATCCGCTTCCGTCTGTTTCGCTGCCCACGCCCCTCTGCGCTATGGCTTCGAGCGCGCGCTGCTGCGCGAACCCGCCGCCGCGTTGCTTTACAACCGGCGCTTCCCTGCTACCGGAGTTCACGTCGTCGACCGCAACCTCGCCCTGGCCCGCCATGCCGGCGCCGCTGCGGGTCCGATCGAATTCCCATTGCCCCCAGGCCGCGCCGAGGGCAATCTGCCGGACGGCCCATTCGTGCTCGCGTCGCCTTTGGCAGGCTGGACCTCAAAGCAGTGGCCGTTGGAAAGCTGGTCTGAATTCGCTTCGCTCCTGCATGGCCAGACGCCCTACCGGCTCGTTTTCAACGGGAGCCCGGCTGCCGCCGCATGGGCCAGGTCGGTCCCGGGCTCCATCCTCCATGTCTCGTCCATTGCGGGCCTGATCGACGCCACTCGCCGTGCCACGGCCATCGTCGGACTCGATTCCGGTCCCCTCCATCTGGCGGCCGCGCTGTCGAAACCAGGCGTCGCCCTGTTCGGTCCCACCGACGCTTCGCGCAACGGCCCGTATAGCGATTCCCTTCGCGTCCTTCGATCCCCTGGCGCCGAAACCTCTTACGCCCGCCTGGACCACATCCATCCATCCATGCACGCGCTCACCCCTTCGGCCGTCTTTCGCGCTCTAATAGACCTGTTGGAGTCCACTCGTTGAGCCGCCTCTTCCCAAGAGCTTATTCCACTCGCGTCCAACGCCTCCGCGTGCCCTTTGGGTTCCTGCTCGCCGCCATCTTCCTCTATCTGGCTCAGCCCACGTGGCTCTCTCTTCTGCTCGGCCTGCCCCTCTCGGCGGCAGGACTCGCCTTGCGCTCCTGGGCAGCCGGGCATCTGCGCAAGGACGAGTCGCTGGTCTGTTCCGGCCCCTATGCCTGGACCCGCAATCCGCTCTACCTCGGAACGTTCCTTACCGCCCTGGGCTGCGCCATCGCCTCGAATGAACCGCTGGTCGCCGCTGCCGTCTGCGCCCTGTTCATCCTCATCTACCTGCCTGTGATGGAACAGGAAGAAGAGCATCTCCAGTACCTCTTCCCTGATTACACCAGCTACGCTGCCCGCGTCCCTCTCCTTCTGCCCAAGCCGCCATCCATCAAATCCCCGCTGCGCTACCAGGGCGAACTCTGGCGCCGCAACAAGGAATGGAAAGCGTGGTATGGGTTCCTGGCGGTCGAGGTTTTCCTGCTGGTCCAGGTCTTGCTAAGCTCAGGGCGATGAAACTCACATTTTGGGGCGCCGCCCAGACAGTCACGGGATCCATGCACGAGGTGAAGGTCCAGGGCCGCCGCTATCTCCTCGACTGCGGCCTCTACCAAGGCCGGCGCTTTGAAGCCAGGACTCGAAACTCGAAGTTCCCCTGGCCCGCCACGGCCGTCGATGGCGTCATCCTCTCGCACGCCCACATCGACCACTCCGGCAATCTGCCCTCGCTCACCAAGAACGGCTACCAGGGTCCGGTTTTCGCCACCCCGGCCACCATCGACCTTTGCGCCGCCATGCTGCCGGACTCGGCCCACGTCCAGGAAAAGGATGCCCTCTTCCTGGCCAAACGGAAACACCGCCGCCGCTCGCTCGGCGAAGATGACCCCACCGAAATCGCCGAGCCGCTGTACTCCGCCGAAGACGCCGAGGCCACTATCCCGCTGATGAAACCCGTCCCCATCGGCGAGGTCTTTGAAGCCGGCCCCGGCTTCACCTGCAGGACCTTCGATGCCGGCCACATGCTCGGTTCTTCCTGTATCCATATGGAGTTGGAACACCAGGGCAAACGCCGCTCCGTCATCTTCTCCGGCGATGTCGGCCGCAAGAACCTGCCCATCATCCGCGATCCCGATGAGGCGCCTCCGGCAGACTACCTCATCATGGAATCGACCTACGGCGACCGCCTCCACCAGGACGCGAGTGGCGTCGAAGGCAAACTCGCCGACGTCATCAATCGCACCGCCAAGCGCGGCGGCCGTGTCATCTGCCCCGCTTTCGCCGTCGGCCGCACCCAGCAATTGGTCCTACTCCTCCACCAACTCTCCGAGGCCGGCCGCATTCCGAAGCTGCCTGTCTTCGTCGACAGCCCCCTGGCCGTCAACGTGACCGGGGTCTTCCAGAGCCGCATCGAGTGCTACGACCAGGAGACCGCCAGTTTCATCTCGAATGGCAAAGATCCGTTCAGCTTCCCCAATCTGCGCTACATAAAGGATGTGGCCGAGTCCAAGGCCCTCAACGATCTCCGCTCCCCATGCATCATCATCTCCGCATCAGGCATGTGCGAGTTTGGCCGCATCCTCCACCACCTCCGCAACAACATTGAGAATCCCCACAACACCGTACTGATCACCGGCTTCCAGGCCGAACATACACTGGGCCGCAAGATCGTCGATAAACAGCCAGAGGTCACGATTTTTGGTGAACCGATGCGCCTGCGGGCCGAGGTCGTGAAACTCAACGAATTGAGCGGTCATGCGGACCAATCGGAACTGTTGGCCTGGATGAAGCCGATCACACCGCGGTTGAAGAAGATCTTCCTGGTCCATGGCGAACCCCGCCAATCGCAGGCCCTCGCCCAAGCCATCCGGTCCATCTATGGAATCGAAACCATAATCCCCTCGCGAAGCGATACGGTTACGTTCGATTAACCGCCTGGCCCCTCGGGCGGCGGCTGGAAACCAACCCTCGACCGCCGCCCCGGGTTTGGCCGGTACTGGAACCGGACAAGCCGTGAATTGGATGAATGGCTCTTTCTTCGAAGTCCCCACTTCGGTGTAATTGGGTCATGACGAAAGTAGTCCGTCATCTACTGAGCCGCCTGGCCTCAAGCCCGCAACTTCCGCGACCCCGGTTGGGCTCGAATGCCGCCCGGGAGGGCGCTGATGCGCTGCCCGCCAGTGAAGCTCATGCCCTGCCTGGCATGGCCAGCCCGATGACGGTCACCCTGCTGAACTACGCCTACTTGCAAGTGCTTGATTTATTGACTACTTCAGCATTCCTGCTGGCGGGCGTACGCGAAGCCAATCCGCTGGTCCTGTTTGCCATACGGCTGGCCCCCAACGCCTTAGTCGGACTGGTCGCCGTCAAGTCGATGGCGATAATGCTCGGACTGGTCTGCTGGTGGACCTCCAGGGCGAGGCTGCTGCTGACCGCCACGGCGTTTTATGCGGTTCT
>Ga0116171_10002443_pt1 | contig 17606 bp, 13 predicted proteins | sample AD_JPNHW2_MetaG_FD_89798 | JGI IMG/M metagenome (GOLD analysis project Ga0116171, IMG submission 89798) | Active sludge microbial communities of municipal wastewater-treating anaerobic digesters from Japan - AD_JPNHW2_MetaG | ecosystem: Engineered > Bioreactor > Anaerobic > Digestate | place... | reverse complement strand
TGGCTTCGGACCAGAAGGTTGCGGGTTCAAATCCTGCTGGGCACACTTTCATTTTAGGCTGGGTAGCTCAGCTGGTTAGAGCGTAGCACTCATAACGCTAAGGTCGAGGGTCCGAGCCCCTCCTCAGCCACAATTAAAGCGCTGTTAGCTCAGCTGGTAGAGCAGCTCCCTCTTAAGGAGAAGGTCGAAGGTTCGAATCCTTTACGGCGCACAATAAAAAAAATCAACTTTTAAAAGTTGATTTTTTTATAAAAACTAATCTATAAAATAATTAAAAACTACAAGTATCAGTAGTAAGAATACCCCCAGCGCTAGCACATTGTTCTCCAGCTTCTAAATCTCCAGTATTATTACCAAGACAGAATTTAATAATATAAGAAGCATCACTTCCAGTATATATATAAGGATTAGATGTAGCGGTACAATCTCCATCAGCTGGAGTTGGAGCACTTGGAACAGTAACCATATAAACTGAACCACTAGCAATAGTACCAGTACCACTAGTTGTTACGCTAGCTGTAGCTGGATATTTTTGCCAATCATTAAAGTATAATTCCAAAGCAGTTTGCATTTGTTTAACATCAGCTATTCTCTTAGCATCACGAGCGCTTTTACGAGCGTTTTGTAATGAAACCACGGCTAAAGTTGATAAGATACCAATAATGGCTATAACTACTAATAATTCAATTAAGGTAAAACCTTTTTTCTTTTTATTCATAATTTTTTTAATAATTAAATTATTGAACATATAAATTCAATAACTAATAAATTTATATAATAAATATTTGTTCTATGTATATTATAGTAAAAAATTAAAATAAGGTCAACATATTTAGAAGCAAGAAGTAGTGGTGGCAATTATCCCTCCCGGAAAAGCACATTGTATTCCAGCACTTAAAGTACCGACAGAGTTACCTAAACAAAATTGCAAATAATAGCTTTCCCCACTACCAAATTGATAATAGTCATAATCATTAACAGTACTACAGGTGGCACTATCAGCTGGGGTTGGAGCAGTTGGAACAGTCACCATATAAACATGATCGGTACCACTAGCAATTTGTTCGCCTGAAATAACATCAACCGGATATTCTTGCCAATCATTAAAATATAATTCCAAAGCAGTTTGCATCTGTTTAACATCAGCTATTCTCTTAGCATCACGAGCACTTTTACGAGCGTTTTGTAATGAAACCACCGCTAAAGTTGATAAGATACCAATAATGGCTATAACTACGAGTAGCTCAATTAAAGTAAAAGCTTTTTTCTTGTGAGCCATAGTTTTAAAATAAATTTATTAAGCGCTAAACATTTTAATAATTTCTTCTTTAACTACTAAACGATCATCCCAAGAAATTTTATGACCATTAGCTAAACACATAGCTTGTTCACAACCTTTACCAGTAATTAAAAATATATCCCCTTCCTTAACTAATTGTAAAGCTTTTTTTATAGCTTCACGTCTATCTAAAATTCTAAATAAATTTAAACCTTCTTGTTTATTAGCTTCCTTAGCTCCTACTGCTACTTGGTTAATTATATTTAAAGGATTTTCATCATAAGGATCTTCGTTAGTGATAATAACAAAATCAGCTTTTTCTCCAGCCATATGTCCTAAAATATCTCGACGACTTTTATCACGACCACCACCGGCTGAACCTAAAACATGAATAATTTTTCCACTATAACCATCCTTTGATAATTCTTGTTTTAAAAAATAAATTAAATCATATACTTTTTTCATAGCAACTGGTTCAAAAGCATAATCAACAATAGTCAAAAATTTTTGTCCAACATCAACTACTTCTAACCGTCCGGGAATATTCTTTATTTGTTCTAAACTTTTAATAATTTTATTTAAATCAATATCTAAAACAATTGGTAAGGCTAATAAAGGCATCGAATTTAAAACATTAAATTCACCCCAAGTTTTTAAATTAATTTGATGACGAGAGATGGTTTGATCTTTTTTAAAAACAAAATCAAACGATGTTCCTTTTAAACTTGTTATAATGTTTTCACAAAAAACAGCGGATACATCTAAATCATCTTTAAACTTATCAAAATAGAAAATCTTTTCTTCCGCCCAAAAAGAAGAAAAATATGAAGCATGTTCATCACTTCCATTAATAATAAAAGTTTTTTTAATTTGATTTAAATTAATTTTAGCTAAATTATTTTCTGTTTTAACAACTCGATTTTCTGTATTTAAATATTTAATAGAGCATCTTCTTAAATGAGCAAATAATTCTCCTTTAGCTTTTTTATAATTTTCAAAACTACCGTGTGATTCAATGTGTTCAGGATATAAACCAGTGAACACTAAAATATCATAATTTATAAAACGATGACGAAATTGACGAATACCCTCAGAAGTAGTTTCAATAATGGCATACAGGCAACCATTTTTAACCATTCTCTTTATCATTTTTTGAGTAAAGAATGGACCAACCATAGTCATTTTTTTATCATTTAACCATTCCTTATTACCATCACCAAACATAGCGGTTGAAGTATAACCCGTTTTATAGCCACTATTATTTAAAGCTTTAGCCATTAAATAAACGGAACTAGTTTTACCAGATGTCCCGGTTATACCAATCACTACTAATTTATTACTAGGACAGGCATATAAAAGATTAGCTAGAAAGCTTAAAAAATAATGATAAAGTGGTTGTAATTTTTTAAACAATTTCTTAGGTATTATTTTTTTTAAGTAAGATAAAAATATTTTCATATAATAAAATTATTTAGAAAAATATTTAGCAAAATCATCTTCATCAATTTCTCTCTTTATATTTTTTTCTCTATTACTTTTTTTATTTCTTTCTTCTTTTTCTTTATTCTCTCCTTCTTCCTCCTCTTCATTTTCTTCAATCTCTTCGTTCTTTTCATATTCTTCATTATCTTCGTTTTCTTTCTTAATATCAATTTCTTCTTTATTATTAATTTCATAAACTTCCTTAACATCTTCTTCCTCTTCTTCATTTAAATCATCGTCCTCTTCCTCAATAATTTCTTTTTTATCTTCTTTATTTGAATCTTCTTCATTTGAATTTATAGTATCATCAAAAACTAAAGGGGTCTCTTCCTCAGAATATAGATAATTATTTGGAGCTTTACTCTCAAGACGATCATGAACCGGCATAGAAGCCAAAGGAGTCGCTAAACTATTTTCATATTGTTCTCGTGATATTAAAATTTCTCGTGGTTTAGAACCATTAGATGGACCAATTATACCTGATTCTTCTAACATATCTAAAATACTAGCCGCTCGAGAATAACCAATTCGAAGTCGACGTTGTAATAAAGAAGTTGAAGCTTTACCCGCAGCAATAATAATTTCTTTAGCTTCATTCATTAATTCATCTTCATCTCCTTTAATTCCATCTAAACCTATACCACTACTACCATTAATTTTTTGTCTTTCTACTACTCCTTCTAAATATTCAGTATTACCATATTTCTCTTTGATATAATTAACGATATTTAAAATTTCATCATCTGTCACAAAAGCTCCTTGAATTCTTCGAGGTTTTGATAATTCGGCCGTACTAAATAACATATCACCTCGACCTAATAATTTTTCCGCTCCCGAAGCATCTAAAATAGTTTTAGAATCAATCGCCGAAGCTACCGAAAAAGCAATTCGAGCTGGAGTATTAGCTTTAATAAGTCCAGTGATAACATCAACACTCGGTCGTTGAGTAGCTAAAATTAAATGAATACCAACGGCTCGAGACATTTGAGTTAAACGAATAACACTGCCTTCAATATCTTTAGAAGCGGCTACCATTAAATCAGCTAATTCATCAATGATAAAAATAATGTAAGGCATTTTATCTTTAGTTGCTGATTGATTATAGGTTTGAATATTTTTCTTTCCAGCTTGATTTAAAATTTCATAACGACGATCCATTTCATTTAAACACCATCTTAAAGCATTAACTGTTTTATTAACATCAGTTATAACGGGAGTAAGTAAATGAGGTATCCCGTTATAAACTGGAAATTCTACTCGTTTAGGATCAACCATAATAAAACGTAAAGCATCAGGATTATTTTGATATAATAAACTAACAATAATAGTATTTAAACAAACTGATTTACCAGAATTAGTAGCTCCAGCTACTAATAAATGAGGCATTTTAGCAATATCATAAACAATACTTCGACCCGAAACATCTTTACCTAAAGCTACCATTAAACTACTTTGACGTAATTTAAAATCTTTACTTTCTAAAGATTCTCTTAAGCCAACCGTAGCTTTAGTTCGATTAGGTACTTCAATCCCAATTAATGATTTTCCGGGAATAGGAGCCTCAATTCTAATAGGATGAGCAGCTAAAGCTAATGATAAATCATTACTTAAAGCGGTAATACGGGATACTTTTATTCCTTCAGATGGTTTAAAAGTATATTGAGTAACTGTTGGACCAACATTAACTTCTCCCATCTCTACCAAAATACCAAAATTTTCTAAAGTTCTTTGTATAATTAAAATATTATTATTAATATCACCACTAGTGGCTTTATCAATTTTATCATTTAATAATTCTAGAGGTAGATCAATTTTTATTTTTTTAGTTTTCCAATTTATTTCTTTGACTACTTCTTTTTTATCATTATAATCATTAACATTATCTCCAATATTTTTTTTAGAAAATAAAATTCCTTGTTCACGATTAATATCCAATTCTAAATTAGTTTGATCTTTTTTCTTATCAACTTCTTCCACTGGGCTTTCATCATATGGTTCATAATCTTCTTCTAATTTTTCATCTGAGTGATTATCTTTAAAAAAATTTATAATAGCATAAATAGCTCGATATAAAATACTTTTAGAACCAACTAAATCCGATAAGGTTATATTAAATAATAAAATAATGGCCACTATTAAGATAGCTAAAATAATAACTAAACCACCCCAAAAACCAAAAATATTTTGAAAAAATAAAGATAAATAATAACCTAAATAACCACCACCCAAACCTTCCATAGCTTTAACTTTAGCTAGTGATGGTTTAAAAAAGAAATGAAATAAAGAAACAATAAAAATAAAAGACAAACTTAAACCTACATAATTAGCTGCTTGAGAAAAAAACTTCTTTCCTTTATATAGAGCTATACTAAAAATTATAAGAAAAACTGGAAAAACAAAACGTCCCCAACCAAATCCCAAAGATAAGATATTATCTAAAAAAGAACCAAAACGGCCAGATAAGGAAAAAAGTGATAATAAGCTTATTAAGCCTAAAACAAAAATTATTAGGGCAATAATACTTATTTTTATTCGATTATCGTTTACTTCATAATCTTCTTCTGGTATTATTTGATGTTTCTTGCGTTTTTTAACCATATTTTTAATTCTTTTATTTATTATTTTAGACTTTATTATTATACATCTTTTTATGTTTTTTTGAAATTATTATATTATATTAGTCTTGGAGGCAACGAACCGATAATGATATGCCGGGATTATTATTACTAACACCACCAATATTAACGTTAGCATAACCATAATAAAGAAAACTGGAAAATATATTAGTATCATCAATTGTCGACGACCAAAAGTAAACAGCGTCTCCAATCTCATAAAAAGAACCATCGGGGTTACGAGAACCAGCTGGCAAAGCACTAAATCCAGTTGTATTATTAGAGCTTTGATCATTACCAACATAACAAACAGTTGTAGTTGATGTCCAGCCAGAAGTATTAGCTAAAGATTTGCCTGTTTGAGAATAATCACCCCCGCACCAATATTGAGAACTAGTTGAAAGATAATTAGTTAAAGCTGTCCACTCACTATAAGAAGGAATATGCCAACCAGAAGGACAAATTCCTTGAGCTTTTTGTGAAGTAGAGTATTGCATAGCTTCATCCCATTCGTATAGACCTCCATAGATATTACAATTAGAATCATTATCATCATAACAATGCTTTTCTATAATAGAATTATCAGATTGACTTACTAATTCATATTCAACATTACAATATTCATAAAAATCACCTTCCAGAGTATCTGTCGCTTTATCTTCGGGAGTACAACATTTATAATATGACCCTGTTTCACCACCATAACTCCACTCCATTTCCATTAATTGACCAGTAAGACAAGAATAGCTTATTTTTGTTCCAATATTTAAATTTTTAGCGAACCAACATTGATTATCAATTTGAACAGTAGAATAATTTATTCCTTCATAAGAGCAGGTTTGACCACAGACAGTTGAAGCTGAACAAGCTTCGTAAACTGAGGCTGAAGTAATACCTCCCGGTATAGCTTCTTTTATTCCAGCACTTAAATCATTAGTTTGGCTACCTAAACAAAAGGTTAAGGAATAAGAAGAGTTTTCTGTTCCTGAAACTGTATAAGTATAGGTATTATTAGAATCACTACAATCACCATCAGCTGGGGTTGGAGCTATTGGAAAAGATTGCATATAGATATTACCAGAGGTAGCAATACTATCAGTAATAGAAGAGGGATACTCACCATTATCTTGATAATATAATTCTAGAGCAGTTTGAATTTGTTTAATATCAGCTATTCTTTTAGCATCCCGAGCACTTTGTCTAGCATTAGTTAGAGAGACTACCGCTAAAGTAGATATGATACCAATAATGGCGATAACTACAAGGAGTTCTATTAGAGTAAAAGCAGGTTTATTAGGTTTGACGGTTTTTAACATAGGGTTTATTTTATTTATAAACATACCTGAACTTATTCAATTATTTAATTATTTTATCTATTTTTCTTAAATACTTACTATCAATTTTAAACCAATCCCAAGACTTCTCCATTAAATAATTTCCTTCCTCTAAACGATGGAAATCAGATCCACCCGTAGCTATTAAATCAAGTTGTTCACTTAAAAATTGAGCATATAAAACTGCCCCCAAAGAATGATGAGGTGATAGAACTTCAATACCATCAATTAAACCAATTTCTTTTAATTTACCGGTCATATTATTAGAAAATTTATTATATCTACCTGGATGACAAAAAACTATTTGACCTCCCACTTCTTTTTTTATTTTTAATAATCTTTCAGCATTAATATAGGACTCATTTAAAATTCCATATTTTTTATTAAAAAATAATTCATTTAAAATATCTTCTTCTCGAGGTAATAAAAATAATTTACCTTTTTCTTTAGATTTTTTACGAATATTCTTTACCACTAAATTATAATTAAATTTAGTCGCTAAAACTTTATCAGCTAAACGATTAACCGGAATATAATACTCAAATTCAGATAAAATTTTAGGTATATTAATTTTATAAGACCTTCTTTTTAATTTAAATAAAATATTTTGACAAAGTAAATAGCGACGATGCCTTATTTCTTTTAAAAGTTGTAATAAAGTTTCATTGTGATCATCAAAATTATACCACAATAAATTTATTTTCTTTCTTTTGTATTTAACATATAACTCTAAACCATTAATGACTTTAATATTATTTTTTTTAGCAACTTTTTTAAATTCTTCCAAACCGGAAATAGTATTATGATCAGTTAACGAAGCTACTTTAACTCCCTGTTTTTTTATTAATTTAATTAATTGAGTTGGATTTAAATAACCATCAGAATAAATAGAATGTAATTGCAAATCGATTAACATATTTTTATTTTATAATTTTTTTAACTTGATTAATTAATTCTTCAGCTCGATCCAATCGAGAATTATATCTTAATAACCAAAAAACGGCTGTTCTAATAGCGGTCCAACAATAATATAATTTAATTCTTTCTTTTAAACTAGCATTATATTTAACTTTAGCTTTCTTACAATAGGTTTCTAAAAATAATTTTTTTATTTTATTAATATAGTTTTTAGAATAATTATAACGATTCAATTTATAATCTAATTGTTGAACAAAAGTTCCTAAATCTCGAGCTAAATCTGAGGCACAAATATCAGCGAAATCAATCATAGCTATTTTTTTAGCTCCAATTTTAATAATATTATCAGGATGAACATCGCCATGAATTAACCATCTTTTAGTGGTTAAATTAAAAAAATCATTTTCTAACTCAATTAAAATATTATAAATATCTTTTAAATCTTTAGAATATTTACTACCATATTTTTCTTCCACTTCTTTTATAATTTTATAATAACCAGGAATAACTGTTTTAATACGATTATTTTTTTTATTAAAATTAACCATTTCCGTTATAGGGGTTTTATGTAATTTTGTTAACCATTCAGCTGTCTTTTTTACAATTTTTTCTATTTCCCTTTTATCATTGTTTTTTATAAAAGTAAGAAGACTATCACCATTAACACCCCGATAAAAAGAAGCATTAAAATATTTAGAATAAAATAAAGGTTTAGGAACAGTTAAAAAACCTCGAGAAAATCCTTGACCCCATAAATAACTCAGAGTATTAAAAACATTTTTTCTTGGTTCGCTAGAATGAGCTGTACAAAAAAATGAAAAAACTTTAGTTTTAGTTTTACGACTATTATCAGGGTGGTAAGAAAAAGAAGTTTTAAATTCTAAAACCACATGATAAGTTGTTTCCCAAACATAATTCTTGTGATAAATAATTTTTATTTTTTCAATTTTTTTAAAATCTGGATATAATGGTAAAACTTTTCTCTTAAAAAAATTCAAAACATATTTTTCATCAAATAATTTATTTATTTTATTCATATTAATTTTGGTTTTTTCATTATTAGAATGATTAGACCAATGTTTAAGCCATATTAATTTTTTTATAGAATTAAAAATATTTTCTGCTTTTACTTTTTCTTCGTAAGAAGTAGAATTTTCTAAGGATCTAATAGCTTTTATAATTTCATTTAATCCTCTTTCAATTTCATCGGGACTCCAAGCTAGGGGTCCAAAATTATCTTTAAAATTATGTTCACTGGCCCACCAAAAAGTACAACTAGCCAAACCCCTTAGTAAATGCCAACGAGACCAATTATTATTAATATCTGATTTATACTTACTACTTAAAACTAGGGCTAAATTAGCTAATTTCCATAAATTTAAATGAATCTTATTCTCCTTGTCCAACCATAAATGATAAGGACGGTCTTCACTTAAATCATGTTCCGACGATTCCCAATTACTTGGACGCAAAGTAATGCCTTGTAGTTTTTTAAACGAAGAAATATAATCAGAAATTAAAATTGTTTTAATTTGCTCATCTTTTAAAACTTGATCTAATTTACGAGAAAAATCTTTATGCTTAAAACCATATAATTCTCCATCGGTTGCACTAATAATAACCTGATTATTTTTTTTATTTGATAAATTAATAATTTTTTCAGGCGGATAACAATTAGAAAATTCTCGTTCACGAAATATAACTTTCAAATTACTATTTTTATCTAAATAAACTTGTTTCAAATCAATTTTTTTCTTAGTACTAGCTGTTATTTCATCAACTATTATCCAAGAATAACCTAATTTTTTAATAATCTTAGCTACTTCTAAACTATAGGCCATTTCTGGTAAAAAAAATCCTTTTAATTTAGCTTTAGGAAAATATTTTTTAATTATTCTCTCATTTTCTCTAATTTGCCAAACAATTTCTGATTTATTAATTAAGGGTAATAGCCAATGATAGGCGGAACTACCAGTAAGTTCAACTTGCCCTTTTTTAATTAAGCTATTTATCTTATCTAATAAATCTAAATAATTTAATTCTACTAAACGCAAAATTAAACAACCAGAAATATTAATTGTAAATTTAGCTTGAGGATTTTTAATTAAAGCCTCAACAATTTTTTTATAACTTAAATCAGCTGCTTCTTTTATTTTATAAGCATCAGAATTAGCCGGTTGATAACAATGTAAAAAATTAATCCAAATCATATTTATTAATTTTTAATTCGTAAGGCTTTTTTATATAATTCCACATATTTTTGAGCTGGAATCTCCCAACTACTAGATTTTTTCATAGCTCGAACAATTAAATCATACCAAACTTTTTTGTATTTATAATTTTCTAAAGCTCTAATAATTGCTCCAAAAAAAGATAAATCATCATAATTTTTAAAAGAAAAACCAGTTCCTTTATTAGTACTCGGATTAAAATTTAAAACAGTATCATATAATCCTCCAATATCTCTAACTATTGGGATAGCCCCATAACGCATGGCAATCATCTGATTTATTCCACAAGGTTCATGATGAGATGGTAAGATAAAAAAATCAGATGCTGCGTATAATAATGTTTCTTTGTCTTGATTTAAAAAAGGTATTTTTGTATTTTTAGGATATTTATTTTTATCAAAAAGAAACCAAGCTATTTTTTTAGGATATTTCTTTTGTAATTTCTTTATTTTCTTTATATATTCAATATCACCATCTCCTAAAAAAATAATTTGAATATCATTTTTTAATAATACTGGTAAAATTTTTAAAATAATATCAAAACCTTTTTGAAAAGCTACTCGAGAAGTTGAACAAAATAACGGGATATCTTCATCGACAGTAAAATGTACTTTTTTCTGTAAATATTTTTTATTTTCATTTTTTAATAAAAAATTATCAAAACTATAATTTTTATACAAGCCTTTATCATTTTGCGGATTATAGGCATTATAATCAATACCATTAATAATACCAAATAGCCTGTCTTCGCGATTCTTTAAAATATGATGTAAATCCTGACCAAATTTTTTAGTCATAATTTCTTCACGATATCGTTCACTAACAGTATTGATAATATCAGCTGATAAAATTGCTCGTTTAACAAAATTAATATTAAGTAAACCCGGATCATTTAATAATGGTAATTTTTTACGTCCATAATCTTTTTTAGTTAGCGGAACTTCATACCAAGCCTTACCCATTTGAAAAGATAAATTATGAATAGTAAAAATAGTTTTAGTTTTTTCTAAATTCTTAGTATAACGATATTTGTTTTTTATAAAATAAGGGATTAAACCAGTATGCCAATCATGACAATGAATAATATCAGGTTGAAGTTCTAATAAACTAATAACTTTTAAAGCCGAGACATTAAAAACTAAAAATCTAATATTATCCTTTTCAGAAACATAAATTTTTCGATATTTAGAAAAATATTCTTTGTTTTCAATAAAATAAACTGGTAAACCATTTATTAATTGACCACGCCAGATATTAATACTTACAGTATTAGCTGAATCAATTATTACTTTAATATCTTGATATAATAATTTAAGATGATGTTTTTTTGCATCTATTAATTGACTATATAGTGGTGTAATAATAGCTACTTTATGACCTAAACGAAATAAAGCTTTAGGTAAACTTCGAGTTACATCACCTAAACCACCGGTCTTAGAAAAAGGAGAAACTTCAGCGGCAATATGAATTATTTTTATTTTTTTCATAAATTATATTTTTAAATTGGATGCACAAATGGCTGCTGCTAAAGCATCCGCCGCATCATCGGGATGAGGTATCTCTTTTAAATTTAAAATTAATTTAACCATAGTTTGAACTTGTTTTTTATCAGCTCGACCAAAATTAGTTACACTTTGCTTAATTTGCAAGGGGGTAAATTCAATTAATTTTACTTTATTTTTTTTAACACACAAAAGCAACACTCCGCGAGCTTGACCAACTATTAAAGCTGTCTTAGCGTTAGTGTTAAAAAATAGTTTTTCAATTGAAACTAAACCAGGCTGATATTGACTTATTATTTTTTGTAAAGAATTATCTAATTGTTCCAACCGGTCGGAAAAATCATCTTTAGAAGATGTTTTGATTGAACCGTATTTAAGACATTTAAGCTTATTACCACAAACTTCTATTACTCCATAACCAGTATCAGCAATACCGGGATCAAGACCTAATATTATTTTAGCCATTTATTTAATTAAAAATTTATTTTTTTTCTAATAGAGCATCATTTTTTATTATTTTTTTAATAATAAAATACAATAAAGCCATAACTATTAAAAAAGTTAAAAAAGAATTTAAGACTGAACCAAAATCAAAAACAACTCCCTTAATTGAAAAATTCATATCAGCAAACTTTTCTTTAGATATGATTAATTGAATAAGAGGCATAAAAATACCCGCTACAATTTTATCAACTAAGTCTTTAGAAGCTTGACCAATAATTAAACCAATAGCTAAACCAATAACCGAATACTCTTTTAAAAAAGCCATTAAACCATGAATGAAATTAAAAGGAGCTTCTTTAAATTTTTTATTTATTTTTTTAATTGATTCCGATTGATTTTCCGGAATATTTAAATAAGACATAAAAAATTATTTAGTTTCTTTTTTATTATAAGCATCTAAAATTTTAGATCTAATTTCTTTCATTAATTTAGTTTCATTCTTGATAGTCATTTTAGCATTCTCTCGTCCTACACCTAATTTAGTTTCACCAAAAGTAAAAGAATTACCTGATTTTTTAATTACATCATATTCAACTCCCATATCAAGTAAATCCCCCGCTACAGAAATTCCTTCATTATACATAATATCAAACTCAGCTGATTTAAAAGGAGCGGCTACTTTATTTTTTACTACTTTAGCTTTAACTCGATTGCCAATAATTTTTTCTCCTTGCTTTATTTGAGCACTACGTCGAACTTCAATTCTTATAGAAGAATAAAATTTTAAAGCATTACCACCACTAGTAGTTTCCGGATTACCAAAAAATACTCCAATCTTGTTTCTAATTTGATTAATAAATATAACTACCGTTTTACTCTTAGCAATAACACCAGTTAATTTTCTAAGAGCTTGGCTCATTAAACGAGCTTGTAGACCCATATGTTGATCACCCATATCCCCTTCAATTTCTTTTTGTGGAACTAAGGCCGCCACACTATCAACCACAATAACATCAACCGCATTAGATCTAACTAAAGTTTCTACTATTTCTAAAGCTTGTTCTCCAGTATCGGGTTGAGAAATAAGCATTTCTTTAATATTAATACCAATTTTTTCAGCATAGGATGGGTCAAGAGCATGTTCAGCATCAACAAAAGCAGCAATACCCCCAATTTTTTGAACTTCAGCTACAATGTGTTGAGCTAAAGTAGTTTTACCAGAAGATTCTGGACCAAATATTTCAATAATTCGACCTCGAGGAACACCACCAACACCGGTAGCTAAATCTAATGATAAACAACCAGTAGAAACAGCATCAACATCTACTTTAGCAGTTTCACCAAATTTCATAATAGCGCCATCACCAAATCTAGTTTTAATTTGTTGCATAGCTAGCATGGCGGCATCATTTTTCCCATTTTTAGGTTCTTTAACTTCTTTACTTTTTTTGTCTTTAGTCATAAATTTGTTAATTATATTTTACAAATATAATTATTTAATAATTAAATTAATAATATTATAAAAAACTATATTTAAAATTAAATAAAATTAATTTTAAATTTTTAATAAATTAATCACAAGAACTTTTAGCTATACCATTACAACAAAAAGGTTGAGCGGAATTCGGTGCACAAATAATACTGCCACTAGAACCACCACTTGGTTTAAAACAATTTTGATAAATATCTTTAACACCTGATCCAACTTGAGAAGTATAATTAGCTCCCTCAAAAAACAAAGCATGTCTTATATGAGATGTAGTTTGATCAATTAAACCATCTAAAGGTTCAGCATCTTCATTGTCTGAATTAATCCAATAACCAACTAATTGTCCACTAATTAAATTAAGTAAACGATGAGTGACATCACCGACAATAACTTGACCAGTTTTTAAAGTACTGGACATCATTAATTTATTAAAGGTTATAACGACATCATCTATTAAACTAACCGAAGAAGTAGCATCTAAAGCTGGAATAATGGCTTTAATTTTTGGTGGAGTGGCATCAATTTTATTGCTTATCCAAAAGGACCATTTAAAATGATCTCCCTGGCTAGTATCATTATTATTTTTATTAAAGAATGATACTGGACCTTGAACAAAAAGATCACCATTTCCATTTAAAGCATTATTAGCTGAATCAACAACTCCATCTAAACCATTTTCTAAATTAAGATTAGCTAATGGATAATATGAACTACCATCACTACAATAATTGGAACAAGTAGTAAAAGGAGGTTTACTACTACAATCAGTATCACTGGAACAAGTAGCTAAACTAGCTGATTGTATTTCTACTTTTATATTACTATTAGCTGGCAAACAGAAAATATCTTCACCACAACCATTAACTCCACATTTATTATTTGATTTAAATTCTACTACTTTATAATTAGAAGAAATAGAAAATTTTCCAGCTATTGAATCTCCAATGCAAGAACCACCATCACAATTATATGACAAGCAATCTTTATCTTCATTACAAGTAGCCCCAGTTGTAGTAGAATTGTCGGAATTATTTACAACTCTAATAATATTTTTTACTTCATCACTATCACCTACCACTGTTACTGGATTAATAACTTCTGAAAAATTTATTTGAATAATACTATTCATAGGTTGATCTTCTAAATCATTAATATTTGTAATTTCGGTTTTATCTCGACCACCGGAAAATGAAGTAATACTAATAGCTCCAGAATTAGTTGATGATAACTCAATATTATTACCACTAGTTCCACTAACCTTAGCCTTTAAAGCTACAGTTGAATTTTCATTATTACTATTATCAATAATAATATCTGGATTATTACTTAACTCGATAGCTGTCTTAATACTACTAGCTAAACTATTAGAATCAAACGGCGATCTAACAGCAATATTATAGCCACTAGTAGTTTCACCGGAAACAAAAGTATAAACATAATTACCAATAGTTAAAGTATCGGCCAATTTTCTAGTTTTAACTTTTATAGTCCAAGAATTTCCCGCTTCATAAGAAGATAAATTTAAAACAAAATAATTAGTAAAATCAACTTGATTATCATCAATATCAAAAACACCTAAAGAAGTATTATTAGTTCCTCCGATAAGTTGGGCTTTATTATCAGCTCCGATAATAACTTTAAAATCAGTATATTCTTTATTGTAATAAGAATTAATACTAGCGGTAGCGTCATTGTTACCAGTAGTTTTAATAACTGATACTATTTCAGCTGGTTCAAAATAATTAGGAGCGCTCAGTATTTTTATTAATCCCGTAGCTGTTACTAAATCACTAGTTAAAGTAATAGTATCAGCTGAGTTATCAACCGAAGGAAAAACACTTTTTACAGTCGGTGGAGTTAAATCTAACTTATTACTAACTTCAAAGCCCCATAAAAAGAAACTATAGGAACAAGAAGAAAAAATACTATCCTTACCATTAGCTTTTTTTATACTATCAGATAAATAAACTACATAATTAGAAGAATTATCTTCATTTCCTAAATAATTTGTTGGATTAATAACAGCGATAGTATCAGCCCCGGTAAAAGTCGGATTAAAACTAACAGTCGAGGAACAAGTATTATTCTCAAAATTAAAATCATTTTGATTACAAATAATGACTGAAGAATCAGTAAGTGAAGATGTAGCAATTGCTTCTTTAAAGGTAATCATAATAGCTGTATTTCTGGCTACATCTTTTTGATTAGCTTCCGGATAAACACTTTCAATACTACAATTGCCAATAGCTCCTAAACCAGTTCGAGCTAAAATAGTTTGTTCATTTAATTCTCCATTAGAATTTTTGTTATCAGTTAAACTTCTAAATATAAAAGTAACAATTCCCCAAGAAGCTAAAATAATAGCCAAACCAATAACACCATTCTTTAAAAGTTTTTTAGCTTCATCCACCTTATCTTCATTACCACCAGCTGTCATCCATTTAAAACCAGCAAAAATAACTATACAGACAGCAATAATTCCTAATAATCCTAAAGCGATGTTTATAATTTTAACTACAATTTTTTGCGGACTAGTTGATTCTAAAATAATATCATTTTCTACAATTTGAGTACCTAAAACATCAGTGTCCGAAGCTAAAACATTTGGCACTAAAAAAGAAAAAAAGATGGTAGTTACCAAAAAAAACAACAAAAATACTTTTTTATTTTTTAACATAATAATTTATAAATTATTTTATAAAAATTGCTAATTTATTAATTTTATACTATTATTATATCATATAAAAAAAAATAATTAAACCTTTTATGACCATTGAGCGTCTAATAAAAAAGGCCCAAGAAATCAACCCCGAAATTGATACAGAAGCAATAATAAAGGCCTATAAATTCGCCGCTGAAGCCCATAAAGGTCAAACCAGAAAAAGTGGCGAACCATATATTGAACACCCCCTTCATACTGCTTTTGATTTGGTTCAAATTCGAGCTGATTTAAGTACTATTATTGCCGGAATTTTACATGATGTTCCGGAAGATACTAATTATACCATTGATGATATAAAAAATAATTTTGGTGAAGAAGTAGCTACTTTAGTTGATGGTATTACTAAATTAGGAAAAATTAAATATCGTGGCATTGAAAGATATCGAGAAAATTTAAAAAAAATGTTTTTAGCTATATCGGATGATATAAGAATTATATATATAAAATTTTGTGATCGTTTACATAATTTAAAAACCCTAAGTGTTTTACCAGAAAATAAACAACAAAGAATTGCTCGAGAAACTTTAGAAATATATGCTCCTATTGCTGGTCTTTTAGGTATCTGGCGACTTAAATGGCAAATGGAAGATATTTGTTTTAAATATCTATATCCTAAAGAATATCATGACATCGAATATAAATATGATATTGAAAAAAAATCAGAACGTAATCAATTTTTTCAACGAACAAAAAATATTTTAGAAGAAGAATTAAAAAAAACTAATATTGACTACGAAATTACTGCTCGATTTAAACATCTATATAGTATCTGGCAAAAAATGCAACGTAAGGATAGAAAATTTGATGAAATTTATGATGTATTTGCTCTACGAGTTGTCGTAAAAAATATTGAAGATTGCTATAAAGTTTTAGGAATAATTCATACTATTTGGAAACCATTACTCAATCGTTTTAAAGATTATATCTCTGTTCCTAAACCTAATGGTTATCGAAGTTTACATACTACTGTTATTGGAGTTGATAATAAAGCCACAGAATTTCAAATTAAAACTGAAGAAATGCATGAAGATTCAGTTTTTGGACCACAATCTCATTGGAGTTATAAAAATAGTCCAGATTCCCATACTAAACCAAGCTGGGTCAAAGAAATATTAGAAATACAAAAAGAAAACCAAAAAACCGCTGACTTTGTTAAAGAAATTAAAGCTTCTTCTCTGTTTCAAGATAGAATTTTTGTTTTTTCACCTAAAGGAGATGTAATTGAATTACCAGGCAAATCAACTCCGATTGATTTTGCTTATGCTATTCATACTGATATTGGTAATAAAGCTACTCAAGCTTTAGTTAATGAAAAAATTGTTGACTTAAGTCATGAATTAAAAAATGGAGATTTAGTAGAAATAATTATAGAAAAAAATCGTAAAAGCCCTAATAGTGATTGGCTTAAATTTGTCAAAACAAAAAGAGCTAAAGAACGTATTAAACAATACTCACAAAATAAAACTCTTGATAAAATTAGAAAAATCTTTTCTAGGTCAGATAAAAATTAAATAAAAAATTAAAAACAATAAAAAAATAAAAAATAAAAAAACTAAAACAAAAAAAGAAATGTTCTAATAAACATTTCTT
>Ga0116171_10002441_pt1 | contig 17612 bp, 14 predicted proteins | sample AD_JPNHW2_MetaG_FD_89798 | JGI IMG/M metagenome (GOLD analysis project Ga0116171, IMG submission 89798) | Active sludge microbial communities of municipal wastewater-treating anaerobic digesters from Japan - AD_JPNHW2_MetaG | ecosystem: Engineered > Bioreactor > Anaerobic > Digestate | place... | reverse complement strand
TTAAAACAAAATAATACACCCATACAACCGACCAATCAATCACCCACTATTCAAGCAGTATAGAATATCAACACCATAAAGCGATAACACACTATCGGCAGCAATTATTCTTTTTCCATTCCCAAGATAGTTGTTTATCAGTTCCTGTTTTTTTGCGTTATGCCGCGAATGAGATTCCCATATCGTTCCCATATCGCGATACGAGAACGATACGGGAATCATATCGGAGTGTTATTGAGAAAATTCCGGGATTTCTTTGGGAACGAAAAATTGTTAGTTTGCTAACTGCTTGCCTTCTATTTTACTTTTGTTTTAACTCCCAATTTTGAGGTTTGGAGACCGGTTGTAGAGCGGTTGTAAGTGTATGCAATTTGAAGGTTGCGGTTACAGAGAGGGCAGTAGCAAAATTGTAAGTCAAAACCTACCACCGCTTGCAGCGTGAATTTTGTTTTTCTCCGAAACAACCATTTCTGAACAATTCCAACCCAACCCTGCAAATGTAAAATAATACATTCTTTCATAGTTGTGGAATTTGAGGGATGGTATAGCTTAGTTGCCAGTGTACAGGGTTTTGTTTTAACTCCCAATTTTGAGGTTTGGAAACCGGTTGTAGAGCGGTTGTAAGTGAGAAAAGAAGGTGAGGTCGTGGTTACATTGAGGGCAGTGGCAAAATTGTAAGTCAAAACCTACCGGGGGTTGCATTGAAAATTTTATATTTGTCTTGACTTCTTAAGCCCTTGAACAATTGTGACGCTAAATTAATTACGCTATATTAAGGAGCATAGAAATGTCCCGTTTTACACATTTTTGCCTTGGGTTCATCTTGCTTTTTGCCGGTCTTTCTTTAGGAGCAAAAGATGCGCTCGTATCTGTCGGAACCACTAAAAGTATTAATGATACCGATATTTTAGCAGAATACGATGGAGGGGTGATAACCCGCCAGTATATTGAAAAAAAGCTATCTAAACTGCCTCCTCAATATCAGGCACGGTATAGAACTGTTCAGGGTCAGACAGATGTTCTGAATGCTGCAGCGATGGAAGAGGTCTTTTACTTAAAAGCAAAACAGATGGGTTTGGAAAATGATCCTGTTGTTTTGGAGCGTATGGCTGCTGTAGAAAAGCATTTTTATGTTCAGGAATATTACAAACGCAATGTGAGTGATGTTGTTGTTCTTACTGATGACGACAAGCTGGCATATTACAATCAAAATCTTTCCCAGTTTTACCAATTTCCTTATGTAACAATTGATTATATTCAAGCAGAAAACGAAGAGATGGCAAATAAGGCATTAGCCGAATTGAAAAATGGTGTCTCTTTTGCTGATGTCTCCGATAAATACAATCAAAATACTTATGCCAAGGGATTGAAGGGAAGAGTGAAAAATATTCGTTTGAATGGTAACATCCCTGGTATTGGTAATGATGCCGCTCTGGAAAATATGATTCGTAATTCCCAGGTAGATACTTTATCTTTTATAGGACCTGCAAAGACAGATTACGGTTGGCATATTTTCCGCATTAGGGAATGGATTGAAGGTTACCAGAAAGAGTTTAGCGAGGTTTTGCCGGAAATTGAACAGCGTTTGCGTCCCCTAAAAGAGAAGGAACTGCTGGATTCAATATTGGAAAACCTGACAGTGAAATACGCGGTGGTAATAGATAGTGCTATTGTAAATACGGTTACACTGGATCCTAATAGACGGGATAGCAATGCATCCATCTTGGATAATGTGATAGTAAATTCGTCGGTTCCTACGCTTAAGTTTACAGTTCGTCAGTTGCTGCAGAATTATGATAAACTCTCTCCTCAGGAACAACTTTTCGTAACTAAGGGAGGAGGTATTAATACCCTTATAAATCAGGAACTTACTCAGAATTTGATGTTCCTGGAAGCCAAAGCCAACGGTTATGAAAAATACTTTGATGAAAATGAAGATTATATTCAGGCAAAACGCGCTAATGTTTTGCGTAGCGCTTTTGAAAAACTGGTCTCCAATGCTGTAGAAATCAGCGATGAGGAAATCGCTCAGCGCTATGAAAAAGAGAAAGAGAAATTTTCCAACCCTGAATATCGGACTATTGAAGTGCTCTTCTTTAAAAATCAAAAGGATGCCAATAAGGCATATAAAAAATACAGCAAAGCATATAAAAAACATAACGAAAAAGCAATGCAGGAAGTAATTAAAAAATATTCCCTTATGCCCGAAACCTCAATCTATGATTATCAATACAATAACGGCATTATAACCGGAATTGGAAAAGATACCGAATTTTCTAATATGATTTGGAATAATCCTGTCGGTTATTTAAGTCCCGTTTTTACTTCCGCAAAAGGAGATATTGTCTTTTTCCGCACTTTGAAAGAAACCCCCAAAACCTATAAAAACAAAGAAGATATTGCACCCCAAATACGCAGAATGATACAATCCGATAATGAAAGAGCCAAGTTGGAAGAAGTTACCGCAAACCTGTTTGTGGAATTCAATATGAAAAAATATCCGGAACGGATTACTCTTACAATGACTGCGGATGAATTATTCACTCAGGCAGATAATGCTGCCCGACAACGCAATTTCAAAGATGCCATAATGTTTTACGACCAAATAATCAATAACTTCAAAAATAATTCGGATGACTATAAAGCATCCTTTATGAAGGCATTCCTCGTTGCTGAAGAAATGAAACAAACAGACCTGGCTTTACAACTCTTTCAGGAATTTTTGCAGAAATATCCTACCGGTGACCTGAATGACTCAGCTCAATTTATGATAGACAGCTTGGAAGGAAATATCCCCGAGAACTTTGAACCCCTTAAAGAAGAATAGGAAAGTTAATAATAGCAAGTCAGGAGTCATTTTCCCCTGCTAATAGAGTTATTTTAGCAAAATAATATTACCGGTGGAAATGATTCCTGACATCCTTTAATAGAAGCCCTGCCTGCAAAGGTGTGCAGACCGATACTCAACATAATAAACAATTGAAATAGGCAATAACATATCTGAAGTATTAGGAAACAACTTTTCTGATAACTTCCTTTTTCACTCGCCCCAACTGATTATCGGGCAAACGAACCAAATAGTAATTCCCGTTCTCCTGAACAATTTTTACAATCAAACCTGAATGAACTTCCTGAATAACATTATTGCTTGCTGGAGACAAAAGTTCTGCCTCCCGAGCAATAATTACCGCATTACGATTATGCTGCTGGTGATGAAGTTTTACCCCTAAAGTTACAAAAAAAGATATCCAGAGCAAAACACAAAGAGCCAAAGTTAAAATCGGCAACGCTCTTTCCTTTTCCGGATTATAAAACAGCAGCCAACATAACGCTAAAGCTGAAAGAAACATAAAAATTATCCCTCCCACAGCCAAACGGTTAACGGATAAGTAATTAAGCACTTTGAATAAAACCTGCACCAGAAAAAGCTGCTCTGGATATAAATCCGCATCGGGACTATAGTGTATTGACAGTTCCAGATTGGTTCTCGCTTGAGAATGCGCAGAATTGATATTTAATGCTTTCAAAAAATAAAGATTTGCCATCCCGATTTCTCCTCGGGAAAAGAATTCCACTCCCAAGTTATAAAACAAATCGGCATTTTTCTTTTGTTCTGCTTCATTTATTATCCTATCCAAAGAATCCGGCAGCTGAAATAATTCTCCTGAGTTTTTGTATCTTGGTGACTGTAATGTATCAACTTGAGCTAAAAGAACTTGGCAAAATAGCAAAAGAACCAGAACTAAAAGCAACGGAAACCTGCTGAAACTGAATACACCGGTTAATCGGAGCTCGCTGAAGCTCTGCTTTTTTAAAAACCATATTTTCCTGCGGAGGAATAGTTTCCTCCGGTTACACTGTATCATTTGCTGCTCCTGTTCTTTCTGGTTTTACCCAAACGGCTGAAGCCCGTAAAAATTTTCCTGATGCGGTTCAGGTCTTCTTCCAAATTAACTGCTCTATCCGTTTCCGGTAAAAATCTTGCTGCCTGACTGTGAGCAAGAAAAACCTCTAATTCCTGAAGCAACCAATCCGGAATATTCTTTTCGTTTAATGCCTGCATTTTTTCCTGCGTGGAGAGATGGTTGGAAAGCTTGTATTTGGAAGCAAGGTATTCAAATAGTGCCTTTTCCGCCAGAGGATAGAAATCCGGGGATAGATTCCTGGCTGCCGTCGTAGCTGGTTTCAAATAATGCAACAGGACTTTTTCGGCTTTTAACGAAGCATAGCGTTCCGGATTATCCCTTTTCATTTTACTTTCCCAAGCAACAATGGAAACAGCTATTGTTACCCCAACTATCAAGAGCATCAAAATCCAATACCAGGGCTGTTTTACATAGGGAATATAAGCCGGATAGCTATTCTTCTCTATTTTGGGTAACATTGCTTTAGGATTGCGAGATTGTTTTAAACGACTGAAGTAACTCAGCACTTTGGCAGAAGAAACCTTTATTTTTTCTTTGGGACTGCGGTATAATTTATAACTTCCGCTATCGTTATCAAACCAGGAAAAAGTTAGTTCCGGAAGTTCATACACCCCTTTATCCTGAGGTATCAAAGTATAATAATAAGTTCTGGTTCCTTCAATTCCTGCTTTCAGGTTATCTATCACCATTGGACTGGAAACCTGAAAACCTTTTCGGGAAACAAATTGAGGAGCGGAAAACTGATTGAAATTGCCTCTCCCTTCAATTTTCAAAGTAAAAGTAATCGTTTCTCCCAGGGAAATTTCTTTATCGGAAAGAGAATAACTAAGCTTAAAGTTGCCTACCGCTCCTCCAAAAGAAGGAGGAACATTATTAGCAGGCAAGGGTAGAACATTAATAATTCCGCCTTTGCTTTGCAAGTTTTTATTCAGCAACCCGAAACCGTATAGCCGAGCATAACCTTCTAAAATTGGTGACTGCAATCGTCCCTCTCTATTGGAAATTATCGCTAAGCTTTTAATAAGGGCTCGTTTATATTGCTTTCCCTGAAAGAATACTTCTTCATAATTTAACATCGTTGGTTGTTCGTATGTGCTTTTCCCGTAACCATCGGAATCAATTTCATTCTCCAGATTGAAAGAACCTACCGTTTCATCGGTATAAAGATAGTAGGAAACAATTGCCGGAAAACCACGATACACCTTTTGTTCTTCCGGTAAAGCCAAAATGAAAGTATCACCTGCCCATTTATCATTGTTACCCCAAAAATCTGAATCATCAAAGCCAAAAGAACCAAATCCCTGCACCGGAGGTGAACTTTGAGCCGGTGGTTTTTTTGTTCCTGCAATCACTTCCAGAGAAATTGCCCGGGTGGGATAATAATGCCCGTTTACTTTAACTTTGAAAGAAGGAATGGTGGTCTTGCCTGTTTTTAAAGGAAAATAGATAAAACGAAAGGTCTCCGAGAATTCGGAAATCAATCTGGTGCCTTCCAAAACTACTGAACTACTTGATGAACTGGTCAGATTGCGAAAACTGAACAGCGGCACGGAAGGCGGAGTTGGCTCTTCCACTTTGAGGCGATTGTCATTCGCAATTTTCAGGGTCAATTCCAGCTGCTCATTCATACTGATAGTATTTTTATTTACGGTTACATCAATCTTCAAAGCGGAAAGCACAAGTGGAAACAGCAGCAGGAAAAACAATGCCTTCTTCATTTTTACCACCATTTATCCGTTTTGGAGCTTTGCTTTTGTTTTAATTGCTGGCGGTCTGTGCTTTCTTTGTTATCCAGACCTTTCAAAATATTGCGGATTGCTTCCTGTTCTTGATTATCTTTGTTTTGCTGTATTTGGGCTGCAGGAGGTGATTGTTTTTGCAGTTTACGCAAAGTAAGTTCATAATTTGCCCGTAAATCCTCATCCTCAGGATCAAGCAAAAGAGCTTCTTTAAAGTGTTTCAGAGCTTTTTGGTAGTCCTTTTGCTGATAGGCAATATCACCGCTGTCATAAAGAATATTTTTTTTATCCTTTGCCTTGTTTAGAGCAATCTCAGCAGCCGAATCTGCTTCCGCATAGCGATTTTGCCTGTATAAGCACTTAGCCAGATTGGCATTGGCGGTTACATCGTTGGATTTAGTATTCTTCCGGAACAACTCTTCAGCGCGGGGATATTTTTTTGCCCGGTAAAAGGAATCGGCAAATGACTGACGCACTGCTTTGGGTCTGAATAGCAATTCCAGAATAAGCAATAACAGAATAACCGCTATCACAATCAAGATTATGCGTCTTGTTTTATTGCTCATTGCTTTTCTCCGCTGCCATTAAACCCTTCTTGCGTTTACGCGGGTCTATCACACACTCTATAATAAGCAAGATAATTGCCATTATGGCAAAGAGATAATACTGTTCTTTCAGGATAGTAACTTTCTTACCTCGGCGGGTAATTTCGTTTTCATAGATGCGTTTTAAAATCAGCTGAATTTCTTCACCGCCTGGGGTTACCCGAAAATATTCTCCTTCCGTTATCCGGGCAATTTCCTGCAGGGTTGTTTCATCCAGTTTACTTTTCACTTCTTCACCGGTTTCGGGATTACGAATGATTGTCCCTTCCGGACTTCCCACACCCATAGTATATACCCTGATGCCCTTTATTTTCAATTTCTTAGCTTCTCTTAAAGCAGAATTTTCCAGGTCTTCCCCATCTGAAATAAGAATCAGCGTGTTAGATTTTGAACCCTCGGGAAAAGCATCTGCTGCTAAATTCAAAGCGCTGCCAATATCGGTTCCCGGAATTTCTACCGTGTTACTGTTTAAACCGTTCAGGACAATGCGGACGGCTTCGTAATCATCCGTTAACGGACATTGCAAAGTTGCCACTCCGGCAAAAGCAATTATGCCAATTCTATCGGTTTTCACCTGTTCCAGAAAACTGCCAATCTGTAAAATAGCTCGTAACAACCTACTGGGCATCATATCCGTGGCATCCATACTTTGGGAAACATCTATGGCAAATATAATATCCATTCCGCTGCTTTGCAAGTCCTTATTTTCATAATCCCATTGCGGTCTTGCCAAGGCAATGATAACACAGCCCAAAGCCAGAATGCATAGAAATAGCTTAAAGCCAATCCAGAATGGCGATTGAGAATGATAATAATGTTCTTTCAAATGTAGTTCGGCATAGCGGGTAAAACGACGCTGTAAAAATCTTTCCCGTCTGAACAATAAAATCAGCAGCAACAAACACAGCCCTGAAAGTGCCAGATAGTAAGGATTGGCAATATTCATAGCTGGTCAGGCAAAACAGGTAAAATAATAGTTTTCAACAGCATTTCCAGGAGCAAAAAGGCAAACGCCAACCATAAAAAAGGCATAAAATGCTCACTGTAATTATATCTAAACTGAGTAGTAAAGCGGGTTTTTTCCAGGCGGTCAATTTCATTCATAATCTCTGCCAAGCCATTAGAATCGGTTGCCAAAGCTGCTTTACCCGTTCCTGTCGTTTCCGCTATTTTATTCAGGGTCTCCATATCCAAATCTATAAAAGTGTTTAAATAACGCGTTCCAAAAATGGGATCGGCATAAGGAAAAGGCACTAACCCTTTGCTTCCTACTCCAATAGGATAAACCTTAATTCCCAATTCCTTAGCCATTTCCGCTGCGGCTAAGGGGTCTATTTCTCCGGTATTGCTAACCCCATCGGTAATCAGAATAATCACTCTGCTTTTGGCAGTGCTGTTATGTAACCGGGCAACAGCTTTTGCCAAACCCATTCCGATAGCGGTTGCGGATGCTTCTTCATTCACTTTCAGTTTATCCAGCGAATTCAACATTGCCAAATGATCAAAAGTGAGCGGTATCTGCGTTAAAGCATATTCCGAGAAGGCAACTAAACCAAATCTGTCATTCGGACGCCTTTTCACAAAATCCTTTGCTACGCTTACCGCTGCACTTAACCGATTTTTAGGAGCAAAATCCATCGCCAGCATAGAGCCGCTAATATCCATAGCCATAACAATATCCACTCCTTTATTGCTTAAATCCCTGGTTTTTATGCCCCACCGGGGTTCAGCTATGGCAATACATAAGAATAACAAGATTAAGGAGCGTAAAACCGGATACAGATAACGGAAAGGATATTGACCGCGCGAAATATAACGCAGCTGTTTAACTCTGGAATGAGGTAAATAAAGGCGTCGTTTCCTGTGAATAATAAATTCCCAAACCAGATATAACGGAATTAGGAGTAACAAAAAAAGAAACCAGGGATGACCGAATTTAAGCATTTGTCGGCTCCTGAACAGCTTTGGCGAAACTTAATAAATAATTCCTCAGCCAAAGGGTATTTTCCTCTATTTCAGTATCAGAGGGATGGCGTTTTGCGAACTTAACTAAATCGCAGTAGTTGATAAAATTCCTGATTTCCTGTGCAAAGGGTATATTCCGCTGATATAAAGCAACCGCAATTTCCCTACCCGTCATTTCCAAAGCGGGAAAGTAATAGGTCTCTTCCAAAAAAGAACGCAGAATATCAGATAACCGAAAATGATATAAAACCACTTCTCCTTTGGCAATTAAACCCTCAGCTCTCAATTCCTCCAAGGTCTTTAAAGCTTTTTCCCAGGCAGGTAATAACGGTTGCGTTTTAGGCGAAGGAACAGCATATTCTCTTTTGGGCTTTTCGGGCTTTTTCAGCCAAAGATAAATTCCCAAAGCCAAAGCTATCAATAGCAGCAAAGGATATACCCAAAAAGGAAGTTGCAGAGGGTATTTCCGCAAAGGTTTAATATCTCGTAAAAGGGTATCTCCCTCGGCTAAAACAGAAAGCACATAGACCCTGAAACCATCAGTGTAAACAGGAGTTACACCCCTGTCAACAGGTTGTATCTCTATCCGGGGAAAGGATAAAGCACCTGTCTTTAAAGGCACAATCTTAACCTTCCAGCAACGGGGATTTTTTACTTCCCGTTTGCTTTCCAGAATAGCAAAGTCCTCCAGAGTATCAGGAATGGCAACCCCTTTAATAGCAAAATCGGTGTTAATAACAAACAGAAAAGGAGTTCCCACATTCAAGCTATCGGTTCCCTGAAGTTCCTGATTAAATTCCGCCCACAGTGCAATCGGCAAAAAGGAAAGGAAAAAGGCAATAATCACCAGGGTTTTTTTCATCTGCGTTTTTCTCGTAAAGTGAAGAACTTTCTTAAAGCACCGATATAGGAATCGGAAGTGCGAATTAGTAAATAGTCGCAAGAGCATTTACGAAAGAACTCCTGCAAGTTCTTCTGTTCGGTATTTACTATTTCCTGATATGCTTTACGCAACTTGGGGTCGGAACTGTTAAGCCAAACTTCTTCTCCCGTTTCCGGGTCTTGCAAGGATAAAATTCCCGCTTTGGGAAGCTCCAGTTCGCTATCATCCAAAACCCGCAAAGCCACAACATCATTCTTAGTAGCGAGAATTTTCAGGGAATGCTCATAACCGGAATCAATCCAATCTGAAACGATAAAGAGAATACAGCGTTTTTTTAACATCTTATGGGCATATTCACAGGCATTTTTCAGCGAGGTCTTTTTGCTTTTCGGTTCATAGTATAGCACTTCTCTAAGAATTGCCAAAGCATTGTTGCGTCCTTTGCGCGGGGGTAAAAACTTTTCTACCTGATCGGAAAAGAGAATCAGACCTGCCAAATCCTGATTGGCAACTGCAGAAAAAGCCAATGCCGATACCAGTTCAGCAATTCTTTCTCTTTTAATCATACTGCGAGTGCCAAATTCCTCCGAAGCGCTTACATCTACTAAAAACACTACCCTCAGTTCTCTGGTTTCACGATATTTTTTTATGTAGAGTTGACCCATCCGCGCCGATACATTCCAGTCAATATCTCTGTAATTATCTCCCGGTTGGTATTCCCGCACTTCTGCAAATTCCAAACCCTGTCCTTTAAACCGGCTGTGATATTCGCCTCTGAACATTTCAGCAACAGGATTGCGGGTGCGAATTTCTATCCTGCGAATCTTTTTCAGGATATCAGAAACGCTTTGGGTAAACATAATCGCCTATATTTTAAGGAACTTCAATTTCATCCAGAATACGGTTGATGATCTCTTCGCTGGTAACTTCTTCAGCTTCAGCTTCGTAAGAAAGAATGATGCGATGTCTTAAAACATCTCTGGCAACCGCTTTAATATCATCAGGAATTACATAAGCTCTTCCTGATATGTAAGCATTGGCTTTAGCAGCTCTTGCCAGAAAAATTGTTGCCCGGGGCGATGCCCCAAACTCAATCAGACCCTTCAAATCAATCAAACGCGGATAGCGTTCCGGATGGCGGGTGGAATTGATTAAATGCAGAATATAGTCCTTCAGCTTTTCTTCCATATAAACCTGATCCATCACTTCCCGCATACTTTCTATAGCGTCGGGATTCAGCACTTTGCGTAAAGGAATCGGTTGTTCATTCACCATTCTTTCCAGGATTACTTTTTCTTCATCATAAGCTGGATATTTAATCTTCAATTTCATAAAGAATCTATCTACCTGTGCTTCCGGAAGAGGATAGGTTCCCTCCTGTTCAATAGGATTTTGGGTTGCCATCACAAAAAACGGTTTAGGTAAAGGAAAAGTATTGTCTCCCAAGGTTACCTGTCTTTCCTGCATTGCTTCCAAAAGGGCTGATTGCACTTTGGAAGGAGCTCTGTTGATTTCATCTGCCAAAATAAAATTGGCAAAGACGGGTCCCTTTTTCACACTGAATTCTCCGCTTTTAGGATTGTAAATCATTGTGCCGGTTATATCTGCAGGTAACAGATCGGGTGTAAATTGAATGCGGGAACAGGAGGCATCAAAAACAGACGCCAACGAAGATATAATAAGGGTTTTTGCCAAACCGGGAACGCCTTCAATTAAAATATGACCATTGGCTATAATTCCAATCAGCAAGCGGTCTATAATCTCCCGTTGACCTACAATCACTCTGGCAATTTCAGAACGAACCTCAACCAGCACTGCAGAGCTTTTTTCTACCTGGCTTTGAATCGCCTCAATTAACATTAAACCCCCATAACAGTTTATTAGTTAAGTAGTTATTTAGTGCTTCAGTCATTATTTATTTACACAAAAAACGGGAATCCGGTAAAACCTGATTCCCGCAAGACATTCTTCTCCGTAATCTTCAGCTCAAAATCACAGATTGTTGTTATACAGCTTTGCGGACTTTATTTGCTTTCAGGCAGGAACTGCAGACCTTGATTTTCTTAGTTCCGCCATCACTGGCAACACGAATTTCGTGCAAATTAGGATAAAACCTACGCTTAGTAGCATTTAAGGCATGACTGCGAGAATTGCCTACCTGAGCTGTTTTTCCACAGATATCACATACTTTGGACATAATTCACTTCCCATTTTTTCTTACATCAGGAACCAAAGAAAAGAGAGCGCTATTTTTGACAAGCAATTATTTGGTAACTTGAGGAATGCGAATATCAAACCTGCTTCCATTCGGCTCTACAGGAATATATTCCAAGCGCCCGTTATGCTCCTGAACCAGTTTTTTACAAATTGCCAAACCCAAACCTGTGCCCTGTGTTTTACCATCCGTAACAAAGGGCTGAAACAATTCTTCCCTTAATTTTTCGGGAACACCAGGTCCGTTATCAATTACGGAAATCTGTAACCACCCGGAAGAAATGTTGCTGATAATTTTAATGTTACCTTCTCCCGTTATAGCTTCCATCGCATTTTTAATAAGATTTATCAAGACCCTGCGGATTTTTCCCTCATCAAAATATGCATAGTCGGGGATTTTGTTTTCCACTTCAAAACTGATCTTGCGTTCTTTGAGGGAAGGGGCATACACTTCGCCAAGTTCCTGAAAAAAGGCATCCATATTCACTTTTTGAATTAGAGGAGGGGTTTCCGTTCCTCTGGCAAAATCCAAAATCTCATGCACTAATTGGTCTATCAGCTTGGTCTGTTTCACAATGTTTTCGGTGAATTCACTGCTTTCCGGAAAGATATTTTCCAGCAATTGCGCCGTAAGAACAATAACGGTTAAGGGGGTTTTAATATCGTGAATAATTTTACTGGCAGCCATACCGATAGCCATTAAACGGTTCTTTTGCAGCATTTCATCCATCAGTTCCACAAGGCGTTCATTAGTATTGCGTAAGCGTCTGGAAATAACTCTGGTTAAATTCAACATAATAACCGGATAGGCAAAAAGCATTTCGTTAAATACCGTGCGAGGAATAACTATCAGTTCTACATCTTCAAGAGCAACCACGCTGGCTGAACGAGGACAGTCATCAATTATACCCATTTCGCCAAAAAAATCCCCTGCTTCCAAAGTTGAGAGCTGAGCAAAATGCGTTTCGGGATTAGTTAAGCCCTTATCAATCTCCACTTTACCTTTGCATATATAGAAAAGATTTTCCCCTAAGGAGTGTTCGGTTATAATTGCCTCTCCCTTGTTAATTTCAATTCGCTCCAGGTCTTTCGTCAGCTCTTTTACAGCATCTTCTGATAAGCCGCTGAATATCCCTAAATTGACCTTTTGCACTGTATCAACCATATATACCTCCCATTTTTCTTACCTTCAATATTCCTTATATTTACAAAATAAATCACTAAGCTCTTTTGTCAAGTTTTATCAGCTTCACTGCTTTTTCGTAATTTCCAGGGTTAAAATAAACAAGCTACCTGAAATTCGGGTAGCTTGTTTAAACATAGCGTTAGGTGAATAGTTATTTCAGATAAATCATTTTTTTACAACCCGAATAATTGGTTGCCTTCATTTTCAGGTAATAAACTCCGGAGGGCATTGCCTTTCCAGAATCCGATTTTCCATCCCAAACATAATGGAAAGCGCCCATTGTATTGTAATTTTGTTGATAATGTCTTACCAATTGTCCTTTAGAATTGTAGATATCTAATATTACATTATCGGCTGCTTTTAGGTTATAGCCAATCGTAATGTCTGAGCTAAAAGGATTGGGGAACATTTTACCTAATTCTGTTCTTTCTATTAATTGGGGCGGATTTTCCGGGTTATTATTAGCGATTGTAACAGATACAGGACCGAAGTAATCTATATCACCATTAAGTTCATTTGCCTGAAGCCAATAGAAGTAAGTTCCTGTAGCAAAAATTTCAGCATCCGTATATGAATAGGAATGTGTTGACGAACTATTTTCCGCAGTCAGATAACAGCTGAGTTTGATGGCATCGGAAAGATTTTTCCAAGTATTACGATAGATATTGTAACCGGCAATATTGGTTTCAGATTGAGTAATCCAATTTAAGGTAACAAAATTATCAGCAGTAATAAAAGCTGTAAATGAAGACAACTCAACGGGCAATGTTTCATCTTCTCCATTAAAGAAAACAATCTCTACATCTCCATCCGCCTTACCTGCAGATATTGTAAAATCCACCAAATCAACAGTCCAGCTTATATTTTTGGAAACTTTTACCCAAGTCTGAGAAGGCAACACTCTATACATCAGATATGCAGGTATATAACCTAAATCGGGATTGATTTGTATCGTTCTGCCTGTAAAAGTGCCTCCACTTAATAAGATATATAAACCAGGATAATTAACAGGTGTCCCTTCCGGAGCCCAATCTGTAGTTATTACCGGATTAAATATACCGGTAATAGAAGGAATTTGAATTTGCGGGTTAACAGTATTTCCTTCACCGTCTGTTACTGCGGGAAGATCATCAGCATATAAATCTGTAGTAGTAAATTCCCAGGTATCAGGGCTTTGAGCATCACCAGTGGCATTATAGGGTACAATTTTCCAATAATACTTTGTATTATACTGCAAATTATCCGAAAGAGTGTAGCTTGAGCTTGATTGAGAAACTCCATTTAAAACATCGGAAGGCGGATTATCAGTTCCTAAAAACACTTTATAGCCGGTAGGATTTCCACTTGCAGGAGCACTCCAACTTAAGGAAGGACGAAGACCTATATTTGTAGCATTCGTTTCAGGATTGGGAGTTGTTGCTGCACCTGGATAATCAAAAGGAATATTAGTATCCCAGGAAGGTGCCGTAGCAGAAAAAGTTCCATCAATATGATTGGGACTGCTATCCGCAACCGTAGTTCCTGTTCCTTCGGACATTTTGTAATAGGCAATTAAACCTGTAGTAGAAGGGTCAATATTTACATAGCGATTATCAGCTAATTGGGTTGCCGAACGGGTTACATTCCAAATTCTCACTTCATCCACATTTCCCAGCATACAACGAATGTTTGATTGTGTATTTGGAGAATAGCCAATATATACAGGCCGAGAAGATTGAGTACTGGCAGTAGTTGCTGTGAGAGGAGAACCAACTTGAACACCATTCACATAAAGAGTCATAGTAGAGTTGCTACCGGACATTGATTGAGTTATTGCCACATGCTGCCAGGTATTAAGGGTTAGCACATTATTCGCATAAATCTCATACCAATCAGTAGTTCCATTACTTTTAGCAAAGCTAAGGGTTCTATTGCTGCTCCCATAGCGAAACACATAACCAGATGAATAAGTTGGAGATCCTGAACTCCAATCATCCTTACCAACAATTGTATTCATTGCTTTGGTTGAACTAAAATTAGTGGGATAAATCCATGCTTCAATGGTAAAATTGCTATTGGGAATATTAAAAGCTGCATTAGTTCCACAATTAACATATTTTGGTGCCGAAGGAGTTGAACCAACGAAGGATAGGGAATAACCGGAACTCCATAAAGGAAAACTTCCTAATAATAGAGCGGTTAATAATAATAACGGTAAAAAGGGTTTTTTCATTTTACTTTCTCCTTATTTTATTTATATTTCCCGGGCTCTTAGAGAAAATACATAAGCATTTCCTTCGTTAAGCAGCCCGATTTAGTCCTTCTAAATCATTTTCTATCACTTGCATTATACCTCATTCTCTTGCCAATTTATTAAAAAACTGGACAAAACCAAACTCTTTAAGGCGTAAACAGTTAAAGAAAATCACCAATTCTTCATCCTCAATAACAATATAAGCTTATCAATTCTCATCTAAAATAATTTTTGCTTAGCTAATCTGTCAAGGTTTATTTTTCAATTTTTCCTGGTTACCCGATATTTTCCGTTAAGGTAATTGCTCCTATAGCATTTATCTTACTTTTTTACAATTGGTTGCATTAACTATTAAAACCTGCTGTTCCATATCTTCCGGTTATCTATTTTCAATTTTTTTTGCTTTCTCTTTTGCTAATTTACTCTTGCCGGTGGTTTTCTCCTTTCCATAACGGCAATGGCATTTTCTGCAGCCAACAGTGCCATTTTAGTTCTGGTTTCAATGCTGGCAGAGCCGATATGAGGCAGGAGAACTACATTTTCCAACGCAAGTAGTTCCTCCGGAATATAGGGTTCATTTTCATAAACATCCAGTCCCGCAGCAAAAATGCGTCTTTCTTTAAGGGCTTTAGTCAGTTCTTTTTCATCAATAACCGCTCCTCTGGAAGTATTTATCAACACGGCGCTATCTTTCATCAATGTAAATTCTTCCTTACCAATAAGATGGAAGGTCTCTTGCGTTAAAGGCAGATGAAGAGTAAGGATATCCGCTTCCTGCAGCAGGGTTTTCAAAGTAACTTCCGCTGCTTCAAAAGGTAGTGTTTCAGCAAGTGGATTATCATTATAATAGATAATCCGCATCTCAAAGCCCGTAGCGCGTTTGGCAACTGCCTTGCCAATTCTTCCCATTCCTATTATCCCAAGTGTTTTTCCGTAAACATCAAGTCCGCACATCAGCATTGGTTCCCAACCCTTAAAATTGCCATTTCGTAAAAACCGTTCACTTTCCGAAATTCTTCTACAGGTGGCTAAAATTAGTGCCCAGGTAAGGTCAGCCGTAGTTTCTGTTAATACACCGGGAGTGTTGCAAACCGTAATTCCGCGTTGAGTAGCAAAATCCACATCTATGTTATTATAACCTACGGCGTAAGAGGAGATAACTTTTAATTTGGGGGCACAATTTATCACCATTTTATCTATGTTATCGGTCAGCAGACAGATTAAAGCTTCCGCATCTTCAATTCCTGCAATAAGTTCCTGATAAGTTAAAGCACGGTTGTAGGGATTTATTTTCAAGGTAAATTTCTCTTCCAACAATTTTATTGCCGGCTCTGGAATACGGCGGGTTAAAAATAATACCGGTTTCATAAATACCTCACAAAATCGCTGACCTGATGCCTATCCGGCAGGGGAAAATGCTCTGCAGGATAGCCAAGAGGAGTTAAACAGGCAATATAATCCTGAGGGGGAATACCAAGTAAATTCTTAATTTCCTCTTTATCCATATCGGTAACCCAGCAAGTGCCCAAGCCATAAGCTTTGGCAGCCAGCAATAAATGGTAGGCAGCAATACAGGCATCCTGAATTTTCCGGTGTGAGATATCCCCTTTGGCAGCAACGGCAATAGCAAAAGGAGCAGCTAATAGCGGTTTTCCTGAAGGACCTCTCAAGGCAACAATTTTCTCCAAAATTTCCCGCTTTTTAATCACAACATAATAATAACCCTGTAAATTACAGGCAGTTGGAGAATAGCGACAAAGCTCAAAGACATTGTTTAAAAGCTCAGGGGAAACAGGTTCCGCAGTATATTTACGGATGCTGCGGCGTGTTTTTAAGCTCTCTTCCAGCGTTAGATAGGGCTCTAATTGCCGTTCAAAACACTGAAATTCCAAAGACCTGCCTTCAGGATCAGTTGCCCAAAAATGATAGATGTTATATTTTGGATTTTCCCCGGGAGCTGTTTTAGCTATGCTTTTCAGCTTTGTATAAGCGGCATCAACCTGTTCCCGGTCATTAAAAAAGAAAGTTATGGTGCCGCAATTTTCAATGCTTTCACCTTCACAAAAACCCAACAATTGATTACCGGATCTAAATATTACACAGGAATCCTGATCTAACCAGACAGGAAGTTCCAGCATAGAAGCGTAAAAAGACCTTATCCGACCCAAATCCTTGGTTTTGAAGAAGACAATTCCGTTCATTTTTTCTCCTATACTTATCTTTTATAGATATTCTAATCGTTTCAGGGCTGCAGGCAACACCTTTATGGTAACGGAGGCATAGCATTTGTTTGTTTTTACTTACAATTTTTCCACAGCCCTCTCTGTTTTTACAACCCACAAATTGTAAACACTAACAACCGCGCTACAACTGGTTTCCTCATTTCAAAATTGGGAGGTAAAACAAAATTGTTTCTTGAAAAATGGGTTGGTATCGTCTTTTTTTACTAAAGTAATCTTCTTTTTCAATAAACAGTGAGCAATTAGCACATTGACTATTTTTCCTTCCCAGAGAAATTCCGGTATTTTCTCAATAACACTCCGATATGATTCCCGTATCGTTCTCGTATCGCGATATGGGAACGATACGGGAATCTAATTCGCAGCATATTGCAAAAAAACAGGAACTGATAAACAAATATCTTGGGAGTGAAAAAAGAATAATTGCTGCCGATAGTGTGTTATCGCTTTATGGTGTTGATATTCTATACTGCTTGAATAGTGGGTGATTGATTGGTCGGTTGTATGGGTGTATTATTTTGTTTTAACTCACAATTTTTCGGTTTGGAAACCAGTCGTAGAGCGGTTGTAAGTGAACTAAATGTGTGGGATGTGGTTTCATTGAAGGCAGGTGAAAATTGT
>Ga0116171_10002437_pt1 | contig 17626 bp, 15 predicted proteins | sample AD_JPNHW2_MetaG_FD_89798 | JGI IMG/M metagenome (GOLD analysis project Ga0116171, IMG submission 89798) | Active sludge microbial communities of municipal wastewater-treating anaerobic digesters from Japan - AD_JPNHW2_MetaG | ecosystem: Engineered > Bioreactor > Anaerobic > Digestate | place... | reverse complement strand
GGGCCGCGAGTGTCAGTTCAGGGTTCTCAAGCTCGATCAGGCTTGTGTATTCAGTTGCCGTGGCATAACCGACCGCGACACCAACGAGGGTGCCGGTCAAGACCAGCAGCGATCTGAGCAGTTGAAATATCATACGGGGGTTCTCCTGAGGGCAAGGCAGGATACCACGAACTTGCCGTTAAATCAATATCACACCATGCACGAAACGGCAAAACCTACTAATTTATGCTGATCGGTCTTGATGTTTGCTGCGAAATTTCAGCGGGTCACTGCAGGTCGGCGTTTTTGCTGATCGGCTTTTTCATGGTCGACATGAAAAGCGTGGCCAGATAAGTGAGACCGGCAAGAACTATGGTAACCGCACCCGACGGCAGGTTCGGCGTATAACTTATCACCAGCCCGGCAAGCGTAAAAAACACTCCCAGACCGATCGAAGCAGCCATGATTTTCCAGACCCGGTCAAAAAAGCGCGAGGCAATGGCAACCGGCAGGCTGAGCAGGGCGATAACCATGATGATGCCAACTACTGAAACGGTGAGCACGACGGTCATCGCCGTCAGACAAAGCAGCAGCAGGTAATAAAACTCGACTGCCATGCCTCGGGTGCGGGCAAACTCTTCATCAAAGCATACCGCCATCGTCTGGTTGTAAAAAACCAGAGTCAAAATAATGACGATAATGTCGAGAATTCCTATCAGAAGCAGGTCTTCGCGTGAAACCATCAAAATATTGCCAAACAGATAACTCATCAGGTCTTCGTTGTAACCCGGGGTTTTAAAAATAAACAATACGCCGACCGCCATACCAACGGCCCATAGAGCGCTGATTACCGTGTCTTCGCGCTCTTTGGCCTTGAGACTGATGATGCCTATGGTCAGTGCCGCCGCCAGAGCCGTGATAATCGCCCCATAAATTGGCCGAAGCCAGGGCAACTCATAGACGACGGCAAAATAGCGTGCAGCCCCAAGACCGCCAAGAATACAATGGGAAATAGCTGCAGCAATATAGGTGATGCGGCGTAACACCACATAAGTGCCGACGATGCCGCTGGCAATGCTGCAAAGAATGCCAGCCAGCACCGCGTTCTGCAGAAATGGCAATTCGACGAGATCTTTCAGGAATGCGGACATACATGCCCCTTTTCGGTGCAGCGATGGTCATGCCTGATCATGTGAACGTCGAGCCCATACATTTTCTGAAGAGCCTCGCCGGTCAATTCAGTGACAGGGTGAATCTGCAAGTTTTTGCGCACGCAGATTACGCTTTTGACGCGGGTTGAAACAAAACCGATGTCATGCGAAACCATCATTATTGAGAACCGCTCGTTCATTTCTGAAAACATGCGGTAAAACTGCTCGGTGCCATGAACATCGACGCTGGCGGTAGGTTCATCAAGCAGCAGCAGTTCCGGTTTTGACATTAATGCCCTGGCGATCAGAGCCCGTTGCTTCTGGCCTCCAGAAAGTTCGGCAAAACCGCTTAGAGCCTGATCTTTAAGGCCGACGTCTGCTAGCGACTGCTGGGCCATGGCCAGCTGGTCGGGCGAATATCTGCCCCAAAAAAAACGGCGTTGCAGGCAACCCATCAAGACTACATCGAGAACACTGACCGGAAAGCTCGCATCAAAACGCGAAAACTGCGGAACGTAACCGATGTGGGCGCGGCGATCGACCGGCCGACCGCCGAGAACTTCGACAGTACCGCTGGTTGGTTTGAGCAGGCCAAGCATCAGTTTGAGTAATGTTGTTTTGCCGCCGCCGTTTGGGCCGACAATGCAGGCGAATTCACCTTTTTCGATCTCGAGATTGATGTTCTCGAGAATGTTCATGCCATCTTCGTAGGCAAAACTGACATTGGTGAATTTGACCAGACTGTCGCTGCTCATGGTTTTTGCAGGGCTGAGGCAACGGTGGTGGCTATCTGGCGAAGATTGGCAAAGTAGTCTTCGGCGAGGGGGTCAATGATGACTACAGCCCCTTCAATCGCTGTGGCAATGGTCTGCGCCGCTACGACCGGGAATTGTTTCTGGACAAAGATAATGTGGATTTTTTCGGAACGGCATTTGCGGATTAACTCGACCAGTTGCCGCGGGCCAGGTTCTTTGCCCTCGATCTCGATTGCCTGCTGCCTCAGCCCGAAACGTCTGGCAAAGTAGCCGAAAGCCGGATGAAAAACTAGCATTGTCTGACCTTTAACAGGCGCGAGTGTGGCGGATAATTCACCCGAGAGCGACTGTAATTGCGCGCTGAAACTTGCCAGACGTGCCGCAAAAGTTGCTGATGCAACGGGCATTGCCTCTTGCAGCGCGGCGGTAATATTTTGTGCTTGAATCATCACCTGATCAGGGTCGAGCCATACGTGGGGGTCGAGCTGGCCGGCACCGTGAGAGCATGTTTCGCTGTGCTGGTGATTGTAGCTTTCCATGGTCTGATAAGCTATGCCGCGGGTCGTATCGACGATTTTAAGATATGGGCAGACATCAGCAAGCCTTTTTGCGAGGGCTTTTTCAAATGGAACACCGATGGTGAAAAACAGCCGGGCGCGGGAAAGCTTGCTCATCTGCTGTGGCAAAGGCTCGTATGTGTGGGGTGACATATCAGGGCCGACCATTACCTCAACGTCGGCCAGTTCACCGGCGAGCTGCTCAAGGAAAAATTTTTGTGGCTGAATGCTTGCAAAAACGCTGAGTCGGGTGGGAGTTTCTGCCAAAAGGGCATTCTGCAGGGGTAAAAGAAAAATGGCCAGAGCCAGCAGGCTGCCCAATGAAACAGAACCAGGCAGCACCCACCCCGCCATAAAAAAGCGCCAGCCTGCATTATTGCTGGGTCGGCATTGATCAGAAAGCATGAAAACCTCTTTGAATAAAGGAATTAACTGAAATTGTGATGTTTCGTAAGGGCATGCCCTGCCCCTGGCCAGTTAATTGGCAGGGGCAGGGCAATAGTCGCAGGAAGCCTGTCAGTTTGAATCTACGTTGCAGAGCAGCTGAATCTGATCAGTTTCGGCGCATTTTTTGATCTCATGGTGCTCCGCAAATTTGTCCCAGCAGGTCTTCTGGGCGGGTGAAAGCACCCCAGCGCCGCTGCAAAGTGGGCATACATGGTTGAGTGCGTTAAGAATTGCCGATCTGATGAATTCAGAACGGTTTGGCATGGCCTGAAGAATTTCAAGCAGGTTCGGGTCAACTTTAAAGGTCACGGTATCAGCTTTTTTCAATCTCTACCTCCGTTGCAATTGCATAGTGTTGTGTCTGTTGTATGTATTTAAATTCTTTACGAAAAAACAACCTTTATTGCTTCGCGTAATGAATTAACTCTTATTATGCCTTTTTCTTCTGGCAAATCGCAACTACCTGAGACAATAAATCTTTTAAAACCAAATCTTTTTCCTTCTGAAATGCGGCGACTGATTTGACTCACCGGCCTGATCTCACCTGCGAGGGTCACTTCGCCGATGGGCAGAATATCTGGCGGAATCGGCTGATCGTTGAGACTGCCTGCCATAGCCATGGCCAGCCCAAGATCGCCTCCTGGTTCTGTCAGTTTCAGCCCGCCAGCCACATTGGCAAAAACGTCGCGATTATAGAATTTTAAACCAGCATGTTTTTCAAGAACGGCGATGACCAGGCTCATGCGGTTTGAATCAAGCCCGGCTACTACTCTTCTGGGCATTGGCAAAAACGACTGGGTCACCAGCGCCTGAACTTCGGTAAGAATGCAGCGGGTTCCCTGCAGAAGTGGCACTACCACCACGCCAGGGGCATCGCTGCGTTTGCGGCTGATGAAAAGGTCTGAGGGGTTGATAACCGGGCTGAGGCCCTTATCGGTCATCTGAAAAACCGCAACTTCGCCGGTGGCACCGTAGCGGTTCTTGAAGACCCGCAACAGTCTGAAGTTCGAATTAACATCACCCTCAAAATAAAGCACCGTATCGACAATGTGCTCGAGAATTTTTGGCCCGGCAATTGAACCCTCTTTGGTGACATGCCCGATGATAAATACCGGCAGACCCCGGTCTTTGCCGTATTTAGTCAGAATCGCCGCACATTCACGAATCTGGGTAACCGAGCCGGGAGTCGCTTCAACCTGCGGTGTGTAGACCGTCTGAATTGAATCGACGACCAGCAGTCGGGGCAGATACGAAGCCAGACCATTCAGGGCCGAATCGAGGTTCTGCTCTGCGACCAGAATGATATCGCTGCCGTTGCCGATACGCAGTCGCTCAGCTCGCAACTTGATCTGGGTCGCCGATTCTTCACCCGAAATGTAGGCGAGGGGCTTGATTCTGACCCCAAGGCGCGAAACCAGCTGTAGCATGAAGGTTGATTTTCCGACACCCGGCTCGCCACCGATCAGCGTAATGCCGCCTGGCACCAGCCCGCCGCCAATGAGTTCGTCGAAAATATCTACACCGGTCTGCCAGCGGGCCGCCCGCTCGGCCTCAACTTCGTCAAGGGTCTGAATGACGGAAATGCTTCCAGATAGAGCGTTTGGCACCCGGCGGGCCGCCGGTTGCTCAATTTCAGCGGCCAAAGTGTTCCATTCTTCGCAGCCGCTGCACTGCCCCTGCCATTTTGGAAAATTTTGCCCGCAGGTCTGGCAGACATAACGCGTGCGTGCTTTGGCCATGACTATTTTCTCCGGCGTGTTGCAGCTTTGGGAACGGGTCTGCCGGTTTTTTGCAGATCTTCTGCAAGAAACTGGCCGGTCAGTGAGGCCTTAACCCCGATTATTTCTTCTGGGGTGCCGGTAGCGACAATCTCGCCACCGCGTTCGCCACCCTCAGGGCCTAAATCGATGATGTAATCGGCCGTTTTGATGACATCAAGGTTGTGTTCAATAACCAGAACCGTGTTGCCTTTTTCAACCAGGCGGTTCAGCACTTCAAGCAGACAGCGCACATCCTGAAAATGCAGCCCGGTAGTCGGCTCGTCAAGCAGGTAGAAGGTCGAACCGGTCGCAACCTTTGAAAGTTCGGTCGCCAGCTTGATGCGCTGGGCCTCACCGCCAGAAAGGGTCGTGCTCGCTTGCCCAAGGGTTATGTAGCCCAGCCCGACATCTTGAAGAGTCTGAAGTTTGCGTTTAATGGTCGTAAAGGCGTCAAAAAAACCGAGGGCCTCGCTGACGCTCAAATCGAGAACTTCAGCGATGTTGCGCCCCTTGAATTTGATTTTAAGGGTTTCGTCGTTGAACCGGGAGCCTTTGCATTGCTCGCAGGTCACAAAGACATCGGGCAGAAAGTGCATTTCGATCTGAATCTGCCCTGAACCTTCACAGACTTCACAGCGCCCGCCTTTGACGTTGAAGCTGAAGCGACCGGCCGCATAACCACGGGTTTTGGCTTCAACCGTCTGACAAAACAATTCGCGAATTGGTGTAAATATGCCGGTGTAGGTAGCCGGGTTCGATCTGGGGCTGCGCCCGATCGGGTTCTGGTCAATATTGACTACCTTGTCGATGAATTCAAGCCCGACCAGCTTGCCATGAGCACCTACTTCAAGGCGCGAGCGGTTGATGATATTGTTGAGCAGCGGAAACAGCGTGTCGGTAACCAGACTCGATTTGCCTGAACCCGAAACGCCGGTGACCACAACGAGTTTGCCGAGCGGGATATCGACGTCGATATTTTTCAGATTGTTATGAGTGGCGCCATACAGAGATAGTGTGCGCCCATTGCCAGTTCGCCGCTGCGGCGGAACCTCAATAAATTCATTGCCGGCGAGAAATCGGCCGGTCATGCTGTTCTGATCGGCCATCACCTCGGCAGGAGTGCCAGCACAAACCAGAGTGCCGCCAGCTATGCCGGCGCCGGGGCCAAGGTCGATGACATGATCGGCTTCTTCCATGATCTCGCGGTCGTGTTCGACCACCAGAACCGTGTTGCCAATATCACGCAACTGCTTGAGGCTGTCGATCAGACGGCGATTATCGCGAGGATGCAGCCCGATGCTGGGTTCGTCGAGAACGTAGGTGATGCCGACCAGGGCCGAACCGATCTGGGTGGCCAGCCTGATGCGCTGAGCCTCACCGCCAGAGAGCGTGTGCGCGGCGCGTGACAGGTCAAGGTATTCGAGTCCGACGTCTTTGAGAAACTTCAGGCGATTGTTCACCTGTTCGAGAATTTTTTTGCAGATGAACTGTTCGCGCTCGCTGAGCTTGAGACCTCTGAAAAAATCAAAGAGATGCCCCACCGAGTGCTGCGACAATTCGTGAATATTTTCGCCCATAATGCGCACCGAAAGAGCGATATCGTTGAGCCGCCGCCCCTGACAGGTATTGCATGGCAGGGTGCGCATGAAACGTTCGTAAAAATGGCGTGCTCCATCAGATCTGGTTTCTTGAAAACGACGGTTCAGAGTTGGTATAACCCCTTCAAATGGCTTGGTAAAAGAACCTTGCATGGTGCGACCCTTGTATTTGACGCTCAATACGCGGTTACCTGAGCCATAGAAGATGACCTGCTTCGCTTCCTCGGGCAGATTTTTAAATGGCACGTCGAGCGAAAACTTGAAGTGCTGCGACAGCCCTTCCATCCATTGTCGCGAAAAAGTCGCTTCGGTAAAGTTCTCTGAGGCGATGGCCCCTTCAGAAATCGACAGATCAGCGTCTGGCACCACAAGATCAGGGTCAACAATCAGTTGAAAACCAAGGCCGGAGCAAGTCTGACAAGACCCATACGGCGCGTTGAACGAGAACAACCGTGGCTTGATCTCGGGCAGCGAAACATCGCAGTCTGCGCAGCGCAGATTTTCGCTGAACAGTTTTTCGACCGGCGAGGCGCCATCGTCACTCTCGGTAATAACCAGCAATTGCCCTTCGGCCAGCTTAAAACAGAGTTCAACAGCTTCGCTCAGCCGCGCAGCATTTGGTTCGCGGTCGGCGATCGCCAGTTTGATGCGGTCAACAGCCACTTCGATATTATGTTTTTTGTTGCGGTCAAGTTCGGGTATTTCGTCATCAAGCGACCACATGTTGCCATCGACGCGAACGCGCGACAGGCCCTCACGACGGAGTTCGTCAAATATTTTGGCGTATTCACCCTTGCGGCTGCGAATAACCGGGGCCAGCATTGTGATTCTGGTGCGGTCGGGCAGGTTGAGCAGCGATTCAACTATTTGAGACGGGGTGGCACTCTCGACAGGTTTCCCGCATTTGGGGCAATATGGCTTGCCGATAGCAGCAAACAGCAGTCTGAAATAGTCATACAGCTCAGTTATTGTGCCAACCGTTGACCGGGGGTTGCGTGACGTTGATTTCTGCTGAATTGCGATGGTTGGCGACAGCCCTTCGATGCTTTCGACATCGGGTTTTTCCATCTGCTGCAAAAACTGGCGGGCGTATGAAGACAATGATTCCATGTAACGCCGTTGCCCTTCGGCATGAATGGTATCGAAGGCAAGCGAAGACTTTCCTGAGCCCGAAACCCCGGTAATGACCGTAAGGGTTTTTGTCGGAATTGCAATGCTGAGATCTTTGAGGTTATGCACCCTTGCTTTAACAATGCGTATCATTATTTTAAATGTTGATCAGCGCCAGTCGTATTGTATTACGCTTGCCTGAGTGGGTGCGCTGACTTCTCCGCCGCCAAAGGTAACTTTATAAAAACCAGAAACCTTGACTGGCTTGCCGCCACCACGTTTTTTGCTGACTTCGACGAGGCCGTTCTTAACCACAACTTCGCCTTTGTCTTTTTCGTCGTCATAAATAACCTTGAATAAACCTGAAGCCCCGGTTACCTGAACATCAGATGAGTCGACTACCAGAATACCGCGGCCATCAAGCGAAATAGCAACGGTCAGTTCACCCCGTTTAAGAATGACAGGCTCCCGCTCAACTTTATTTTCTTTATCGGCCAGTGCCGGAGGCATTACGGTCATTTCTGATTTGCCAGACATTTTCACCTGATTCTCAAGCTGCATCTGAACGGTTACTGAGCCTTCAGGGGCGGTTTTGAAGGAATATTCCTTGTCGAATTCTATTTTTTCGCGCAAAGCCTCCCAGGCGCCGATGTGCCGGTGGTCAACCTTGCCGCTTATATCGGTAACCCTTGAGAACAGCAATTTGTTGCGGTCTTCCTGGAAAGCTAGTGTGGCAGCGCGTTTGCGCATGATAACCACAAAGACGCCAAGGACAATCAGGGCTGCCAGAACCACCACGCCGATAATCATCCGACGCTTCTTTTCTTCGGAGTCCTGCGCCTGCTTCTGCGCCTTATCTCGCTCGACCTGCAGCTTTTTTAGTGCCTTGTGGTCTAGCTTTTCTAGTTGATGCCACTGTTTAGCCATGGTTTAACAATATCAGAACGTATCTATGCCAACCTGTGGGGTTGCCATGATCGAATTTTCCTTGGATAATTTTTCGTCCTTGGGATATAGAGTATGTATTTTAACGGAAATTGGAAAAAAGTCCACAGGTTTTTCGGGCGGCAGGGTTCCGGCGACCGAAAATTCGATGAACTGCACGTCGTTTACGAGAATTTTGCTGCGGGTCTCTTTTTCGATGGGAGTCAGGTTGAGCTTGCCCGATCTGGCATATTCGTTTTTGGCATCGGTTGTGTATGAAAAGGCAGAAGAGACAAGGCGCAGATTACCAACAGGTGCAACACGGGTTTGTTGGGCAAAGTCGAGAAACAGTTCGTTTTTTACGATTTTGCCGGGTTGATTTTTGGGCTTTTCGGGTTCACAAACAACCCAGGTCATAATTTTCAGTTCCCCGGTAGAGGGCGGCAAAATCGGCTTGCCGTCTTGCAAAATGCGCAGATAGAACTCGGCGGCGACTTTTGGGTCATCGTTGTCGCATGGGTCGTAGAAAGTATCAGAAAAAAGCGTGGTCGGATATGTTGAGCTGCGGATCTCTCGACTGAGAAGACTGAGGGTGTTGCGCATCTGGTCGACCGTGCCGCTGACCCACTGAGCGCGGCCAGCAGTCTTGCTGCCACCGATGAATAACTGGTACACGGCGGTCATGAACAGTGCCATGACTACGCATGCAATCAAAACTTCGACCAGGGTAAAGGCCGTGGTTTTTTTTTGTTTAAACATCATTCGACCGACCCTTTGCGGGTGATTTTTTCTACGCGCTTCTGGGTTTGCGGGGTAACCTTGCCCTGAAAATTCTTAACCAGGCCTTCAACATTGACTTCAATGGCTTCTTCGCCATATTTGCGCAGGCCTTTGATCGACTGAATCTTGACCTCGTTGACCCGGTAATTAAGGGTGTATGGGTAACCCTCGTTGGTTACTATATCGAAATCATTGATGTTTTTGATGTTTTTGTCAGCAGTCATTTCAAGGGGTGCCTGAAGGCGATTGCCGTCAAAGCTGAGATTGCAGCAGTCGCGGATATAATATTTCAGGTATTTGTCGGGCTTGAACTTGCTGTCAGGAGTCAAGGGTTTGGTGTAACGATCTTCTGGCTCACTTACCGCGAAGCCGGGCGCCAGAAAGCGATAATCGGGGTTATGGTAGCTGCCAAGCCTGATAAAAGCATTCTTGCCGGGGAGTGGGTAGTAATAGTATTTGATTTTTTTGTCGCTGTCGAGTTCGCGACTCGGCAGAACCCTGACGAAAAGCTCGGCACGGCTGCTCATCGACTCGAAAGCGTTCTGGCCACCCTCGGTCAGCCCCTCGAATTCAGTAAAATTGCAGAGAGGGTTTTTGCCTTGGGCGAATTCTACAGCATCATACAGTTCGGTTGGAAAAAGCTTGGCCTTCAGAAGAAAATGCTGCATGGCGGCCCGTGCCGCAAAAAAGGCCTGACGTTCCTGAATGGTGAGCTGATTGTGCCCGGCAGTGCTTGATTGCCTGAACATCATCGATACAAACAGAATAAGCATGCAGAAAGAAAAAAACATGGCAATGACAATGGCGACCCCGCGGCGGCTCAGGTGAATGGTTTTCATCCGTCGATGTCCCCCTTGATGGTCATCAGATGGATTCTCTGAACCCGACCAGCGTTTTCTTCGGGCTTAGTGAAATACTTCTGATCGATGTTCCATTGCACCTGCACCACAAGCTTTTTCATCGTGCACCATGAAAATTTTTCGGGGGCTGTGTAAGGCACTTTTTCAGTGACCATTTTTGAGGTGTAACGTTCAGCTGTTGGGTTGATGAACCTTGGCGCGTTGGCATCGAAGCCTTCCATGCCTTGATCGAGATATACGTTGCCGGGGGCCTCGGAGACGCCCTTTCCCATGCCGATGTCGAGTTCAGAAAAAGGTTTGGCTGTTTCGGTTGGGTCTTCGGCGTAGTCTTGAATCCAGGAGCCGTCAGAAATCAGTGCCGGATTGCGCAGAAAGGTGAAAGACATCTCGGGCGATTCGGCAAAATCTTTTGGGGTGCCATCGGGAAAAGAATCGCCAACCTGAATTCTCTCTGGTTTCTGCGGCTTGCGTTCAGAAACAACGTCTTCGACCCGCAGATGCACCAGATAATGAATGCCGCGTGAATCTGTGACGATGCCCCGGCATGGGTAACCGGCGCCTTCTTTGCTGGTGCCTGGAAACAGCAACGGCACGAGTTTGCGTGCCCATGTGTCGTTGTATCTGGCGAAACGTGGGTTGCCGCCAAGATCATCGATCTTGATAAAGCCCGGGTTACCCTGACGGATGGTTGCAAATGGCACGTTATCGAGAATGGTGTTGAGGACTTCAGAGGCTTTGTTGATGGCAAAAGCCTGCGAAGCGGTTTTGTCAGTTTCGACTGTCTGGCGGCTTATCAACCCGAATAAAGGAATCATTGCGATTGCCAGAATGGCAACCGCAATGACTATTTCAATAAAGGTTACGGCTCGTCTGTGGCACAGAAACATCAGCCAGCCACCTCTTTTAATCAGTTTTGCAGCAGTTCGGACGCAAGTGCAGAGAGAGACGAACGTTCAGATTTATTTAGAATGATGTGACCGAACAGATTATGGTTTTTGAACTTTTCGATTACGAAGTTCAGACCATTCGATGAGCTGTCGAGGTAGGGGTTATCGATCTGATAGGGGTCACCGGTCAGAACGACTTTGGTACCTTCGCCGGCGCGGCTGATGATTGTCTTTACTTCGTGCGGTGTCAGGTTCTGTGCTTCATCGACGATCAGATACTGCTTCGGAATGCTGCGGCCTCTGATGTAGGTAATAGCTTCGATCTGCACTTTCTGCGATTCGATCAGGAAACGTATTTTTTTATCGACATCATCAGAATTCTTGTAAAGGCGATCCATGACGAATTCAAGGTTGTCGAAGATTGGCTGCATCCAGTGACTGAGTTTTTCGTCTTTCGAGCCTGGCAGGTAACCGATATCTTTGCCAAGGGGCATGATCGGGCGGCTGACCAGCAATTTGCGGAACAAATGCTCGTCAATGGTCTTCTGCAGACCGCATGCCAGTGCCAGCAGGGTTTTGCCGGTGCCGGCCCGGCCGACCAGGGTTACCAGCTGAATTTCGTTGCAGAGCAGCAGTTCGATGGCGAACTTTTGCTGTAAATTCATCGCTTCGACGCCCCATGGCCGCGAATTAAGGTGAAACAACGGCAGCAGTTTTCTTTGAATGCCGTCGTATTTGGCGAGGGCGGTTTTATTTTCGTTTTCGGCAGACTTGAGAAGAATGAATTCATTTTTGAAGAGGTTGTCTTCTTCGTAGGCAAGGCCTTCTTCTCGCAGAAAGGTTTCGATGCGGCTCATCGGCATAACCATTTCGCGCCAGCCAAGATAAAGCTCGTCGATATCAACCTTGTTGGTCTCAAAGTCTTCGGCGGCAATACCGAGCGCATCAGCCTTGATCCGACAGTTGATGTCTTTGCTGATGAGAATCGGGTTTCTTCCGGCTTTTTTGAGGGTCATGGCACAGGCGAGAATGCGGTTATCGACCTTGTGGGCGTCGAGGCCAAAGCCATAGGGTATTTCGGTTTCAGAATCGATGAGAATCTGCAATACGCCACCGGTTGGGAGTGGTACCCCGGTGGAAAGGTTGCCCTTGCTCCGCAGATTATCGAGTTCTCTGGATGCCTGCCGTGCTTCGCGGCCGCGTTCATCGTTGATTCCCTTGAAACGGTCGAGTTCTTCAATAACACCCAGTGGAATTACTACATCATGTTCCTTAAAAGAGAACAGCGACTGATGGCTGTGCAGAATGACGTTAGTATCCACTACGAAGGTTTTTTTCATTAAGCGGCTTCCTGTTTTGGGTAATTGAGCTGTACTACCGTTTATAATTATCATAGGCAGAAAGATTGTGTCAAACCAAACATCTTCAACAGCATGATTTAGCAATTTTTATATTCTTTGCGCTTCTGCTGTTCGGGTAAAAAAAATCACCGCCTGCTTAACGATTCGGCACAATCGTCCGATAGGTGACAATGGGAAAGTGTAACAACCCGATTCTATGAAACATAAATGGTTTCTTAAAACTGAAAGGAACAGAAGTTCCATGAATAAACGGCATAATTCATACCTTCTGACTGGTTTTCTGGTTCTAGCCATGGCTTCAGCGGCCTTTGGCCAATATTCTGATGACCAGACTCCGGAAGGCTACTCAATGGCGCCGCCCGCGAATGACTTTTACTATGAAGCGCAACCCTCGGTCAGCGCTGACAGCAGTTGGGTCGAAGAAGATTCCGGATCGACCGGTTATCAGACTTACACTGTCAAGAGGGGCGATACCCTTGGCTCCATTTCGAAGAAGTTTTTTGGTACCACCACAAAATGGAAAGAAATCGCCCGGGCTAATGGCATCAGCAATGCTGCCAAAATAAAGGTTGGCCAGTCGCTCGAGATACCTTCGACCAACTATTCAAAAGGCCAGGGCGTAACTTATCGTCAGCGCAGCCGCTATATTGCTTCGCCTTCTGAGCCTTCAACCGCACCGAATCCGTCTCAGGCAACTGATTTGCCCCTGCCGCCAGTGACTCAGGGTAACGATGCCGTTCTGTACTCTGAATCGGGTTTGCCTCAGATCATACTGCCGGGTGAACAGCGGGTTCGCAAGTCAACGAGCGATCATCATGTGTCTTTTACCGGTCTGACCGGTCTGGTTAATACTTTTGCCGCCTACCCGCTGGGTGAAAACATGTTCTCAACTGCCTTTGGCATGGTCTATAACAAAATTACCCGCCGCGACGGTGAGCGCCTGAAGAACGGTGAAGATGCCGATTTCTGGGAATTCCCCATGCTGATGACCTACGCCGGCGAAAACTTTGAAGTTGCTTTTAAGTTGCCCTTTGAATCTTATGATGTTTTCGCCCCGATTACCTATAACTTCAGAGATGGTTCAGACTCAGGTATGGGTGACGCTTCGCTGCGCCTCAAGTTCAGCTCGCAGAATGATGAAATGGCCTCATGCCTTGGTCTGGGTGCTATTTTCCCCACCAGCGACATCGATATCGGCAACACCGAAGACAATAACGCCTGGGAAATCTTTGCCGGTCTTTCAAGCAAGCGCAAAGAAGGCGGTAATATTCATCTGAACGGTGGCTATCAGGCCGGCGATGGCAATACCAACCACGAAGGTGTTTTTGTTAATGCCGGTTTTGATTACAGTGCCAATGAATCTTTCACCTTCATGGGTGAAGTGAACTTCTATAACAGGGTTAACAATGGCAGAAGCACCGATCTGACACTCGGCATGCGCTATCATGTCAAACCAGGCATGTCACTGACCTTCGCAGCGCCGATCGCGCTCAGTAACGACATGTTTTTCGGTTATGACTACCGCCTGCAGGGCATGTTGCAATATCATTACTGAAAAGATTTAAAAAGCCGGCGGCATCAGTTCATCTGGTGCCGCCGTTTTTTTTCAGAAAGACGGCAGATCAGGGGTGAAAGGCCGTTGTGGCGGCCAGACGGGCGCCACGCCATCTGCCGGCAAGAACAACTGCCGAAGAATGGAAGTGACGATCACATCGGCCCCCGGGCATTCGCCGGCGCGTGGCCCGGCCACATTGAGAATGCCCGGCCGATAACGACTCAACCACCTCAGGGTCGCGGTTGCAGAAAAAGGTTCAGGCTGAAGATCAGATTGGGTGTTTGCCGAGGGTTCACAGGCTGGGGTAGCGTTGGGCACCAAAGTTCTATCGCCGGTCATCGCTACGACCAGATATGGTTTGCGCTTCTGACGGCAGAGTTCTATTGTCAGGGCTGTGCCACGTGAGGCTCCGGCACCGACAAAGATCAATGTTGCATCTGAATCGCAGACGTTTAAACGGGTGCGTTGCTGATACAGAGGTGAATCTGCTTCGCGCAACTTGTAGATACCCGGAATCACGCCATCTTCGGCCCGCCTGCCGGCCGGGCACCAGCCACCAACAGCAATGCCGGTCGTAAGGGCGAAATCGAGAGCGGCACGATCAACGCCGGTCTGCCCGCCAGAAATTAACATTGCTAATGGGTATCGATGCATGAGTGATTATAAATCATCGATAACCGGCTGTGAAGCATGGCTGCCGAAAAGCATCTGATACTGATAGACATGCAGGCCGGCCGGCAGTTCATTGCCTTCGACCGGGGCAAGGCACTCGCGTTCGAACAGGGCGTCAAACATGTAGAGCCGTTCTGGGTAACAGCGGGTCATGCGCAACCACAGCTCACGCCTGGTTTCATAGGGGGCGCTCTCAAAAAGGCTGCATAGCAGTTCGGCGTGGCCCCCGGCCACCAGATTGTCGAGGGTGTCGGGTGCATGTTGCTGGGCGTATGGGTCGCGCCTGCCGATAAATGTGAGCACCCACAGGTCGCGGGCGCAGAGATTGCGACTCTGGTTCAGGGTGCGATGCCGGCTGTCGATATTAAGCTGACTGTTGCAGATAAAAATCGCCTTCGCTTCAAGCGGAATCTGGCGGAAAAGATTGCCCCGAAAGCTTTTTGAGTCGATATTCAAGGCGCATTTTTCACAATTCATACCAGTTCCTCCTGGCAGGCAGAATGGGTGGCGCTGACAGTCGCCGCCATGATTGCCTGGTGTGAGGTGATGGCGTTGAGATAACTGACGCGACGGTTGCCGACCCTGGCAAAACTGTCGAGAGGTCGTAGCCCGGCCGCCGAAAACACCGGATTCAGCAGCCAGAGACTGCGGGGTTCGTAAACTTCGAGCCAGTGCCAGAGCTTCATGCACAACGCTTCCCCCGCTGCCTGAAAAATTGCCAGAACCAGACTGCGGTCACGGCCATGCAGAGCCGATTTTAGAGAGTCGAATACGAGTTTTTCGGCAAGTTCGTCGCCATGATTCAGGCGGTTGATTACATAAAGATCCATAAAACAGCGGCTGCCCAGGTGTCTGGCGCAAAAACCGGTGTTACAACGCTCGCTGGTCGGTGAACAGACTGGCCTTGGGCAGCGCTCGGCGGCATTACCACTAGTTGGGTTAAAAGGGCATTCATTGCAGCACATCATATTGAACCTCCCGATTTTTTTTTGCATCCACTGATAAATCAATTTCAAAAGAAAAAAGGGAAAACTATTTTTCAAATATTTTCGTTACAGGCAATTTTAAGGTTCGTGGGCCGCTGAATCTGCACCTCGCGGCTGGTTGCGAAACTGGTAGAAACAGGCGTGTTATTCTGGTATGCTGTCGTTGTTGTATGACTACCAATCATCTTGAAGAGGGTCTGGCGGGGTTTCTGGCAGCACCGGGGCCTGAATCGGCTTTCCGGTTAATCACCCTCTGTCGCGGCTATCTGGCTAATATTGCCGCCGGGTGGCGCGAACCGGGCTTGAATCGCCTCGATAAAATTCGTGAACTGGCCGGCGAGATGCTGCTGATTCTGCTTGAAGACTTTGACCGCGCCCGGGTAGTGCACCCTAAGTCAGTTCTGGTGTTCGTTCATCAACGGCTCAAACGGTTGACGCGTCGCCAGCGGCGCGAAATCGCTTTTGGACTCGCCGATTCCCTGCCCGAAATTGGCCGCACTGAATTCACAGCCCGGCGCCTCGAGTTCGCCGATGAAATTTTTAAAACTGTCAGAGATTTCCTCACCTCATACCCAAACGAAATGGCCAGCCAGCTTGCTTTTCTTTTTATCCATATTTTCCCTGAAGTACCATGGGCCAGCCGGATGCTTGCCGAGCATGAAGGCGCGGCGCCCGAACGGCGCCTTGAAGCCGATAAAAAGCGGATGACATTATTTAACAGCCAGCTGCGGCAAAGATTCAAAACGCTCGAACAGGGTGAATGGCGCGAAATCACCACCTGGAACAGCGGCGAGCGCAGCCACCTGGCCTGGCGCATCATCAGTATTTCACCGGCTGAGGTTTCGGCGCAGGTGGCTGCAGATCTTGCCGAGCTTGACGCCTGGCGTGAGCGCATCGATCGGCGACAGGCTCAGTCGCCCCTTGATCTCGCCGCTGCCCTGCGGGTTCATCGCGATATGCGTGACCGGGTGGCCTGCCCGGCACACCCAGAAGCCTGCTCGTTAGCTGCTGAAGAGGCCGCACCCTGGGGTGAATCCGATGATTTTTTGCTGCAGATAATCGGGAAATGCCCGGAACTGTATCAGGTGGCTGAGACCAGCAGCGAGTTGCAGGTCGAAAACTTGATGACTGCCCCGCCTGATGACGCTGATGACCCTGATTTTATAAGGCTGGCTGAAGAGCTTAGCCATTGGTTTGGCACCCTCCAGGAAAATAGAACCCCTAAAAATGAGAAACAAGGCCAGCCGTTGTTTAAATATAGCTGACCAGGAGAAAATCATGAATTTTGCAACCGGTTGTATCGTAGAATATTCAGCCAAAGGAACCAGACCGGAAATCGGAGTAATTCTCAACGCAGCTGGCGGCAGCGTGCGACTTTATCTGCTGAATGGCAAAGAGACAAGCATTCCAGAAAAAAAGATACTGCATTCGACAACCCGCTCGGTTGTAAGCGTTGCTGACCGTGAAAATTGCCGGCAGCATCTCGCTAAAACTGACAAACACCGTGACGAAATAGCTCAGAGCATAGATCTTGCCGAATTACATGCCCTGCTTGTCGATGAAGGCCGGGTCTTCACAACCTCAGAAATGGCGGGCTTTCTTTTCGCACCCGAAGACGATGATGCTGCTGCGGCCTTGTTAAGGCGTCTGGGCGAAGACCGGTTTTATTTTAAAAATCGCAATGATGCGTGGCAGGCAGCTTCAACCGGCGAATTGCAGCAGGCTTTAGAGCAGCATGCCAAACTCGAACAAAAAGAGCGCGAAGAAACCGTTCTCGTTGAAGCCTTGCAACAGCTTGGCTCGGTTAAAACCCTGCCTGATGTGCTGCGCGAGCACCTTGCCGATCTCAAAAATCTGGTGGCCTGCGGCGAAGAGGCCAAAATTTCCCGCCGTCTCACTGCTGCTCTTGATAAAGCTGGCCTGAACAATTCGCGCAAGCTTTTTCAGGTGATGGTGGCATCGCAGATTCTCGATGCTGATGAAAATCTTGCTCTTATCAAATATCGCCTGCCGGTAGAATTCTCTGCTGACCTTAAATCGGCTGCTGAACTTCTCTGCCAGACCGATATCGGTTCGCTGAAACGCGTTGACCTGACCGGCCTGCAAACCTGGGCAATCGATACGCCAGGTTCGAAAGACCGTGACGACGCCTTTTCTTTTACGCAGCACCCTGATGGCAGCTGCACTCTTCAGGTTCATATTGCTGACCCGGCCGAACTCATTCTGCCGGGTTCAGAGCTTGAT
>Ga0116171_10002436_pt1 | contig 17633 bp, 15 predicted proteins | sample AD_JPNHW2_MetaG_FD_89798 | JGI IMG/M metagenome (GOLD analysis project Ga0116171, IMG submission 89798) | Active sludge microbial communities of municipal wastewater-treating anaerobic digesters from Japan - AD_JPNHW2_MetaG | ecosystem: Engineered > Bioreactor > Anaerobic > Digestate | place... | reverse complement strand
GACATGCCGGTTGTTCCGGATTCGATCAGCGCAAGAATGCCGCTGGTGATCCGGTATACCATCATGGCATGGAACTCGTGCGGCAGGTCCGGCAGGAGACCTTCGCTGACGGCAGATGTCATCAGCCCGGCCATCCATGAGAATTCATCGTACACCTGCTTCTGCACGTCTTCGCCGATACCCGGATAATGGTAGCACTGGTCGAGGAACCTGACCTTGAGCGGGTTTGCCACGCCCCAGAAAATGAATCCGCGGATAGCCTTCTCGATACGCTGTTTTGTCGGCAGGGACAAATCGTCGTTGTTCCGGATCGCGGCTGCCATCTCCTTTTTTATCGAGAGGTAGAGCGCCCCGACGAGCCGGTCCTTGTCCGGGAAGTAGTAAAAGAGCGTCCCCGTTGAGACACCGGCCTCCCTGCTGATCCGGGCTGTCGGTGTTGCATCTACCCCGTAAAGAGTAAAAAGCCGGAGCGCCGTATCGAGGATCTTGTCCCGGTTCCCGGAAACGTACTCCTGTACGGATGCTGAAGATCCTGCCGCGGTCTTCCTGGCTGCGGTATTTACCTTCTTTGACCGGCCGCTGCTCTTTTTTTTAGTCCTGCGCAGCGTTGTCACTCTTTTACCTCGGCAGAGAACATCATCCGGACAATGGGCATCAGGATCTTTGTCCGGAAGCCGCCCAGCGTCCCGTTCACCTTCTTCAGCTCCTGCGGGATCGCGATATGCTGGGGACAGGCCTTCTCGCACCTGCCGCACTCCCGGCAGAGTGATGCATCCGACCGTCCGGGCATGATTCCGCCCATGAGCATCCCGCCATACATCCCGCGGGCGAGCATGCGGCTGGTGCCGATATGGTAATCGTTGTAGAGCGAGAAGCACATCGGGATGTTCACACCAAACGGGCAGGGCATACAGTAAGCGCAGCCGGTACAACCGACCTTCATAAGCCGTTTGTAGATGCCCGCAACCTCTGCAACTGTTGAGAGCTCCGCTTCGGACATGGCATTCGGGAATGCGGTCTGGCTGGTTTTTATGTTCTCGGCAATGTGCTTTTCATCGTTCATGCCGGAGAGAACCACAGTCACCTCGGGATGGTTCCAGACCCACCGGAGCCCCCATGCGGCCGCGGATCGTTTGACCGGTGCCCGGTCATAGGTCTTCTGGACCTCAGCGGGAAGGCCGGCTGCAAGCATCCCGCCCCTCAGGGGTTCCATGATCATGACCGCGATATTCTTCGAGGCCGCGTACCGGAGGCCTTCGGTGCCGGCCTGGTTGGTCTCGTCAAGGAAATTGTACTGGATTTGGCAGAAGGTCCAGTCGTAGGCATCGATGATCTCTTTAAATGTCCTGCGGTCCCCGTGGAACGAGAACCCGGCATTCCGGATCTTTTTGGAGGCCTTTGCCGTATCCAGGAATTCCAGCACACCGAGGTCGGATAACTTCTTCCACTGGGTTGCCTCAAGCCCGTGGAGGAGGTAATAGTCGATATGGTCGGTCTTCAGTTTTTTTAACTGGATATCGAGGATCCGGTCCATGTCCTTACGGGTATTCACACTCTGGGGGGGAAGTTTTGTTGCCAGCTTCACCTTCTCCCGGTACCCGTCCTGCAGGACACGCCCGACGAACCGCTCGCTCTCGCCGCCATGGTAGGGGACGGCCGTATCGATATAGTTGACCCCCTGGTCGATCGCGCCGCGGATCTGCCGCATTGCACGTTCCTCGTCAATCCTTCCCATCCGCGTGGGGAGGCGCATTGCGCCAAAACCGAGTGCGGATAACTGGTCACCGTTCCCGGGAACTTTCCGGTATTGCATGGTTGTCATGGGTATATTCCTCCGGTCTCTTTTCAGAATCCTGCCGGGTCCACGGCATCCCAGCGGACCTTTGCCTTCTGTACGAGCAGCCATGCCGGGATGGCGAGGATGATCGCTGCAAAGGAATAATACGGGTTCATAAACGCGACCGCTGAGAAGACCGTGATGACAAGCCCCACGAGAACGAGGTATACGAAAAGCACCTTTACGTCGTACACCAGCACGTCGGGGGAGAGCCCGCAGAGCCAGGCCATCACACTCACGGCATAGAACGAGACTGCAATCCCGAGAACCACGGCCGGGACGATGTAGGCAGCCTCTCCGGAGAGGGCCGCCACTACTGCGATGAAGACGGCAGGTATGATCTGGAGGATGGCAAACGTGGTGAGCTTGCCCGAGATAAGCGTGCTGACGGCGACGGGCAGGCAGGCATAGGGCCCGAAGTTGTCGAACATCGTGACCCACGTGTACATGGTCGAGGCGATCACGCCGGTGGTGATCGCAAACAGGAATACCAGGCCGTGGGAAGGGAACATACGGTCCATTAAGGAGAGGAAGAACCAGATCACCACAAGGGGAACGATAAACGAGAAGATGGTCTGGCCGATCAGGCTCCCGCTCCGGTACAGGTCAATCATGTCCTTGGCAGCGAGCGGGGGGTTGGGCAGGGGAGAGCACCGCTGCAGCAGCGGCGAGAAGGTGTCTTCGTATCTCTTCTCGGATCCCACCGATTCCGGGTTAAAGAGCCATAGGGAGACCGTGAAGAGGCTGGCGAGCACGGCACAGGACAGCAGGAGGTTTGTCCACGAGAACCCGTTGTGCAGCAGCAGTGGCGGGAAAAGGATCGCCGGGTTCAGACCGGTTGCCAAAATTCCGCCAATGCCGGTAAAGAGAAGGATGAGAAAGAGCCAGAAGACCGGCTTTGACCATACGTACACGGTCGAAAGAAAGAAGATCCCGCAGAGTCCGAAGAGGAACGAGAGCGTCAGGGTGAGGAGGAGGTAGAGGGCGGATGCAAGCGGGACATGGATGAACGGGGAGGCGAGGATGTACCCGAACGCGAAGGGGAATACCCAGAGGAAGAAGTAATAGACGGTATCCTTGACAACGAAGCTGGCAAAGATGTTCCTCTCGGAGAGCGGGAGGCTCCGTGCTGAGTAGGCGAGCAGGCTTGCCTGGCCGAACCGCCGGTTCATCACTTCGTTACCCAGCATGCCGAAGCCGCCGACCATGAGCCCGAGCACCAGGTAGTTGGCATGGACGACGATCGCGAGGTTCCCGACAGGGAGCGTCTTTTCCACCAGCGGGATGACAAACGAGCCCATGAACGCGATGCCGAAGATCAGGAACGGGAAAAGGGCGAAGGAGAGACTGCCGAACATCGTGGAATGGACCCGCCACTCCTCCCTGAGCATGCTGGTGAAAAGATCAAACACGATGATCCCTCCGGACGAGAGAGAGGAAGAAGGAGGGCAGGTGCCCGCCTTCCGCTTTCAGGTCGGCAACAGGCCCGGCGTGGAGCAGTTTTCCCTTGTGGAGGATCGCAAACTCCGAACAGATCTCCTCGGCCACTTCGAGGATATGGGTCGAGAGGAAGATCGTATTACCGGATTTTACATATCCTGCAAGGTAGTCCTTGACCAGGTCCTGCATGATCGGATCGAAGTTGATGAGCGGTTCGTCGATAAGCGCCAGCGCCGGCTCGTGGATGAATGCCTGCGTGAACATCAGTTTCTGCCGGGTGCCCCGGGACAAATCCTTGCAGAGCACGTCCTTCTTGTCGGCAAAGTCCAGGAAGTCGAACCACCAGTCCGCCTTCTTCCCGAGGTCCGGGATCTTCCGGACCGCGGCAACGAATTTTAAGTATTCCATCGCGGTGAGGAAGCTGGGCGGCGTCTCCTGCTCGGGGATGATCCCCACGCGCTTGCGGACCTCCACCGGGTCCTTTGCTGCGTCGATCCCAAGCACGCGGGCCTCCCCGCCGGTCGGCAGGGTCTGCCCGGTCAGCATCCTGATCATCGTGGTCTTGCCGGAGCCGTTCGGGCCCAGGAGGCCGAAGAGCGCACCCTCTTTTACTGCGAGGGTCACGTGGTCGACTGCCTGTACGTCACCGTATGCTTTTGATAAGTCGCGTGCTTCGATCACCAGGGTCATTCTGAACTCCGTGTTCCGGTATTTCCTGTCAGACGGATCGGTCTAGACTGACTAGTCGATTTAATTTGGGGGATGATAAAGCCTGCGGGAGCCGTGCGATGGGGAAAAGAGTACAGGATTCGCGTAATGAGAGGGAAGGCCGTAAGAGAGAAAAAGGTAACCGGGTATTATCCCGGCATATCTGGGATCAGAGCTGCTCCTGCGGCTCCGGGGCACCGGGACTATGTCTTGCCGTAAGCCATTCGTTCAGGTTTCCCACGAGGGAAAGCACCGCCGGCATGATGAATATCGCGCCTAACAGGGAGAACGCGACGGCGATCAGGGTCGAGATACCGAAGTTGCTGATGATGGGGAAGGTGGCCAGGCAGAGTGCGGAGAACCCGAAGAACGTGGCAAGACCCGAGACCGTGATTGCGGTGCCGATCTTCTGGACGCTCTCCTGGATGGCGGCAATGGGATCGTGCAGCCGCTCCTCCTCTTCTGCATAACGCTCCATGACAAGGATGGTGTATTCCGCCGCCACCCCTATCGTCATCGATCCCAGGGTTGCCGTGAGCGGGTTGTACGTGAGGCCGAGGATATACATCATCACCGCGTTCCAGCCGACAACGAAGATGATGGGTATGATCGGCGACACTGCGTGCAGGTGCCGGTATACGAGGATAAGGAACACGATGACAAAGATGAACCCGAGGAGGGTCATGGTGTCCTTGGAATCCGACATTGCCTTTAAGAGCGTGGTCATGACCTCGAAGTTCCCGGCGGGGTCTACCGAGATCCCGACCGGTGGTTCAAGGAACGCGATATCCTTGATCACCTGTTGTTTCAGGGTGTCCTCCTGGGTTATCGAAATTTTCCCGGTGCTGAACCTTATGATCCCTGACATAGGATCGCTGAGGTACGATTTTTTTGTATCCTCGGGAATCTTTAAGAGCACGGCATCGAGCTGCGCCTGTGTCTCCGGCATGACACCGCCATTATACTGGAGGATATACGTGACGATACTGGTCGCCCCGGTCATTTCCGCATGGTGCGCCAGCTCGTAGTCCTGGAACTCCTGTATCCATATGACCGTATCAAGATCCGTTACCCGGCCCCCCTGGACCAGCAGATCCAGGGTACTGGTTGCACCGATAACCCGGGTGACCTTTTCAAGGTTGATCTTGGCCGGCATATCCGAGGGAACAAAAGAGTTCTCGTCAGAACTGACCGGGATGGTTGTATCGATCTGGAACCCGATCAGGGCGATGAGACCTGCCACGAGCAGTACCGGAACCGGGTTCTTTGCAATCCGGACCGAGGTATTCGTCAGGAACTGGCCATAGGAGAAGCCGCCCTTTTTGTTCTTCTTCTCCCTGCCGATGATGGTATCGCACGCATCCGTTCCCACGGCATAGCACTGCCCGGTCTGGTCCGGCTTGGGCTGGTAGTTCACCAGGAGGGCGAGCGTTGGCATGCCCAGACAGGACACCCAGAAACAGGTATTGATCCCGATGATGGATACGACACCGAACGAGCGGATCATCGGTACGGTCGAGACCATCATGGCCAGGAATCCCATGGATGTGGCCAGCATCGCGTACATGACTGCAGGGCCGGTACGGGTTACGGTCATGAAGACCGCATCCTCGAGCGATCCTTTCCGCGCCTCCTCATCGAACCGGGCATGGAACTGGATTGCATAATCAATCCCAAGACCGATAAGGACCGGGAAGGCCCCGACCACGGCCATGTTCAGGTTGAGGCCGAAAAGTCCCATCAGGCCAAGCGAAGTCACCAGGCCGATCGCGACAAGAAAGACCGGCATGAAGCGGTGGCGGACATAGGAGAAGAGGATTCCCATCGTGATGACCATCAGGACAAGGGCACCGCCAATGAGAATGCCCATGTTGCTCATGAGCCCGGAAGACATCTGCTGTGAAAATGCCGGGGAGCCGGAAATTTCAACTTTCACACCGGGGGGCGCTGTGGATGTATCCACCACATTCCCCACGTTGGCAAGTACGGATTTCTGGACGGTGTCGGATAATCCAGGCGTGATCTTCATCTGGACAAGGGTCAGTACGTTCGAAGGATAGACCAGGGCGCGGGTGCTCTCGGGGAGTAAACTGACAATGCGCTCCGTTTCAGCCCGCGAAGAGGGAAGGGTCCCCCCGTTGTACGCCTTCAGGACATCGGTGATGCTCTGTACGCTCTCGACGTTCTGCTGCTGCCCCAGATCCTTTTCTAGGTTATCGATATACGTGAGGACTTCCGGGGCAAGCGGGTCGCCGGCTTCAACAATAAAGATGATGGTATCTGACTTGTAGTCCTCGTTGTATTTTTCCTGAATAGCGCCGGACGCGGAATCCTTGTCAACATAGGTCTCCCACCCCGTCTGCATAGTGAGCTGGGTTGTACCATAGAGACCGATGCAGAACAGGACGAGAACAAGGCCTGCAACCAGTTTGGGATTCCTTATGATCGTCTTTGCGATGCCTTCAAAGATCTGCTGAATCATGAAAACCCTCACCGGCTCTTAATCTTCTGCCGGTAAACAAGGAGCCCGATGCAGATAACGATTGCTGCAATGATACCCCCTGCAAGGACAGGAAATCCTCCCGGCGGGGAACCTGCAGGTATAACGGCAATCTGTACCGGTATGGTATCCGATTCCAGGCTAGTTCCCGATGCATCACGGTACCGGATGGTGCTGTCAAAGGAATACGTCTTTTGTTCCGCTGCTCCATCTGCCTGCAGCTCGTACCGGGCAGTTGCCGATGCACCGGGTGCGATGTCGCCGAGATATGCGGTGTTATCGCTGAGCGTAATGGGACTGTGCTGGATGATCCGTGCCTGCGCACCGTACACCGTCATATTCCCGTCATTCCGGTACCGGACTTCGATGGTCTTTCCCGCACCGTTTGGGACTTCAGGTACGGGGGAGAGGATCGCGAACGCAGGCTTTGCATTCACCGGAACACCCACCGTTGTTTTTGAGGACGTCATAACCGTTCCTTCACGGTTCGTATAGGAAACGGCGAGGTCAACGGGATAGGTCTGGTTCGTTGCATCCTGTGACACCGATATCCTGTAGTGACAGGTTACCACACCCCCGCTCGGAAAGTCGCCGATATACAGGGTACTGTCGATCGGTATGATCGGGCTCTGTCCGTTCCGGATCAGCTTTACTGCTGCCATGGTACCGTTTTCCGGGCCGGCGTTTTTGATGGTCAGATCGAGATAGCCCTCGGAGCCTGATACCAGTTGCCCGGGTACTGCTTCGATAACCTCTGCCTTGACCCGGGGCTGTATCCGGAGCGTAACGGGCAGGGTATCTTCAGCCTCGTTGTACGTGAACTCGAAGACATCGGCAGCTTCCTGGAGGATCACCCGGGGATACCGGTACTGCAGGGTCAGGGGCAGCTGGTAGGATCCGGCCGTTGCGTTTGAGGAGATTTTTACCCTGAATGCAACGGTCACGGAATTCCCGCCCTGGATATCACCGACCATCTGCGGGTCGGTCTTGACAATGACCGCATCGCCCGATGACGCCAGTCCGATGGTGACGGTCTTTGCCGTGTTCTGCTGGTCTTCAGGCTGAATGGTCCCCAGGGCTACCTGTTTCATTGAATTGAGGCCGGTGTTTTTCACGATGATACTGATCGTTGCATCCTCCCCGGGCACATACTCGTTGGTCCCGCTTACCATAGCGGTAAATGAGGGGCCGCTCCCGAGGTGCTGCGTTACCGCCGACACGGGTGCGGCGATAAGGATACTGCCCGTGAGCAGGGTGAGCATGACCATTACGGTTCCAAAAGAAACGGAACAACCCTTGCGTATCATGCGATCCTCTCACCGCTTCTCTCGTTTCCGGTAGACAATATAGCCGATTCCGATGATCGCAATCGCAAGTACTGCAAGCGGAAGCGGGTTTTTCAATACCCCGGCAACGATGCCGGTATCTTCACCAACCGTGATGCTCAGTTTGATCGGATCTGAAATTATCTGGTTATCGAACGCGTCGTTATAGCGGATCTCGGAATCAATACCGTAATTTTTCAGGGTCGCTGCCTTATCCACCGAGATCAGAAACGAGGCCTCTTTCGTTTCGCCAGGGGCGACATCCCCGAGGTATGAGGTGTCGTCGTTGCTGGTGAACGGGTCAACCATGCTGACACGGGCCTGCGCATGGTAAGCAGTTGCCCCGCCGGTATTCCTGTATGTGACCGTGATCACTTTCTTCTGGCCGGGGATCACGGCCTGGGGTTCTGATACGATGACAAATTTGGTTTTATCGCCAACCGGAACCCCGATGGTTTCAATATCCGATGAAATAATATCCCCGTCGCTGTTCTCGTATTTTACAAACACGTCGAGCGGGTAGGTCTGTGCGGTAGCACTGTCAGATACCGAGGCCTTGAAAACTGCCGTCACTATCCCGCCTGCAGGGAAGTCCCCGACATAGGCGCTTCCTTCCGTCGGGACTACCGGACTTCCGTCGTTCCTGGCAAGAGTAAGGATCGCTTTTTTCCCGTCCTCGTGTCCGATATTTTTTACCGTAAGGGTGATCGATCCCTCGGTGCCGGCGTTCAGCTCGTTAAATCCGGAGGAGACGACACTGACCCGGACATCCGGCTTGATCCTGACCGGGAACTCAAAGACTTCTTCCTTTGATTTATAGAAATTCTGGACGGTATCCACACCGTACTGTTCTGCCGTATACAGGTAGGTATAATTGAGCTTCACGGGAAGATTGTACAGACCCGCGGGGGTATCCGAAGGGATCCTGACCGTGAATTTCCCGGTCGCCGTGCCGCTGGCCTTCAGATCGCCGAGCATCTGGGGATCGGTCTTGACGATGAACGGCGAATCCCCTGCTCCGAGGGTTACGGTCAGGAACTTGGCAGTATTGGGAAGGTCGTCCCGGTCCACAATGCCTGTTTTTACAAATTTGAACTGGTTTGTACCGCTGTTTTCAACAACAACCGCGATCTGGACTTCCTGGCCCGGAGAATATTCATTGGTTCCCCCAAGATAGGCGGACAGTTCCGGGCTCCCTGCCATGTACTGATCTCCTGCACTGGCAGGAGACACGATGATGAGCAGCACTGCAATACCGATAAGAACAACCGGCCAGGGCAGGCTGTTTATCCGCTCCAGTCTGAGTGGGTATTTGCCGGAGCCGGCAATTTTCTGACATTGATTTGTTTCCAGGATGTGCATGAAGGTTCCCTGTTTTACTGAATTGTTGTCATCTAGGTTGGAGATTTTACTATTAAATCTTTTGCTTTATCGATTATACATAATGATTATAGATAAAACCGGGCTACCAGGAGCCCGGGACGATCGGGACACCAGCTGACAAAAAAAGGTGGGGGCAGGATTCACGATACCAGGAAATATCAGCGGAGCAGGTCCTGGAGTGCATCGATACGCTCGCGCAGGGCCGTCTCCCGCTCGGCAAAATCCGTAATATCTGATATGGTAATGTAAAAGCTGGTGATATCCCCGCGTTGTGCAGCGGTGATCTTTCCCTGGATATACCGGCGCATGCCGTCTTTGCGCCGGATCCAGATCTTGAACTCGCCCGGAACAGGGGAATCGGGACGGACGCTTTTGAAGATCTCCTCGATCCGGCCCCTGTCTGTAACCGGAAGAATCCCGGAATCCGCGATCACCTGTATATCGTCGGACACCAGGGTTCCCCTGAGGCCTTTTTTAGCTATCTCGCCGTAGGAGTACCCGGTTATCTCCTTGATACGCCGGTTGGAGAACACGACTTTGTCGTTCTCCACGATAAAGAGCCCGTCCTGAATGTTGTCTGCCATCATCCGGAACCGCTGTTCGCTCTCGCTCACCCGGGCTTCCTGTGTCTTAAGCTCCGTGATATCCGTGAAGACGATGAAGTTATAGAACGCATCATGGTGCCGCACCCCGCTGATACGGGCATAGACAAACCGTCGTTCCGCATCCTTCCTGATAATCCATGTCTGGAGACCCCCGGGCCGGTCTGGATGGGTTTCAATTTCCCGGATATGGTTAAGCGCTTCCTCGCGGGACTCCGGCGCGATAACCGTGAGGGGCTTCATGGCCCACAGTTCTTCAAGAGAATACCCGGTGATTTCGGCAATCCGGTGGTTGGCATAGATGGTTTTGCCATTTTCCATGATCATGAGGCCGTCCTGGATATTGTCCGCCATCATCCGGAACCGCTCCTCGCTGTCCCGTATTTCTTTCTCTGCAAGGATGTGTTCCGTGATATCTTCAAGGATCAGCGTGATGCCCTTTCTCCCGTCATCAAAAACCGTGGGAATACATTTCTGGCGGAAGATCCGGTCCCCGGAATCCCTGACATGGAAGGTGACGGCAGTCTCCTTTTCCCCCCCGTTGTTTGTGATCGTATCGAGGAGCTCGTGGACATCCACCTCGGGCGACTGCAGAAACGCGATGTTTTTTCCCAGCGTCTCTTCACGCGGGAGCCGGAGGAGCTGGAGAAAATTGTCGTTGATATCGGTGATCCGAAACGCACTGTCCAGAACCATGATGAGTTCTTTTGAATAGCTGAGCATGGCCGAGAGCGGGACCCTCTGGGAGATCGTATACACCTTTGCCATGCCGTAGGTCCGCATGTCAACCTGGCCGGAGATGAGCAGGATATCGAGATATCTGCCGATCGTGTTCTTGTTCTTCTTCAGCGCCTTTGAGATATCGGTTACACTCATCCCTTCAGGATTTTTCTTGAGAAGATCTTTGATGGATATGAGTTCCTGCTGGTAATCCTGCATCATGGTATGATTAAATCGCAAGTCCTGCGCTGGTGTTTAGATTTGCACATGCTGATTTATAATTGTTACGAACAATCCAAATGTATAACCAATAAAGATAGATTTTATATGACACAAATTCCTTTTTCATAGGGGATGCACGTTTCAGGCATTCTCTTACAGAAACCATCAAGAAAATAATGGAGATTGTACCATGGTTACCGAAATAACAGACATATTTTCCAGAGGTCTTGACAACACCCTCGCGGTGCTTCCTGCCATCATCGGTGCGCTGGTTGTTCTGCTCATTGGCTGGGTTGCAGGACGACTGCTCGGAAAAGCGGCCCGATTCGTTATCGATAAGGTGATGGCGGCAGTATCCGCTACCCCGGTTATCGGAGATTCGGAAATCGGCAAATCGGTAGAGAAAGCCCCCCTGTCGCTCGGGTATCTGGGGGATATCGCCGTACGCATCATCATCTACATGATTGCGATTCTTGCCGCAGTCGATATCCTCAACCTTGATTACCTGAGTAAATTCATGACAAATGTCGTTGAGTGTATCCCCCACGTCATTGCATTCATCATCATTCTCGTGGCCGGGATAATCCTGACAGACTACTTCATCGACAGCTTCCGGACATATGCACAGAATTCAAATATCGAGCTGCTGAACCCGGTTCTCGTACTGCTCCGCATCTTTTTGTATTTCGTTGTCGTGATACTCGCGCTTTCCCAGCTGATGCTGGACCTCACGATCATATACACGCTCGTAACGCCGATTGCATGGGGAATTGGTATCGGTCTCGGGGCCTCGATCGCCATCGTGGTCTGGTTCGGGATGAAGAACCGGAGCGAGGAGATCATGAATACTGTCATGGAAGCGATTACAAAATAACCTGCCAAACCCCGGTTTACGGGGGACGGGAAAAAACCAGGTAATCCGTAAGGTGGCATTCACCCGCTCAAGCCGGTCTTCTGCCATCTCATTTTTTTGCCCGGCGGGCCCGGTACGGATCCATGGGAGACCCTGAGCAGGCGATGAAAAAACACGGGGAACAATTTTCAGGAAAGGCCGGGCACCGCTCAGGGAAAAGGCATTAACCCGAGGGTAAGGAGGGGGAACACCAAAAAAGGTCAGAGCAGTTCGAGCGCTTCTCTCCCGGTCATGCCGGTACGGATACCGCGCCCGAATGCCGAACGGTTGGCTTCCTTGACAATCCCCGTAAGGATATCATCGGTATCCGCGATGGACGGCCCAAGCGAGGGCCTCACTTTTGCTGCCGGGTAGCTGAAGGAGTCGAGCGCTGCAACGTCAAACGCCCCGCACCCCACCAGTCCCACATCGGTCCTGATGGCGACAAGATTCGCCGGCCCCAGGGGGATGACAAACCCGTACGCTTTTTTCCGTGACAACCGGACTTCGGTATACTCCATGGCGCTCCTCTAAAGAGGGTTGGCGTAGAGGAATAAAGAATCATGCGTCATGGTACTGAGTTGCATTACACCCCCCGCAGGAGAATCCCCACCCGCATCGGGGGAAAAGAGAGGAGACGTGGGAGACATTTTTACCGGACCGTATTATTCTTTGAACCGGCGGGGGTCGTGATACCCGTCTGCCGGTAAAAAGCCTTCCATCCCTTCCCCGGATTGCCCTCCGGGTATCGGACCCGGCGCAGGAAAAAAGTGAGCGCTTTTGACGCGAAACCCGTTATAGACTATAAATCAACGCCATTTCAGGTAAGGTTACCCGGAAAAGTTACCCGGAAAAAACCTCGTTTCCTATTCGGGGGTCTTTTAAAAAAGAGGAACATTAATCGCTCCGGAGGATCGTAGGTTCAGTCATGAAAAGAAATGCTCTCTTCCACGGTATCTTCCTCTGCTGTGCTCTCATGGCTGCGGCCGTGATATTATCCGGGTGCACCGGTCCGCAACAACCAGCCGCGGCAGTACCGACACCTGCGCCACTGGCCATGAATACAACGGTCCCTGCAACCCAGACACCTGCACCCGTACCTCCGGCTTCCCCGGCAACAACGCCAAAAATTTCCATGACACCGGATGAAACCGCACCCGTTGTCCCAGCTCCCGCCCCTGAGCCGGATCCCACCGATGTGTCAAAAATAACATTCCTGCGGTATTCCGACAGCGATTTCAGCGTGGATTACCCTTCCACGTGGACAATCACCACCTCGACGTATACCCCCTATTACTGTAAAAACGAGGTCGATGTCGAAACCGCGTATTATCGCGTGTGCTATGAGAATGAGATGAAATCCATCGGCCCTTTCAATTTTTACCAGGACGATTCCCTTTACAAGAGTCCGTCGCGGATCGTCACGATCCAGAGTGCCGATGGCAGGATAAAATTTGTCGCATTTACCCAGGATTTCCTGGACCAGCTGGATGGAAATGTCATTGTCGTTCCCAGTTTCGCATGGGTCAAGGATGAATTCCAGAAAATGTACCCGGATTTGTACGCAGTCAATTATGTGGCAAATTACCGGGATTTCAGCACCGGGAATGCAAAGGCTCTATCCTATGACGTCGTCGTGCCCGCCGGTTATTATCCGTCGGCATACACCGAAGAAATCATCATCACCGTCCATCACCTGAACAGGTTTGCATTTATCACCGATAATGAAAATTTCACCAGCTACCAGGCCCTGAGACAAAAGATGATTTCATCCATACAAACACATGACATCTGATCAAAACCGATCAGGAAACAGAAAAGTAATAAAGGAAATATTTCTTTTTTCCCCTTTTTTTATCGGGGAGTTCCCCGATCAAAGGAAGATGCCGGTGCCCCGGACATCCGCCGCCGGGCGCCGGCCCGGCACCGTCTCAGGGGAGTACGGGGAAAAAAGCGTGTGCCCGCGTTACCCTGTCACCGGATAACAGAGAAAACCAAAACATCTGCTGATATATTCCCATCGGGGTCTTCAAATTCCGAAGAATTGAGCGGAACGAAATACAGGGACAGGAAGATCACTTCAGGGTTCTTCGGTATTCATCGTTCCTCAGCCGGGCTAAAAAACCATCCCAGGGGAGCGATACCTTTACTTTTCCCGGGACGCTACACTGGACAGACATGAGCGGGGGATAACGGTGGACAGGACACTGGAGGAACTACTGGATGATGTGAAAGGAGGTCACCGGCTCAGCGGGAAGGAGGCACTCATGCTCTTTCATACCCGCGGCCGGCAGGTATGGGAGATCGCAGAGGCTGCCGACAGGATGCGGGAAGAACGGGCCGGGAATGCGATCACCTATGTCCGGAACCAGAACATCAACGTGACCAACCTCTGCGTGAATGCCTGCGGGTTCTGCGGGTTCTCAAAGAAGCCCGGCGACGAGGGGATCTATTTCCATGACAGGGAGGCGATCCGAAAGAAAGTGCTGCAGGCAAAGGAGCGCCAGGTCACGGAGATCTGCACCGTGAGCGGCCTGCATCCGGACTTTACCGCACAGTCCTATACCGACGTGTACCGCTGGATCCACGAGGCTGCGCCGGAGATCCACATCCATGCCAGCAACCCGATGGAAGTTGCGTATGCAGCCAAAAAAAGCAGGATGAGCACGGTTGCCGTGCTCGAAGCAATGAAAGAGGCCGGTCTTTCCTCGATGTGCGGGACGGCTGCGGAGATCCTCGTGGATTCTGTCCGTGACAAGATCTGCCGGCAGAAGATCCCGACGAAGGAATGGGTCCGGATCATCACAGAGGCGCACGGCCTCGGGATCCCGACCACCGCCACCATCATGTACGGCCACTGCGAGACGGACCGGGACCGGGTGAAACACCTCGGGATCCTGCGGGATATCCAGGACGAGACGGGCGGGTTTACCGAGTTTGTCCCCCTCTCTTTCATCCACATGAACACCCCCCTCTTCCGGGCAGGGGTGGCCCGGGCCGGCGCAACCGGCCGCGAGGACCTGCTGATGGTTGCAGTCGGCAGGCTCTTCTTGGACAATTTCAAAAACATCCAGGTCTCGTGGGTGAAAGAGGGCATCAAGATGGCCCAGCTCAGCCTGATTGCAGGAGCCAACGATCTCGGAGGCACGGTGTACGAGGAGAGCATCTCCAAGGGTGCGGGTGCCGCGAATACCGATTACCTCGACCCGGAGGAGATGCAGCGGGTTGCAGGAGATCTCGGCAGGCCGCTCCGGCGCCGGACAACGCTCTACGGACTGCTCTGAGTGCGGTGGGACACGCCAGGTACCGGGGGATGACCCATGAGAAGAGACGACCGCGCGATCACCGACCCTGCAGAGATCGAGGCCATCCTGAAAGAAGCCCCCGTATGCCGGATGGGCCTTGCCAATGGCGGGAATCCGTACGTTGTCCCGCTCTGTTTCGGGTACGAGGACAGAGCGGTCTACATCCATTCGGCACCGGAAGGAAAGAAGATCGTCATGCTGGAACAGAACCCCCGGTGCTGCTTCGAGGTTGACATCTGCGATAGGGTTGTCCGAAACGACAGCCCGTGTTCGTGGGGGATGCGGTACCGCAGCGTGATCGGGTATGGCAGGGCTGCCTTCCTCACCGATCCCGGGGAGAAACGGCACGGGCTCGCCTGTATCGTGCAGCACTACGGGGGTGGCACCCCTGCATTTTCAGACCGCGAAATTGCCTCGGTCAGCGTGATCCGCATTGCCGTTGAATCCATGACCGGAAAAAAGCATGACTGACGGGCTCGCCCGTCTCAGGTACTGTCGCGTTTTACCAGGCGGACGATCTTGTCCCCCATCTTCTGCGCCTTTCTGATGGCATCGGCATCGTTGAGCACGTCGCCCTCGTGATACCCGGTCCCCTTGACACAGCCAAGCGACGCGAACTCGTGGCTGGAGAGGAATCCCTCGATCGTCTGGATGGTTCGCACGGCGCCCTTGTTGGCATGCACGGCAACCGCCACGCCCTTCCTGCCGGCAAGTTTCCGGTCATGGTACAGCGAATACGTGCGGTCGATAAAGTTCTTGATCTGGCCGCCGACATCGTAATAATACGTGGGCGACCCGATGATGAGCACATCGCAGTCCAGCACCTTTTTTATAAGGGCATCCCAGTCATCGGTCCTGTTGATGCACCACTTCTCCGTCTTGCATTTCTCGCAGCCCAGGCAGGGCATGATCTTCTTTCCGGCAAGAGAAACGAACTCGGTCCTGACCCCCGCGTCCTTGCAGCGCTGGAGGATGACCCTGATGAGCTGAGCCGTGTTGCCATCCCTGCGCATGCTTCCGGATAATCCCAGCACTTTCATAGGTAACCCTTACTGCGTTACCTGTTCATGAGGGTTGTGGTGCAGGCAGCAAGTCCAAGGCACAGAAAGGCAGCTTCAACTTCCCGGACCGGGTTCCTGTGCCGGTAAAAAAGGTGTGAAACGCACTGGCAATCGCTCGAGCCGAATTTCGGGATGTTTTCCCCGCCAAGGGTTTCTGCAAGCCGGCACTCCAGCCGCTCCCCGGTCAGCGCGTGAACGGTATACCGGAGCGAGAAGAACGGGCTGGTCAAGAGCCGGTCCACGTGCCATTTCGGACGCTTGTCCCTGTTACGGGACAGGGCGATATGCCGCTCCAGCCGGGCAAGCCCCCCGCTGCCAAGCCCTGAGCCCGCGTAGATGTGCCAGCCGGGTAAAAACGCGATCTCCCCCAGCGCCCCGACCCGGACCGTACATGCCGGGTTCGAAAAAACGAGACAATAGATACCCTTATCCATACCCGCTCTTCATCAGCCCCACCGCAGCCGCAATGCACCGGCTGCCGTTCCCTTCCGTGGGCTCGCCGTGGCCTGCAAACAGTCCTTCAACATCCAGCTCCGAGAGGCGGTCGAGCGAACGGGCAAGTTCCGCACGGCTGCCACCGGGAAAATCAAAGCGTCCGAAATAGCCGTCGGCAAAGACGGTATCGCCGGAGAAAAGCAGCTTCTCCTTCTCGGAATACAGGCAGATACAGCCCGGCGTGTGGCCCGGCGTGTGGAGCACGGAAAAACCGCCGATCGTGTCACCTTCGGCAAGCAGGAGGTCGGGGACGATCCCCGGCGATCGGGCACCGAAGTTCATGGAGAGGCTGCAAATATCGTCGACAAGCCCCCGGGCGTCAGCCCTGTGGATGGCGACTTTTGCTCTGCACATGTGCGCGATCTCCTTCACCCGGGCGATGTGATCGAAATGACCGTGGGTAAGGACGATGGTGTCGATCTGTTCCCGGTAGGGGGCAACCGCCATCGGCATGACCCCTGCATCCACGAGGATGTTTCCCGCAACATAGGCGTTCGCCCACGGATCGCCGCTGTACAGCCACTCGACCTGCATGCACAATAATAAGGGCTCAGGACAGATGTTTCTTATGGATTTGCTCATCCGCAGGTGCAAAAAAGGGCTTCCCCGGGAACTGGGGGCCGTGGCACGGGCGGAAGGTATGGAACCGGCGCGGCTTGCCAGGAGGATCGCCGAAGGGAGGGTCGTTGTCCCGCACAACCCGGCCCGGAAGCACATGCTCTCTGCGATCGGCGAAGGCTGCACGGTCAAGATCAATGTGAACATCGGGACATCGGGGAGCCGGTGCGACCCGGCGCTCGAAGGGAAGAAGGCGAAGGCGGCGCTTATGAACGGTGCCGATGCCCTGATGGACCTCTCGACCGGCGGGGATCTCGCGGCGATGCGCAGGAAGGTCCTCGCCTTCGACACCACGGTCGGGACGGTTCCCGTGTACGAGGCCGTCCGCCGGGCCGGCAATGCCGCGGACGTTGACGCGGACCTGCTCTTCAGGGTCATCCGGGAGCACTGTCAGCAGGGCGTGGATTTCCTGACCCTTCACTGCGGGGTCAACCGGCAGGCGCTCGATGCCCTGAAAGCCGATCCCCGCCTCATGGGCGTGGTGAGCCGGGGCGGCTCGTTCCACTGCGCGATGATGATGCAGCG
>Ga0116171_10002435_pt1 | contig 17633 bp, 11 predicted proteins | sample AD_JPNHW2_MetaG_FD_89798 | JGI IMG/M metagenome (GOLD analysis project Ga0116171, IMG submission 89798) | Active sludge microbial communities of municipal wastewater-treating anaerobic digesters from Japan - AD_JPNHW2_MetaG | ecosystem: Engineered > Bioreactor > Anaerobic > Digestate | place... | reverse complement strand
TCAAGATAGATCCCGGCAAGCTTATGGGTCTTGCCCGAACCTGCTGAAGCGCTGTAGATTGTCAATGTTCCTTCGCCCATAGGTGGGTAAAGTTAGCCATTTTAATTAACTTTGCGCCGTGAAAACTAAGGTGGTAATAGGGTTATCGGGAGGTGTCGACTCAAGCGTCGCAGCATGGCTACTGAAGGAAAGCGGATACGAAGTGACAGGACTTTTCATGAAGAACTGGCACGACACAACAGGTCTTCTTCAGAGCGAGTGTCACTGGGAGGACGACATCATGTTCGCGGAGATGGTAGCGAAAAAACTGCGGATACCATTTCATTCTGTCGATCTGAGCGGTCCGTACAGGGAAAGGGTTGTTGATTATATGTTCTCGGAATATGAAAAGGGCCGTACCCCAAATCCTGATGTTCTGTGCAACAGGGAGATCAAATTCGATTCATTCGCAGAAGAGGCCGGAAAGCTTGGCGCTGATTTCGTTGCCACGGGACATTACTGCCGGAAGGAAACGCTTTCGGCGGGAGATGATACTATTTACAGGCTTCTCGCCGGAAAAGACGAAAACAAGGACCAGAGTTATTTCCTTTGCCAGCTCAGTCAGAAACAGCTTTCCACTGCGCTTTTCCCTGTCGGAAACCTTACAAAGCCAGAGGTCCGCGCCATTGCCGGAAAGCTTGGTCTGGCAACCGCCAACAGGAAAGATTCGCAGGGCATATGCTTTGTCGGAAAAGTACATCTTCCGACTTTCCTGCAGCAAAAGTTGAAAGCAAAGAATGGTCAAGTGGTGGAGGTTCCGTTTTCTTTCGATCACCAGGTATGGCATTCGGGGTACAGGGATGGAAATGTTGAAGAAACAGAACTTATTGCTGCATCGCAGCCTTACGATTTCAGTAAATCTTCGGGCAGAATAATCGGTGAGCACAACGGAGCCCATTTTTATACTATGGGTCAGAGAAAAGGAATAAATATCGGGGGGTTCAGGGAACCATTGTTCGTCATCGGAGCCGATATGGAAAAGAATATCCTATATGTGGGTGAAGGACAATCACATCCCGGTTTGTACAGAAAAGGTCTTAAGATAAGGGAGGATGAGATCCACTGGGTAAGGAAAGATCTTGAAATGCAACCTGATGAAGTGCGCGATTATGATGTAAGGATAAGGTACCGGCAGCCGCTTCAGAAAGCAAGGCTTTACAGAAAGGCTGATGCAATGTACATTATCTTCAGCAAGCTCCAGCGAAGTATTGCACCCGGCCAGTTTGCTGCCTGGTACGACGGTGATGAACTGATCGGTTCGGGTGTTATTGACTGGTGAAAATGATATCAGGACAATCTGTCCTTATAATCTTCATAGCCGAATTCCTTAAGCAGCCTGAATTTATTGTCGCGTGTCCAGATTCCTATTGAAGGATGCTGAACACCGTTGAAAGTAGTTGTCTTCACCATTGTATAATGGATCATGTCGAGGAATACTATCCTGTCGCCAGGTTTCAGATCCTTTCCGAACGACCATTCGCCCATAAAATCGCCTGAAAGGCAAGAATTTCCTCCAAGGCGGTAGCCTGAGTCTCCCTCTTCGGTATCCGAGGCTCCAATGATTTTCGGTTTATATGGCATTTCGAGGCAATCGGGCATATGTGCGGTGAATGATACATCAAGGATGGCTGTACGTATCCCCTTGTTCACTATTATATCTTCGACTGTGGCCACAAGCTCACCGGTTTCCCAGGCAAAAGCGCTGCCCGGTTCCAGGATCACCTGAAGCCCGGTTCTCTGCCTGAACGCCTTCAGTATTCTTATCAGATGGGCAGTGTCATATCCCTTACGCGTCATCAGATGTCCGCCGCCCATATTAATCCATTTAAGCTTTGGGAAAAACCTTCCGAACTTCTCTTCGACTACAGCCAGTACTTTTTCAAGAGCATACGAATCGGATTCGAAAAGGACATGAAAATGCAATCCCTCAACATCTTCCGGAATACCTTGTGATACAAGGTCATCCGAAGTTATTCCGAGCCGGGAGCCGGGTGAACATGGATTGTAGATATCGTGTCCAATCTCCGAAAACTCAGGATTTATCCTCAGTCCCATCGAGATTTTACGGGAACTGTCATTTACGGTCTTCGAATATTTTTTGTACTGAGCCAGCGAATTAAAGGTAATATGCGAGCTGAAATTAAGGATCCGGGTGAATTCACTTTCCCTGTAAACAGGAGAATAAGTATGGGCGGGGCTGCCTATTTCCTCGAAACAGAGTCTCGCTTCGTTAAGTGAGCTTGCCGAAGCACCGTTTATGTATTCCCTGATTATGGGGAAAACTCCCCACATTGCAAAGCCCTTGAAAGCAAGAATTATTTCGGCGCCTGACTCTGACGACACCTTACGGATAAGCCCGAGGTTGGCCCTGAACCTCTCTTCATCAATAACATAGCAGGGAGAGGGAACCTGTTTATAATCTATTGGCATTTATATAACCCTTGCAAATTGTTAAAGTTCCAGATCGAGATCATGAAGTTCGATCCATGGCAGGCCAAGCTTGTTAAGCTGCTCCATGAAAGGATCGGGATCGAATTCCTCAACATTGAATACGCCTGGTTTTTTCCATATTCCCTTAAGATAAAGCATGGCCCCAATTGCGGCGGGAACACCGGTAGTATAGCTTACGCCCTGGGCTCCTGTCTCCTTATATGCGGCTTCGTGGCTGCAATTATTATAAATGTAATATGTCTTCTCTTTTCCATTCTTAATTCCCCTGATCCGGCAACCGATACTGGTCTGGCCTTTGTAGTTTTCGCCCAGTTCACCTGGATCCGGAAGAACGGCTTTCAGAAATTTAATCGGAACTATTTCCCGTCCTTCGAACATAACAGGTTCAATTCCTGCCATCCCGATATTCTGAATCACCCTCAGATGGGTAAGATACTCCTGTCCGAATGTCATCCAGAACCTGGCCCTCTTTATTGTCGGGTAATTTTTCACAAGCGATTCAAGCTCTTCGTGGTAGATCAGATACGATTCTTTCGGGCCGATCTCAGGATAGTTCAGTGGCTTATGTATCTCGTGAGGTTGTGTAAATATCCATTCGCCGTTCTCCCAGTATTTTCCCTTTTGAGTTACCTCTCTTATGTTAATTTCGGGATTGAAATTCGTGGCAAAAGGTTTGCCATGGTCTCCTGCATTACAGTCGACAATGTCGAGATAATGTATCTCATCGAAGTGATGCTTAGCTGCATAAGCAGTAAAGATAGATGTGACACCGGGGTCAAATCCGCATCCAAGGATTGCGGTGAGACCGGCATTCCGGTATTTATCCCTGTATGCCCATTGCCAGCTGTACTCGAATTTTGCTTCCTCAGGCGGCTCATAATTGGCGGTATCGAGATATGATACACCTTCGGCCAGGCAGGCATCCATAATATGAAGATCCTGGTAAGGGAGTGCAACATTGACAACCAGATCGGGTTTGTAACTATTGATAAGCTTCCGAAGTTCCGGGACATTATCAGCATCAATCTGTGCGGTAAGAATATTGTTTTTTCCTATCCTCGAGGCAATCGCATCACATTTTGATTTAGTCCGGCTTGCCAGAAGGATTTCAGTAAAAACATCAGGAAGGGAGGCCATTTTATGAACCACCACGGTGCTTACACCACCGGCTCCTATTACCAGTACTTTTCCCATATCAGCAAACAATTTTAGTATTTTTCAAATATAAGGCTTTTTTGAGGTCTCTGAAAACCTACACCTTTAACTTTCGGATTTTAAATAAGCATTCCTTAAATAACCGCGGGCTGATTCAAGCATTTCGGGAGTACCCATGTCGAACCAGTACCCTTCATCATATAGTTGTGTATAAATCCGGTGGCTGGCGGCCAGGTCAAGGTATACCGAAGTCATAGAATAAACGCCATCGCTCATATATTTGAAGATCTCAGGTTCAATTATATGAATTCCTGAAAACGCCACCTCACAAAGATCGTTACCAGGTCTTTTTATTATTTCCTCTCCCGTGGCTTTGTTGCACCAGCCTGACAGTATACCATCGCCGCCGGCAAGAAAATACCTGTTCCCTTTCCTGTGTCGTACGGCAAGTGTGGCAATTCCATTTTTTTCAAAATGATAATTAAGGAGTTGGTTAAGATCGAGGTCGGTAATGATATCGGCATTGTAAAGGAGGAATGGCTCATTGTCAAAGAAGTGGCGGGCATTGAATAAACCGCCTCCCGTTTCGAGCAGCCTTTCCGATTCATCGGAAACGGTCAGTTTATAGCCAAGGTGTTTAAGTCTTTCTGTTTCAGCAATTACCTGATTAGCAAAATGATGAACATTGATTATGATCTCATCGAACCCGTGAAGACTGCATTTTTCAACGGCACGTTGCAGAACGCTTTTACCATTGATATCCACAAGGACCTTCGGTAACGAGTCGGTTATCAAGCCCAGCCTGGTGCCCTTCCCGGCAGCCATTATCATTGCCTTCATAATTCCGGAATCAGGAACGCTTTTTCTTTAAGAGTTTCAGATAAACAGGCGTTGATGAAATCGCCCTGACAGTTGCAAAAAGCTCGGTAAGCCTGACATGATTTTGAGCCTGATCGACTATCTTATTAAGAACCGCCACACCAGGCACAATACTTTCGGTAAAGGTAGGCTTTTGTTCATAGAGTCCCCTGAACCCGAATGCTCCCAGGGCCTGCATTACCCTTATCATGCTGAACCCCGAGTAATATCCCCTGAATTTATTACGGTCCTCCCGGGTCACCGAGCAGAAACAATCAATATAATGATCGAGAAGCGTCTCCCTGTCATTATCGTCCATCGGGATCTTGGCATCATAAAGCATCGAAGCCACATCATACTGGGGGGCCCCTTTTCTCCCACCCTGGTAATCAATAAACCAGGGATCATTGCCTATCACCATTACATTTGCTGTCTGGAAATCCCTGTATAGAAAATAATCCTGTCCGGTCTCAAGAAGATAGTCGGCAAGCGTATTGAAATCCTGCTCAAGGCGCCGCTCATTGAAAGGCACGGCAAGAAGCTTCAGAAGCATGTATTTGAAGTAATTCATATCCCACATCATCGACTGCCTGTCGAAACTCCTGTGAGGATAGCAAAGGTCGAGATTAAGTCCCTCGATGCCCTTCGTCTGAAAAGCCACAAGAACCTCCAGGATTTTCCTGTATAGTTCCCTGCTTTCCATGTCGAAAGGTGATATTAAAGTCTTTTTATGAAGCCAGGTGTAAAGATTATCATCACCAAGGTCCTGAAGGTAATAAACCGATTTTTCAGGAAGATACCCGAATATCTCAGGCACGGGCAGCGATTTGCTCCTGAAATGTTTTGTGAATCCTATGAATGCCTCATTCTCCTCAAAATTATTGTTGAAAGCAGCAATTATGCTTTCCTTTCCATTTAGTATTCTGTAATATCTCCTGTCGGAACCCGACCGCGGTAATGGTGCTATATCAATATCTTTGTTCCCGAAAAGTTCCCTGTAGCCTGATGATAAAAGCTTTATTATCTGAGAGTCGTTCATGGTTTGTAGTTGTTGGTTACTCACCCTGCAGTCTGGCTCCTTCGCTAAAATGATCCACCGGATCATTTCTTAACGCTCGGCCCGGTTGCTTGTTGCTTGTTGATGGTTGCTGGTTCAAGGTTCAAGGTTTAAAGTTCAAAGTTAAAAGTTAAAAGTTCCTGATACCTCACTACATTTTTTTGCCAACTGCCAACTGCCAACTTTCTGGTTATTTGTTACTGTTTAGAGTTTAATAAATACTTTCTTTCTGTACAAAATTAAAGCAATACTCCAGATTATAAGCATCTGGACTATGGCAAAGAGAAGGCTTCCGTTCATATTTCCTGCAACCTTTGCAAAGAAATTTTCGTAAAATAAAGAATACAGGCTCATTTTCTCACCACTGGGTGATACTTTTATGAAAAGCAGAAGTTTTGTCCAGATTCCGGCCAGAAAAAATGAAAAAAGTGCATTGGTTCCGAAAATCATGAAGAAAGTACCCCACCGTTGAAATTTCACCACATCGGCCAGCCAGTATACAAACCCCAGACCAACCATTGCCAGTCCTGCTGAATAAAGGACATAGGAACTTGTCCATAATGGCTTGTTCATGGGCAGAAATTTATTCCAGAGAAGTCCCAGACTTGTCAGACCGGCTCCGATGACAAGTGTTTTGAATACTCCTTTTGTTCCTTTTCCCTTTCCGAGAATCCCGCCGGTATAATAGCCTGTGATAACTGTACATATTGCCGGTAATGTACTGAGAAGACCTTCGGGATCGAAAGGTATTCCGAATCCGGTATAGAGGTGTTTTTTGCCAAGGATGGCCTGGTCGACTTTCAGGGCAAGGTTGCCTTCGAGGCTGTAAGGATCGCTTCCTCCACCTAAGGCAAGGGCTCCCCAGTAAAGGAGCAGGATTGCTGCAGTCACTATCCACAGATAACTCCTGTCGACAGTTGTGCAGATCAGGGCCGCAATACCATAAGCCAGGGCTATCCTCTGCAGAACACCCATAATCCTGAGTGTTGAATAATCCCTGTCGAAATAAGGGAATATATTCAGGAAAAGGCCGAGGGCAAAAATGGCCAGGACTCTCCTTGCAATTCTCACGAATGAACTTCCGTTGAGTTCATGTCCGTATTTTTTTAAAGAGAACCACATTGAAACTCCCACGATAAAGAGGAAGAACGGGAATACCAGGTCTGTAGGAGTACAACCGTGCCATTTAGCATGACGCAGGGGAGCATAAACATATTGCCAGCTGCCGGGAGTGTTGACTATTATCATAAAGGCTACTGTCATACCCCTGAATATGTCGAGTGAGACCAGCCTTCCGTTTTTTGCCATAGGAAATTAAATGAGTCCGTAAAAATAGCAATTATTTCCTCCCTCCTGCCTGACGGTTGATGATGGAAACCTGCGGATGAAAATTTTATTACTTTTGATAGCGGCACCAATCGCAACGATATCGTTAAAACTTAAAAGATTTTTCCAATGAAATCACCCCTGAGATCATTAGCCATTTTAATCATCACATTTATTCTTTCAGGCTTCAGACCTGGATTTTCGCAGATTGCCGATCCGCCTTTCATAAAATATCTTAACCATCCATGGGTCGACTCGGTTATGAAATCCCTGAGCCAGGAACAGCGTATTGCTCAATGCATGTGGATAGCTGCTTACTCGAACAGGGATGTATCACATGAGGTGGAAATATCAGATGTGATCAGGAAGTCCGCTCCGGGAGGACTTATTTTCTTTCAGGGTACGCCTGAAAAACAGGCAGAGCTTACAAATTATTATCAGCATATATCGCGGGTTCCGCTGCTCATCTCGATGGATGCCGAATGGGGGCTGGGAATGAGGCTTCAGAATGTTGAAAAGTTTCCATATCAGATGACTCTTGGCGCCATTCAGGATGATTCACTTATTTACAGGATGGGTAAAGCCATTGCAGATCAATGCAGGAGACTCGGCGTGCAGGTTAATTTCGCACCCGTGGCCGACATTAATAATAATGCCTCTAATCCAGTCATAAACTACAGGTCGTTTGGTGAAAACAGGGAAAGGGTAACAAGGGGGGCAATGATGTACATGAAAGGAATGCAGGACAACGGAGTCCTTGCCACACTTAAACATTTCCCGGGACATGGCGATACAAACACCGATTCTCATCTCGATCTTCCGGTGATCACCCACAACCGGGCTCGCCTCGACAGCATGGAGCTTTTCCCCTTCCTGAACCTCATCAACGAGGGCGCAGGTGCTGTAATGACCGCCCATCTCAACCTGCCGTCGCTCGATCCTGTGGCAAACCGCCCTTCAACATTATCACCCTCAATAATTACAGGGCTTCTGAAAAATGAGATGGGATTTAAAGGCCTCATCATAACTGATGCTATGAATATGAAGGGTGTTACCAAATATTTTAATCCTGGTGAGGCAGAGGCTGAAGCTCTTAAGGCCGGCAATGATGTGGCTGAATTTGTCACCGACATCGATGCAGCGGTAAAAGCTGTAAAAAAACTGGTGGCCGAAAAGAAGCTTACTGATGCGGAAATCGATATAAAATGCCGCAAGATACTGGCTCTCAAATACTGGTCAGGGCTTAATGAAGTCAGACCCGTGATCCCCGGCAGGATCGCCGCAGATCTTTCCTCGTCAGGTTATAAAGCCCTTATCCACGACCTTTATGCCAATGCACTGACAGTCGTTTCAAACCGCGATGAGATAATTCCTGTAAAAAACCTGAAGGATGTTAAAATTGCAGCCGTCGCAATAAACAGAAATTTTTCATCCAGATACCTGAAGAGGATCCTTGATTATCATCCTGCAGATACTTTCTGTATCGACCCTGCTGATGTAAAGCTTAGCGGGGAACTGATTGAAAAGCTTAAGGATTACGATCTTGTTATAGCGGGTATCTTCAATACCGACCAGCGGCCGGGGATGAATTACGGGATAAAACCTGCACTCACGGGGTTCCTTGATAAACTTACCTCATCAAAAACGACAATAATAACATATTTCGGCAATCCCTATGCGCTGGGTAAGATTGACGCCCTGAGGAAGGCCGGAGGTCTCATACTCGCTTACCAGGAAAATGACTATACTGAAGATCTTGCGGCACAGCTTATCTTCGGAGGCATAGCAGGCAGGGGTAAACTTCCGGTAACTATCAGCAAGGAATGGCCGTCGGGCTACGGAATTGAAACACACGGAAATATAAGGATCAGTTATGGCCTTCCAGAAAACGCAGGAATGTCATCAGATTTTTTAACATATAAAATAGATTCCATTGCAGAAGCAGGCAGAAAGGCAAAGGCATATCCCGGGTGCGAAGTGATGGTGGCTCGGAAAGGTATAGTGGTTTTTCATAAATCGTACGGATTCCATACATATGAAAACAGAAGCGCTGTCAGGAATAATGACCTTTTCGACCTTGCATCCGTTACAAAAGTCTCATCGACACTTGCAGGGCTTATGCTTCTCGATTCTCAGGGAAAGTTCACACCTGAAAAGAAGCTTGGCGATTATCTTCCAGAGTTCAGGCATACAAACAAGGAAAACCTCCTGCTTAAGGATATGCTCACTCATCAGTCGGGGCTCAAGGACTGGATACCATTCTGGAAAGAAACAGTAAAAACGGATTCAACATTCAAAAGGAATATTTTCAGACATGAATATTCGGTTAAATATCCTTTGCTCGTTGCAAATAACCTTTTTATAAACAGGAACTACAGGAAGGAGATCTTCAGGGAAATTGCGAAAAGTCCGCTGGGCGAAAAAAAATATGTCTATTCTGACCTTACTTTCATAATAGCACCCGGTATAATTGAAAAGCTGACAGGTGAAAAATGGTACGACTATGTAACTGAAAATATTTACCACAGGATCGGTGCATTCGACATCGGATTTAATCCTTATAAAAAGTACTCCGCCGAAAGGATAGTACCTACTGAAAATGACTCACTGTTCAGGCGTCAGCTCCTTCATGGCACTGTTCATGACGAAGGAGCTGCAATGCTTGGAGGCATCTCGGGTCATGCAGGTCTGTTTGCCACTGCCAACGATCTTATGAAACTGATGGAACTGTACAGGAGGATGGGAGAATACGGAGGTGAACAGCTTATTGACAGATCGGTACTTGAAAGATATTCAAGGGTGCAATTCCCTGAAAACAATAACCGCAGGGGACTCGGGTTCGATAAACCATACATCAACAACAAGGAACTAAGCCAGGATGAGTCATATCCTACACACAGCGCCACGGCCGAAAGCTTCGGGCATTCGGGGTATACCGGAACCTTTGTATGGGTCGATCCTGTTTATGAGATAAGCTATGTATTCTTTTCAAACAGGGTATATCCGACGCGTAATAACAATCTGCTGTCGGAGCTTAATATCAGAACGGAGATATTGCAGGCGGTGTATGACTCTGTAAAAGAAGGGTCAGGTGTGAGGTCAGCACCCAGCACCCGGCACCCGGCAACAAGTATCAAATAACTACTGATGTCTGGGAATAAACGGATGCTTTAATATGTCTAATCTGAATTAACCTATAAAACAAACCGAAATATTATGAATCAGGAAAACCTTAACAAAAAGGACTCTAAGAACAAAAAACTCTCAAGAAGGAGTTTTTTGGGCACAACAGCAACAGCGGCAGCTGCCTTCACGATTATCCCGCGGTCGGTAATGGGCGGAAAAGGATACACGGCCCCCAGTGATCTTATTAACGTAGCAGGCATTGGCGTTGGGAGCCAGGGCGGTGGCGACATACAGCAGATATGTTCCCCCGATGTTCCAATTGTCCGTCCGCAGAGGAATTCAAACGGGACTCCGATGACAAAGGAGCAGATCGCTGAAAGGCAGGCCAGAATGGCTGCCATGATGAAACAGAGAGGTGAACAAGGCGGCGCTCCGGGTCAGGGAGCTCCGGGTGGTCAGCGTCCGGCAGGAGCAGGAAGGCAGCCCGATCCGAATGCAGTAGTACAGATGGGTGATGCCGGTTCAAGGACAATCAAACTGGCAAATATCTATGCCATATGTGATGTGGACCATGAATATGCAGGACATATAATCAAGGGTTATCCCAAAGCAAAATTATATACCGACTGGCGTGAGATGCTCGACAAGGAAAAGTCGATAGATGCAGTTGTAATAGGCACGCCCGACCACAACCATGCGCCAATTGCTGCAGCATTCATGAGGGCAAAAAAGCATGTTTATCTTGAAAAACCGATGGCCAAAACGATTGTCGAATGCAGGAAACTTGCCCAGCTTGCTGCTGAAACAGGCGTCGTAACACAAATGGGAAACCAGGGACATGCAACCGAAGGGACAAGAAAGACTGTCGAATGGATACAATCGGGTGTTATCGGACTTGTAAGGGAAGTTCAGCTTTCAACAAACCGTCCGATGGGTTTCTGGCCGCAGGGCGACATGAAACGTCCGGCCGGAGTAACCCCTCCGAAACAGCTGAATTATGATGTATGGCTCGGTCCGGCTGCGAATAAACCCTACAACCCCGACACACTTCATTTCTTCTGGAGAGGATTGTGGGATTACGGTACAGGGGCAATGGGTGACATGGGCGCTCATATTTTCGACGCTCCTATCTGGGCTCTCAACCTTGGAATGCCCACAAAGATACAGGCAACAAGCTCGCCCTTCAGCACCGATTACATGCCTCTTTGCGAAATGGTAACTTACGATTTCCCGGCCCGCGGTTACATGCCTCCCGTAAGGGTTACATGGTGCGACGGCGGTCTGAGGCCTCCGCGTCCCGAACAGCTTGAAGCAGGCAGGGCAATGAAAGATGCAACATATTTCGGCGACAAGGGCATTATAACACATGCAAGTCATGGCGCAATACCCGAACTTATACCTGCAAACAACGACTTCAAGGGTCCTGATCCATGGATTCCAAGGACTGGCAATATCTTCGAGGACTTCGTCGATGCAATTAAGAACGGAAAGAAATCATGCAACGATTTCTCAATTTCATCAAAACTGACTGAGATAATGCTTCTTACAAATATTGCAGTGCTTCATCAGAGAGCCAATATTACTCTCGAATATGATCCTGTAAATATGAAGATCACAAATCTTCCCGAGGCAAACGACAAGTTCCACTACGAATATAGAAGCGGCTGGAGCCTGTAGAATATTAGTTTAATCCCGGGAATGTAATATAATTCATTTCAGGTTACACAGAAGGCACTGAGAGACACTGAGTTAAAGAATTTTTTCTCAGTGGCCCTCTGTGTTTCTCTGTGAATCTCCGTGTAAGTTTCTTATGAATTTAAGCAGGGTTAGTTGACATTTATTCCGCTTACCTTGAGCTTCAATGAAGTGCTTTCGAGGTCGGAAAGATAACAATACCCGCTGACTGTTCTCTTTTCCCCCGGAAGAAGTGAAAAATAGTTATCGTCGAGGTATACCGGTGCAACAAAATGGCCCGATCCGGCATCAAGAAGCATGAGCTCGACCGACAAAGCCAGGTTGGCTGAAGGATTTTCTACTTCCATTGTCAGTTCCATCTTTTCACCCATCTGTACACATTTAAGATCCGAAACCAGCTTCACGTCTGACAAATCATTGATCTGACGCAGGTTCTGATGCTTCTTTGTGGGTGTATGAACAAAGTAGGTTCTATCCCAGTCGAATTCATGCATTGTTGTTGTAAGCAGGTACTGATTTACTGCAAGTGTTTCATTTACTCCCGAAAAGATCCTCAGATCGAGGAAATAAGTTGGATCAAGACCTTTGATATTGCCAGGAAGCTTAAATACAACCTTCCTGTCATCTTCATTCAATCCAAATGCAACTTCCTCTTTCAGAAGCTCATCCATATCAAGGTTGAATAACCTTATTCCAAGCTTCAGTCCTTCAAAGCTTAAGAGTGAAGAGTTTGACACAACAATCTCATTTGTACCATAGTCATAAATAGCCTGCAGGGGCGCCAAAGCCTTTTTTGTGCCGTAAAAGGCGCCGTTAGGAAGCAGGTCAAAACCATAAAGCTGCCAGATAAGCTTTGGCCATGAAGAATTCAGCATCCATTGTATTATACCTGTTGCCTCATACCGGTTTGACTGGAAAGCCTCGAACATCGGCCGTATTGATTCGTAGTTCAGAAGCTGGGCTTTTGTGCAGTATTCATCGAGTGTTGCCGGTTTCCCGAACCTTTCATTCATAGCCGTATTATAACGGTTGAGTGTCTGGAATTCATGTCGTCCGCAGTGGTATTCCCAGGTATCGTTTATCGGCCACAGGGATTCAGCAGGTATCATGTCGCGCATCGATTCAACGGGAGGAACCTGTGCACCGGGACCGGTCTCCGTATTGAAACCGTAGGCGCCGCCATAGACAGTATCTGCATACCAGTATATTGGCGGGACATATTCATAGGGGCCTTCCATTTTCATCCCCGACCAGCCCGAAATTGTGCTCTTTTTCATGGCTGCAGATGTGACCATGGGCCTTGTTGGATCGTCGGAGGCAAGAATATCGATATATTTCCTTTCGAGTTCGGGCAAAGGAAGCATGTCGCTTCCGGTCATCCACATGAAGATGCTTGGATGGTTCCGGAGCCATTTTATCATATCCTTCCATGATCTGGCAACTAGTTCAACCTCTTCAGGGGTCTGAACACAACCGTAAAGCTCATCGCACTCCTTTTTCCCGCAGTACTCGGGCCACTCCCACTGGCAGCTCCAGCCTGTCATTATAAGGACTCCTTCCCTGTCGCAGATGTCGTACATGTCGTGATTGTTCCCCCAGAAACCCTCGGGCCGTATTGTATTAAGATTCATATGTTTAACATATTCAATCTGACGTTCAAGCTTCACTGAGTCAGGCATCAGGAAAAGCTGGTCGACCCATCCACCGCCTTTTACGAGGATCTTCCGTCCGTTAAGCTTAAATCCCTTGTGTTCCCTGCCGTACTTTGTATATGTATATGTTGAAATATCACGGACGCCGAACTTTGTGTCAACCCTGTCGCTTACACCTTCAGAATTGACAAATGCAATTTTCAAATCATATAATTCAGGCCGGCCAAGGTCGTGTGTCCACCAGATCCTTGGGTTTTCGATATTTAGTTCAGGGTTATCCGAAGAGGTGAAGTTGATCAGTTTTCTTTCGCCGGGAGCCAGAGTGATTTTCTTTTTCAATGAGACCAGGCTGTCGATATTCACATCAAGATAGCCCGAAATTTTACTGCCGCTATTGTTAATTGCTTCACAGCTGACTGTAAGTGAGGCTTTTTTCAGTGATGCCGTGTCAAGCAAGGTCACTACAAAGGGATATCTCAGAGACACCTCCCCTGATGAGCGGAGCCTGACTTCCCTCCAGATCCCCATTCCGCGGTCGGGGGCTTCGGGGTTCCAATCGACAAATCCGACGGTAAGGTCGCCTGCCCGGGGTGGGAAAACCTCAACGGCAAGTACATTTTCGCCATCTTTCCTGATGATATCGCTTACATTTATTGAAAACTGCCTGAAGGTTCCCTTTAAGGTATCAGCCGAGGCGATCTGCCTTCCGTTCAGCCAGATATTGGCGCTAAAGATGATCCCGTCAAAATCGAGATAATAAGCCGTGCTTTCATTATTGACTGTGGAAAAACTCTTCCTGTACCACCAGGAACACTGAAAATCAGCGGGATTGACCTTTTCAAGGTTCTTACCAAAGAGGACATCGCTGTAAACTCCATATTTTGTCAGACAGCCGAAAACTGTTGAAGGCACTTCGGCGGAATACCATCCGCTGATATTATCGGAGGTCATTGACAGTTCCTCTCCTTTCATGGATGTCTTTTGTGAAGACTGGATCATCCATCCTTTATCGAGGAGAAATACAGACGATAATTCTTTCTTCCCGGAGCATGACATAAGGGTCATGAAGACAATAAAAAACGATGCCAGTCTGAAAACACAGGGTGCAAGGACAGGTTTCATAGTTATGGGTTTTAAATTATTGCTTCAGTTTCAATAAGCTTATAAATTTATTAAAAAATGAAGTGTTTTCATCTATTCCGCCGAATACTTCTGCACCCGGGCCGTAAGCAAAAACAGGTACCATTAGTCCTGTGTGTCCAGAGGTCGAGTAGCGTCCTGTTATTTTCCCGGTCGAAAGATCGCCGTCGACCAGGGTAAGACCGCCTGTTTCGTGGTCGGCTGTCACAACAACAAGTGTTTTCCCGTCTTTAGCTGCAAATTCGAGGGCTTTACCCACAGCGCGGTCAAAATCGAGCATTTCCTCAACTGTATAGGTAATGTCGTTGCTATGGCCTCCCCCGTCGATCTCGGAACCTTCGACCATGAGGAAAAAGCCTTTCTTATGATCATCGAGTATATCGAGAGCCACTCCGGTTGTCACAGGAAGCTGGTCGCCCCGTTTGCTTACCCTGTTCTCGGTTAATAGTCCTGCCAGCTTACCGCTTCTGATCTTTACAAGTTCGGTTATCGTATCGCAGACATGGTAGCCCTTTGCGGTGAGTTCTGAAAGCAGATTACGTCCGTCTTTGCCGTTTTTGAAATATTCCTTGCCCCCGCCGATGAAAACATCGGGACCTGTTTCAGTAAAATCGACGGCAATGTCGGCCATCATGCTTCTGTTGGGAACATGGGCTACAAAGGCAGCGGGTGTTGCATCGAGAATATTTGTTGTTACAACAATGCCGGTTGCAAGTCCGTTAGCCTGCGCTATCTCAAGAATGGAAGGCACAGAATTTTTTGAACTGTCGACACCGATTGCCGAGTTGTTTGTTTTATGTCCGGTTGCAATTGCTGTTCCGCCTGCTCCCGAGTCGGTGACATAACGGTTTGCGGAGTAAGTTTTTGAAAACCCTACATGTTTGAAATTATTCAGGTTAAGATTGCCCTTGTTGGCGGTCATCCCTGCATAGATCTGAGGGATGCTCATTCCGTCGCCAATCAGAAGGATCACGTTTTTTGGTTTTTTACGTGAGAATTTCCGGTTTACAGGAGTGACATCATAGAATGATGTGTTCTGATAAGTTGATTCTTTGGCTTCAGGTTTGGTGTTCTGTGCGGAGACCGGACAGATCCAAATAGCTAAAATGACTGTGATGATATAAGATAGTTTCTTCATGAGCAAATATGAATTAGATTAATTATTAAATAATGAATTTACTTCTTGCGATATTATTGCAAATATTATTCGGGTACATTTTTCTTTAACATTTTTTATAAAAAACCCACCTCTCCGGAACTATGCCGCAGAGGTGGGTGGTGAATTACTTTGCAAAAAGTACAGATTTTATTTCAGAAAATAATTCCCTGTCCCTATAATAATTTCCGGAAATCAATTATAACCCGGATTCTGAGGCATTTCACCAGTCAGGTTAGCATCTATAACTTCCTGTGGAATGGGATAAAGCTGATCCCTTTCAGATATAAACTGTCCCCCATTAAAATTATAAAGCTTTGCTCTCTCAATCAGCTTCCCGCATCTTATCAGTGTATATCTGCGATGTTCTTCAACTACCAGTTCCCTTGATCTTTCATCAAGAATAAAATCAATATCAACATCATCAGCTGTTATTTCGCTGGCATGAGATCTGCGTCTGATTATATTCAATGTTTCAGCAGCTTCAACAAATTTACCTAATCGGTATTCAGCCTCAGCTTTAAGCAGATAGGTTTCTGCGAGCCTTAAATATGGCTGATCATTATATTGACGGCCATCAGAATCCACATTATCGGGATCACATCCTTCCGCTTTTCTCATAAATGGTCTTCTGACATTTATCCTGTTGGCTGAAGTAATTTCATTCACACCCACGGGACCCCAGTCACACCAAATAGTATCACCATAATTATATCCTGGGGGAAGACGGTCGGCAGAATAAGGTGCATTGGCAGCAGCATCATTTAAAACAAAGTACTTTCTCATGGCATATTGTGATGCCCTGTCGTCCTGAGGCTCATAAATACTTATGGCCCAGTTTGTCAGCGACATTCTTGTGGCTCCCCTGCCACCTCTTTCATAAGTATTCCGCAGAGGCCTGACTCCATTTACGACCATATCGGCATACCTGCTGCAATGGATTCTTCTCCATCCACCACTGCTGCTTCCACCGCCAAGAGCATCTTTCTGAAACTGAAATACCCACAGAGCTTCCGTATTTCCCTGGTCCCTGTTCTCATTCCCTTCATACCACATGTCCTGAACAGCAACTCCAGGCTTGTTTTTTCTTACACCATATCTTGCGGTTATAAGTTTATAATTAGAAGTATTTATTACCTTATCTGCCCAGTAAAGAGCACTGTCGGGTTTGTTGAAATAAAAATACATTTCGGAGATATAATGCTGAACAGCGCCTTTTGTTATGCTGCCACTCATGGTTGGCTCGACCGGAATGTGCTTTTCAGCAAACAGAAGATCACGAAGAATCTGGCGCCTTACATCTGCTACAGGAGTCCTGACCCAGTCAGTTCGTATAGTAGAACCTTTTGATTCTTCAAGATTCAGAGGTACGTCACCCCATGATCCTGAGAGGTGTCTGTAAGCCCACGCCCTTAAAGCTTTGGCTTCTCCCAGTACTCTGTTTTTATTCTCTTCAGCATTTCCACCGGGGCCATTCCAGTTTACATCTTCCCTGGTTTGAGCCTGGGATATAATGGTATTGGCGGCATTTACAACAGAATATAGCCAGCGAAAGTGGTTTCTTACTGCCACATCCTGAGCATTCAGCCTGTCGCCCCAGAATCTTGGTATTTCTCCCCAGTTTCCGAGGTCTTTCGAGTCAGAATTTGGGGTTAAATTGTCAGTACCATTCATGAAAATCTCCATTCGGCAGCCATTTCCTCCCTCCCTTTCCATTCTTACCAGGTTATAGACACCATTTAGTCCAGCCTCAAAACCAGCCAGACTTGTATATAAAGTCTCAGTTGTTATAAGATGAGGAGGATCTTCATCCAGAATATCCTTTGAGCATGAAAATGTAATTAACAAAAAGGCGCCCAAAATTATGAGTGTTTTAAATATTTTATTTTTCATAGTCTTATTATTTTGAAGTTACAATATATCAGAATCCGAGGCTAAGTCCGAAAACATATTCTTTCTGCAATGGAATAGCTTCCTG
>Ga0116171_10002434_pt1 | contig 17639 bp, 13 predicted proteins | sample AD_JPNHW2_MetaG_FD_89798 | JGI IMG/M metagenome (GOLD analysis project Ga0116171, IMG submission 89798) | Active sludge microbial communities of municipal wastewater-treating anaerobic digesters from Japan - AD_JPNHW2_MetaG | ecosystem: Engineered > Bioreactor > Anaerobic > Digestate | place... | reverse complement strand
CTGCCAACAACAGTAACATTTGAATGGGGAACAACAACCGGTTACGGGAATACAGTTACTGCCACCCAGAGCCCGGTTACAGGAAGCACTTCAGTAAGTGTTAGCGATGACCTGATCGGATTAACACCAGGGACAACGTACCATTTCAGGATCGTGGCAACAAATGAATTAGGAACGACAAATAGTAGTGATTTGACATTCACCACTCCTGGACAGATTCCCACAGTTACAACACCGGCTACTCTTAACTTGAAAGTAAATACAGTAACACTAAATGGTTCCGTGAATCCAAATTATTTGTCAACAATAGTAACATTTGAATGGGGAACTACAACTGATTATGGGAACACGAGAACTGCATCACAAAGCCATCTAAATGGAAGTACTCCTTTTTCTATTACTGCTGATTTATCAGGATTAACACCAGAAACAACTTATCATTTCAGGATAACTGCTACAAACGAATTAGGGACCACAAACAGTAATGATTTGGAATTCACAACATATGCAGTAGAAGATGCAGATAAAAACCTTTATCATTCTGTGACAATAGGCACTCAGACATGGATGAAAGAAAATTTGAAAACTACTCATTTTAATGATAACATGGACATCCCAAAAGTCACAGATAATACAGAATGGAGCAACCTGTCAACCCCTGCATATTGCTGGTACAATAATGATGAAACAACTAATAAGGATATATATGGGGCTTTGTATAATTGGTACGCTGTTAATACTGGTAATTTGTGTCCTACAGGATGGCATGAGCCATCTCTTGATGAATGGCATACACTTGTAACTTATCTGGGTGGAGATAGCATTGCAGATGAAAACTTAAGGGAAAGTGGAAATAAACACTGGATTTTTGATACTGGTGCCAACAACAATACCGGATTTACTTTATTACCAGCAGGCAATCGTGAATCAGACGGAAGATTTTATAATTTAGGTTTAAGCTCTCATATCTGGTCATCATTTGAAGATTATGAAAACACTATTCAAAGATGTTGGAATATTGGACTTGAATGGCATATTTCTAAGATTTACTGGACTCCATACACGGCAAAATTTGGAGCAAGTGTCCGATGTTTAAAAGATTAGCATATCCAACTATTGCAGGTTCATTGATCTGAATTTTTTTCTACGCTAAATTGATTTTATAATCTGAATTAAGGCTGGATCCTTTTTAGAAAGTAAGCTGATGAAACCCGCATGATTGAAAGCAATCACAAACACTTATAAATATAATTTTCAATCATGTGTGGTTCTCCCGCCAAAGCGGGACAGGCTATCCGGCCATTAAAATAAAAATTATATTATGATGAAAATAATAAAGCAAACATCAAACAAAACCCTTGATTATTTCCATTTTCTAAATAATATTCAATAGTTTTGATTAGCAATACAAATTGAATAGAAAATATCAGTTACTTGATTTACACATTTTTATAAATATGAAACAGCACATTGTCCTATTTATTCTATTAGTGGTGGCCATGCTTTCACTTCTAACAATCAATGGATGCAAGAAGGAAACTGAAAATCTTCCTCCCATAGAATTTTACGAATTTGATGTTAGAACTGGGGATAAATCTGTATATCTAAAATATTGGTTTGCATGCGCGAGAAATGAAAATTATGGAATTGAGGTCAGCTATTACTTAAACGGTGAAAAAAAAGTTCAAAAAGCCTTTGGGGAATATCGTATGACTATCTCCGGCTTAAACAATAATGAATCTTATGAGTTTACAATAATTCGTTATGATAAAGATGGAAATAAAGATGGAATAGAAACGTTCAGAGCGATACCAAATAATCCTTTTGTTGTAGTTTCTCCAACCAGTTCTGATGATTACAGCATTGAAAACGGAAAAGTAAGAATTAATATACGTTTTAACAGGCCAGCAGACACAACTTCTCTGGACGATCCAGTTAACGATTTCATACACCTATTTGTAGGATTGTCTTATCAACCAAGCGTGTATGATAACCGTGGTTTATCATATGTTTCTCACTCATATAAATGGCTCGAAAACGGTATGGTTTTATCCATTTTAACAGATAAAACTAGAGAGTCATTCTGCACCGGTTCCCCTTGTTACTTATATTTATTATTTAAATTTTCTTATATAGGAGCTCAACTTTATTCAGGCTTAAGTGATACCAATGGTATGCAATTAGATGGGAATAATGATGGCTATGAGATGGGAGACGGAAAACTGACTTTTATACTAAAATAAATAACTCTTTTAACAGCCCGGGTTATCTTAAAAATCAACTTCTTGCAATAGTTTCCCGGTTTCGAGTGGTAACTTTTCAGAGTAACCGTTATCAGCTTTAAACTGATAAAAATTTGCTGATTGAAAAAGGTTATTAGACAACCTGTCCCGATCCATCGGGGGACTGCCTTTAACGTTCATATTCAGGCCTTTGCGAGGTATCTTTTTGCCTCCTGGAGAACTAATTTCAATGATATTTTTCTTAACCAGATTTTAAAGTTCTCATTAACCTTAAACTAATTATGAAAAACCCATTCAACGTTCCTGGATTAATCCTTGCAATCATTTTGACTTTTTCTTGCGAAGAAAAACCGGTACCACCTTCCTTGTCAACAACTGCTGTTACTGAGATTTCTACTACGACAGCAATTTCTGGAGGCAATATAACCGCCGATGGAGGTGCGACAATTATCTCAAAAGGCGTTTGCTGGGATACTTCAGATGACCCGACAATTGAAAATAACAAGGCATCAGAAAACAGTGATTTATTATCTTTTGCCAGTAATATCACCCAACTTTCTCCAAATACCTCCTATTATGTCAGGGCCTATGCAACAAACAGTGCAGGTACTGGTTACGGGGAATCAGTATCATTCAAAACACTTGGTGATAAACCTGCTTCAAATGGCCAAAATGCTTCAAATGTTACGATAAACTCTGCAACCTTGACCGGTTCAGTGAATCCGAATTTTCTGTCAACAACCGTTACATTTGAATATGGGGTTACAACAAGCTATGGAAGTACTGCTACAGCCCTGGAAAGTCCTTTATCTGGGGATAAAGGTGAAAATGTCACTGTAAAAGCAGACCTATCAGAATTAACTCCCGGGACAACATATCATTTCAGGATTAAAGCAGAAAATTCTCTGGTGACAACATATAGTAGTGAGTTGACATTCACAACACTTGGACAAGTTCCTACCGCTATTACACACGTTGATACAAATCTACAAGTAAGAACAACTACAATAAACGGTTCTGTGAACCCAAACTATTTATCAACAAATGTTTCTTTTGAATGGGGAACATCAACAAGTTATGGAAATTCGACTACTCCCACCCAAAGTCCGGTTACTGGCAGTACCACTGTAGCTGTCAGTGTCGATTTAACAGGATTAACACCAGGGACAACTTATCATTTTAGAATTGTGGCAACAAATGAATTAGGAACAACAAATAGTAGTGATTTGACATTCACAACACTTGGACAGATTCCTACCGCTATTACACACGATGCTACTAATATACAGATGACAACAGTTACAATAAATGGTTCCGTGAATCCAAACTATTTGTCAACAACTATTTCCTTTGAATGGGGGACCACGACAAACTATGGAAACACCATTATTCTTACACAAAGCCCTCTTTCCGGAAATATTCCTGTAGATATCAATGCAGACTTGTCAGGATTAACTCAGGGAGCAACGTATCATTTCAGAATTAAAGCAACAAATGAATTGGGAACAACTAATAGTGATGACATTGCATTTACAACTTTAACGCCTATAACTGACATTGAAGGTAATGTTTACAATATAAGATCGTTTGGCACCCAAATCTGGATGACTGAGAATCTCAAAACAACCAGGTACAACAATGGAGACTTAATAGGTACAACTTCAACTCCGACTTTAAATATTGATAGTGAATCTACTCCAAAATATCAATGGGCTTATGATGGTGATGAAAGTAATGTTCTTGTCTATGGAAGATTATATACCTGGTATGCAGTAACAGATAGCCGTAATGTGTGTCCAACTGGCTGGCATTCTCCCACAGATGGTGAATGGACGATCCTAACTGATTACCTTACCAATAATGGTTACGGTTTTGAAGGTAGTGGGAGCGATATAGCGAAATCAATGGCTTCCACATCCCTTTGGCCCAACGATGTATCTGAATTGGGAGTCCCGGGTAATGATATCGCTAGTAATAATTCATGCGGTTTTTCAGGCCTGCCTGCAGGTATGAGAGATACCGAAACCGGCGGTATGGCTGATGGTGTAACAATGTTTGCTTTTAAAGGAGCAGTTACTGTGTGGTGGACATCATCAGCATATCTTATTAATGCAGACTACAAAATAGTCTATATTCGTTATTTAGGTTTTGGCTCTCGAGATTTATTATTAGAAAGTGCGAATCCATCAAGGGGTTTTTCCGTTCGTTGTCTGAAGAACTAGACTATTTAAACAATTGTAAATTTTATTTGTCTGCATAAGAATATTTTAATGAATTGCATACAATTGATTATCTGTTTGTAAAATATATTATGATAATCTGTAAGTGAAAGAAATACGAACCAAACACTAACACGGACAGTTTAATTAATTGCCTTCGGCAGCCTGGACAGATCCGTATTGCAGGAGAAAGTCTATGAGATCAATTTTAAACCACTTATTTAACTTTGGGCACCTTGACTAATTCTGCTGCCGGGATAGAGTCAATGGCCTGCCGGCCGACACTCACGTGTCAGGCATTTGCGCTGACAAGCGAAGCTTCGTTAGTAGTTTTCGCAGAGTAACTTACAAAGTACACCGTGACATGAAATTTCTGCGCCATCTACCGGGACTGGCAATCCCGAGTACTCGGGACGACACTCCATGACAGACGGCACTTAACAATACCACCGGGCCGTCATACTCCCGATGGATCGGGACAGGTCGTCTAATAACCTTATTTTGTATTGATCTCTATTTTCCAATATATTGAATATTAGCATTTTAAAATTTCAATTGTGGTAATAAATGAGGTTATTAGACAGACTGCCGTTATAGCCAATGTCAAACGGATCCGTCAATAAAATTGAGTACTACTAAAAGAAAAAACCAGTGATACGTTGATTGCTTTTTGCACAAAAAAGAAACGCTCTTCTCAGAGCGTCGAGTTAAAGATACTATCTTTAATGATGTTTTAATGATACAAAGATACACAATTGCGTATGAATTCAGCAAATAATATAGAAAAAAAGAAAGAGTAATCGTCTATATTGATGGTTTTAACATGTATTTCGGAATACTGGAAGCAAAACTCGTGGATTGGTGTAATAATGCATGGAGGATTAAATGGTCCAAGTTTTCTTGCTATTTGCTTTGGATTAATTTGATAATGAATGGAAAGATAAAAAACACAGCACACAACACGCAATATACCCAATTGCCGGCTTTATTCTATTGCGAGGTTCAGTTCTTTTAATTTTTTCTCTTTCCCACGGACAAGTGAGCGCTCCGAAATCGGCAACGGGCCATATCCGAAAACGTTGGCAGCCAGAATGTGCTATGATAGTTACAGGACTTTTAAAATAGCCAACCTCTAACTGTAAAAGAATAGGATACTACATTGATAAAACTGAACATCATTTATCAACTTGATGTACTTTCCCAACAATTCTTTAATACGGATTTTAAATACTTACCTAAACAAAAATTTATGAAAAAGCTGCATCTCCAATCATTCCTACTAATCCTTCTTGGATTGCTTTCTTCAAATCTATTTGCTCAAGAACCAGAAATTGGTAAAATCAAAGAGATCTACCTCAGTGGAAATCCATTTAAATCTGACAATTTTGGGCTACAGTATAAATCTGAAACTAAAAAAGATAATTTCTTCCGAATTGGTTTAACAAATTTAAACTTTGATCTTAAAAAATGGGATCAAGGATCATCTATCGCTTATAACTCTACATCCACAAATATTTCTGGCGCCTTTGACATTGGATTGGAAACAAGAAAAAAGCTAACAGAAAAATTCATAGTTTTCTATGGCATTAATTTTACAACATCAGTTGTCTTTCAAAGATCTAAAATTGAGAGTACTACTTTACCATTAAATTTACGACATACCGATACTTTTAACATTAATCCTGGATTTGGATTCAATTCTGGGTTTATTCTAAACATTACGAGAGATATTTCAATATCTGCAGAAATAATTCCAACATTGGTCTTTAATTATACTTCAATTGAAGGACTGGAAGGATCAGATAAAATCAAGACGATAACTACTGGAGCTTCTCTAAATCTTGACAATCAAAGTGCTTTAATTTCCTTGGTTTATCGATGGGGAAAAAATAAGTCCAACCGCTAACATGGATGGTGATTTAGTGCCTTCGGCAGGCCAGACAGCTTCGCAATCGACCCTAAACATTATGCGAGTAGCTTCTGTTTTATTTATCAAGTTCTCTCTACCGGGCCAAATTATGCATACCAAGACAAAGCCAATAGGCCTGCCGGCCGACGCTCACGTGTTAGGCATTTGCGCTGACAAGCTAAGCTTCGTGAGGGTTTTTTGCAGAGTAACTTATTAAGTGCACCGTACCTTGAAACTTCTGCGCCATCTACCGGGACTTGCAATCCCGGGTACTCGGGACGCCACTCCTTAACAGGCGGCACCTAACCATACCACCGGGCCGTCAGACTCCCGATGGATCGGGAGATTGCCGTTATAAGCAAGGCTCTGCAGCAAATCAAATTACTGCTCCAAATGATTTATTTTCAAATTTGCTATCTTTAAGGTATCACAATTTGTGACACCAATTGATCATGAACAAGTTACCTGTTATTCGAGAAAGTACCATCGCAAGCTTTATCTACTTCATCCGCGGAGAAAAAGTAATGCTCGACAATGATCTGGCAAAACTTTATCGGGTGGAAACCAGAGTGTTGTCTTTTTCCTTTTATTCCCGCTTTGCGGGATTTCGTCGCTTTGCTTCTCAACTTTTATCTTTCCTCGCCACTTTATTTCTCAGTCCCTCAGTCGCCCCTACGCCTTTTCGCCTCATCGCCCTGCCTATCCGTCCCTTAGTCCTTTCTATCCCTGCTGTCAAGCCTTCTCAAAACCTCATTCAGTAATTCTGTCTGTGATTTTTGAAGCTCCTGCTGCTCCATCTGCTGGTCGGTAATGAAATGATCTATCTTCTCTTGTAAGGTTCTGATTTCCAGCTCTGATTTAAGATTTATCATATAATCCTTTCTGGCCCTGTCCCTGTCTTTTTCTTCCTGACGATTCTGACTCATCATTATCACAGGTGCCTGGAGCGCAGCCACACATGAAAGTATCAGGTTCAGAAGAATAAACGGGTATGGATCAAACCCCTTGTTAATGAGCCAGAAGGCATTTATTGATATCCAAATCAGCAGAAAACATATAAACGAAATAATAAATGTCCAGCTGCCTCCAAATGTGGCGACTTTATCTGCAATCTTTTGCCCTAAAGTTACTTTCTGCTCCTCCTCTTCAATTTTATCAGCCAAGGTTGTATTCTCCTTCATGGAAGTCAATACTGTATTCTCCAGCTCAGTTAATACCTTCTTCCCTTTTAGAAGGTATTCTCTTATTGCTTTTTCCCTGTAATGATTTAGTTCACTTTTCGAAAGATAACTTTCATGTGAAAAATCATGATGATCTTTTTGAATAAGGCTCAGAACAGAGTGTCTGATTGTTTTGGCCGAAACTCTTTCATTAAAAGGATACTCTTTTTTTGACAGATCACTGATGAAGGTTTTCATATAGACAGTTTTAAAATGATGTAATTATTGGGTTAAGTAGTATGTCTGAAAAGTCTGATAATCAATAAGTCCCCTTTAGGGGATTTAAAGGTGACAAAAAATAATGACTTTTTAGGCAGCTCCGCTTTATATCTATTTTTAATTATATAAATATATCACCTGTTTTTAAAATAATCTTTATTTTTTCTTTTTCGCGACACACCCCTTAACCGGCTTTGATGACCACGGATCATCAGGCCATGAATGTTTGGGATATTTAATCCGTAACTCTTTTTTCACTTCAAAATATGCATTGTTCCAAAAACTGTTAAGGTCTGTTGTGACCTGAACCAGCTTAAATCCCGGCGATAGCAGGTGAATTATCAAAGGAGTTCTTCCATCGTTTATTTCAGGCGTTGCTGCCAGTCCGAACAGCTCCTGCAGACGCACAGCAAGTACGGGTTGGGCACCGTTTGGAAAATATTGTATTTTGATCTGTGAACCACTTGGGACAGCAATTGTCTGAGGTGCCAGCCTGTCAAGACTCTTCTTTTTCTCCCAATCAAAAATTTCAGGAAGAATTTTCATGAGATCTGTCTTTTTAAGGTCATCATTTGTTCTGACATTTTTCAGATAGGGCATGAGCCAGTTCATGTTTGTCTGCAAAAGGGTATCAGTTGTCACATCAGGCCATTCTTCCTGTGGGCGCCACTTGCGGAGACTTAAAACCCTGTTTTGCCACTGACATACCTTCTCATCAAAACCCAGCAGGTTTTTCCCTTCTCTCTTAATTGCCTCCGATATTGCTTTTGTTTTTGATTCCTCATCAGGTGAGATAATGGGTTTTGATTGCAACAAAATATTTCCTATGCGCAAATCATTTGTTGCTATTAGTCCGCCTTTACGACTATCCCATATAATGATTTTTTGTTCTTTGACAATTGGTGCAAGATCTTTTGGGTTCAGGGGGGAGGCAAGAAAAATCTTACCGGTGTTTTCGCGGGCATCCATGTTAGCCACCGCGAGCCATGGCTCATCAGACAGGTCGTCTTTATGGCTGAACATTGCATAGCTTCCGTTAGCGAGCTGATATTGTGCATTATTTCCGGGACGAGAGCAGGCTATCCGTTCGGGAAAGGCATAGGCAAGCAAAAGTCCTGTTTCATAAGGATCGATATTGTCGTTTTCAGCCTCAATGCCAAACATTTTCCTGTATGAAGAGGCTGTTTTTTCAACGCGCATCATGTTTCTCTGCAGACCCTTTAATAAACGTTGTCTTCTTAAAGAAGTTATTCGCAGATTGATATCAATGCTCTCTTCCTGTGGCATAGGATCTCTTTCTTCAATAACAGCAGCGAGGTCGGTTGCCAGTCCGGTCATGCCGGCATCGTTTGCCATCAGGAGCATGTGTGCGATACGGGGATGGCAGGGGAGGCTGTTAATCTTTTTGCCCTGCGGGGTGATTTTGCCATTTTCAAGTGCATTAAGCTGACTAAGTGTGTCAAATGCTTTGGCCAGGGCACCTTTAGGCGGTTCAGTAAGCCATGTCAGCTGTTGGATATCAGACGAGCCCCATTCAGCGATATCAAGAACCAGTGAAGAAAGATCTGCTTCAAGTATTTCGGGGATTCTGTGTTCCTGCAAGCGTTCCTGTGCGGCTTTTGTCCACATGCGGTAACAGGATCCCGGAGCGAGCCGTCCGGCTCTTCCTGCACGCTGGTCGGCTGAGTCTTTTGATATGGTGAGAGTATCAAGCCGCGATAATCCGGAGGGAGGATCAAAACGTGAAGAGCGGCAGAAACCGGAGTCAACTACAATCCTGATACCCTGGATGGTGAGGCTGGTCTCGGCAATTGATGTAGCCAGCACTATCTTTCTTTTTCCATCCTTATCGGGGAGAATAGCCTGATTCTGTCTTGCATGAGGCAGACGCCCATATAATGGATGGATCATAAATCCCGGAAGTTTTTTTCTGAGTATCTCCTCTGATTTTTTAATCTCAGCTTCCCCGGGCAGGAATACCAGTGTGTCACCCTCTTTCTCATGCACTGCTTTTATAACGGTTCTGCAGACCATCTCAGGCAGGAACATTGTATCTCTCTCACTGTAGTCTGAATAGATTAACTCAACGGGATATTGTCTGCCCTGACACTGTGCGGCAGGGGCTTTTAATAATTCTGTCAGTCTGGGCATATCAAGAGTGGCTGACATGACTACTATTCTAAGATCAGGTCTCAGGATTGACTGTACCTCCCGGCATAACGCCAATGCTTCGTCGGCAAAAATGCTTCGTTCATGGAACTCATCGAAGATCACCATCCCTATTCCTTCCAGCGCGTTATCATTGAGCAGCCTGCGTGTCAGAATGCCTTCTGTGAGTACATTTACACGTGTCTCAGGTGTTGTCCTGTTCTCAAAACGTATCTGATAGCCAACTGTCTGACCGATATTCTCATCCAGGAGTGATGCCATACGGGCTGCGATGGTGCTGGCTGCCAGACGACGGGGTTCAAGCATAAGTATCTTTTTACCATTAAGCCAGGGCTCATCATATAATGCCAGTGGTATGATGGTGCTTTTCCCAGCTCCGGCAGGTGCATTGACAATAAGGGTGTTGTTTTTACAAAGGTTTTCCCGTATTGAAGGGATGATCTCTGTAATTGGTAAATCTATTGTAAGCGGATCGAAACTCAAATTATTTATATTATTAAATGTCTTTCAGAATTAATAAATCTCCCGAAAGATTCAGGCTTGCAAAATTAAAAAATCTAATATTTCATGTGTACAAAAAAGAGAGACATGTCGCTAATAAAGATACGTGCCGATGGTGTTGGTAAACAGCATTATATTAACCTGTTAAATGAAATTCTCATTGTAAATATATACCCCCGGTTTCATATTCAAATAGTTTTTGCAGTCAATGGGAGTGGAAATCTCATTTCTCCGGAGCATAAATACGCACTATCTGCATGTAAGCAAACATAACTTCCCTTTATTGCCATCCGTTATAGTGTAGTTGAGGTTGTCCGCCATTGTGACTGACGTGGCTTTGATGAAACAAAATTCAACGTCATCTGAAGAGTATAATTGGTGGTTAATACAGGCATATAAAAATCACAATAAGTGCGGTTACGATGCAAATATGGCATTAAAAGGACTGTTTTGGCAGACATATAATGGTGTTACCTATAAGCATGAGACCAAAAGTGCAACGAATAGATTACTTAATTGATGCAATAAATGCAACGAATAATTTTGAAATGCAACGAATAAGATCTATTTTCGTTGTAAATTTTGCAACGAATGAAGGCTTTCATATATCAACAAGATAACTGGCCAAACTTTACCTGGAGAAATGAAGAGATTATTAAATTCCTTAGTGAAGCAAGAAATCTTCAGGGACGCTTAATAGGTAAAATGGAGTCATTAGGATTTGACCTGAGAAATGAAGCCTTATTGGATACATTAACTTTAGATGTTTTAAAGTCTTCAGAAATTGAAGGAGAGATTTTGAGTCCGGACCAGGTTCGTTCTTCAATCGCCAAAAGGTTGGGATTAGAAATTGCGGGTTCTGTAGAATCAGATAGGAATGTTGATGGTGTTGTCGAAATGATGCTTGATGCAACTCAAAATTGCTTCAAACCGTTAACAGAGAATAGGCTTTTTGATTGGCATGCAGCATTATTTCCAACCGGCAGAAGTGGTATGTATAAGATAACCGTTGCAGATTGGAGAAAGGATACAACAGGACCAATGCAGGTTATATCAGGAGCTATGGGAAAAGAAAAAGTGCATTTTCAAGCACCTGATTCTGCTTTAATAGACAAGGAAATAAAAGTATTTCTGGATTGGTTCAATAACTATGACAAATTAGATTTAGTTGTTAAAGCTGCAATAGCTCATTTATGGTTTGTAACTATTCATCCATTCGAAGATGGCAACGGCAGAATAACCAGAGCGTTGACTGATATGCTATTAGCTCAGGCAGACAGAAGTAATCAAAGATTCTATAGTATGTCGGCACAAATCAGGCATGAAAGAAAACAATATTACGAGATACTTGAAAAAACGCAAAAAGGGAATCTTGATATAACAGATTGGATAAAATGGTTTTTACAATGTTTGATAAATGCTTTAAAGTCGACTGATTCAGTACTTAAAAGGATTCTATTTAAAGCACATTTCTGGAATAAACATTCAAAGACAATTATGAATGAGAGACAAAAAAAATTGTTGAATAAACTTCTTGACGGATTTGATGGTAAATTAACCTCCTCAAAATGGGCGAAAGTTGCAAAGTGTTCGAAAGATACTGCAATTAGAGATATTAATGATTTGATAAATAAGGATATATTACAAAAAGAATCTTCAGGTGGCAGAAGTACAAGTTATGAATTAAAGAAATAAAAAAATGCCAGCAGGTAACAAGTGCTATAGCCAATAAGGGTTTTTCTTGTATGCCAGGGTTTGTAGCCCGCAAAACTTGTAAATACTCGGATAGATAATCGCGCTCACTCCCTTATTGAATATACCGCTAACCGATGACATTTCAGGTGATTAACATAAAAAAGTATAAAAATGGAAGAGAAGAATTGTAACCAGCTTCTGCGGAATCCTGAACAAATTCCGGATGAAGAACTGTTTAAAGAAATATTAAGTGAACAGTTGTTCCAAACCTACAAAGAGATGCAGAAAATCTTTTCTGGTTTTGGACTTTCTGCAGAATGGAGATATTACAAAGACGGGAAAGCCTGGCTTTGGAAAATAACACAAAAAAAGAAAACAATTGTATGGGTTTCACTGTGGGAATGCTTTTTTAAATCAAGTTTCTACTTTACAGAAAAAAGCAGGAGTGGAGTAGAGAGTTTACCTATTGACACAAAAATCAAGGCTTCATTTTCAGAAACAAAACCAATTGGAAAATTAATTCCTTTAATTCTTGAATTAGAAAATGTTGTCGGATTGGAGAACTTCAAAAAAATTATAGACTATAAACTTTCGCTCAAATAATTTGGGAATAATGCACTTAAAACTTTAAAGCGTATTCAGACTTTATATGGTTGTGTATTAAACTATTAATATTATAGTAATTAAAATAAGGCTTGAGAAGCAATTACCGGCTAAGGAAGGACTTGGTGAAAAAGGGGAAATACTTTTCCAATAGAAAATAGTTGCTTCGAATTTCAGATGTAGAATGATCTAAATAAAATAGGCTATTCTTTGTACCCCCATTAAGTTCTCAAAACTTTCTTTATTTGTTTCGTTTTTCATTTACTTTACATGGCAAAAGATTTTGAATCTTATCTCTATTGGGATTCTCTCAATAACCTCTTATTAAAAATCATTTTTTTATGAATAAAATATTTTATATAGCTATCCTATTAGGATCATTGATTATTTTTGAAAATACCCATGCGCAGTCAAAGAATGTTAAAGTTGATAGTCTGGAGACACTTTTAAAAAGCCAGACAACCGAAGACACGGTTAAGGTTAATTTGCTTAACAAAGTATCCTATTGTTTCTACAAGAGCGATTTAGAAAAGGCCCGGGGTTACGCAATTCAATCAGGTGAATTGGCCGATAAATTAAAGTACATAAAAGGGAAAGCCGTAAGCTTAAGGATTCTTGGATTAACATACTTAATGTCCGATCCGCAAAAATCATTTGACTATTTTCAAAAAGCATTAACATATTTCCAGGCGTTAAATGAAAAGTCATCAGCTGCAAGCTGTTTAAATAATATAGGTGTAATCTATGTCATGCAGGGAAATTATCCATTAGCCCAGGAATGTTTTCAGAATAAATTAAAAATATATGAAGATCTGAACGATAAATTAAATATCATAAGAAGTTTAATTAGTCTTGGAAGCATATTTAGTACCGAGACAGATTATCCTTTAGCCCTCGATTATTTTCAAAAAGCTTTAAGGAAAGCATTAGAAATGAATGAAAAACCACAAATAGCATTATGCTATGCAAACATAGGTAACATTTACGTGCAAACCAAAAATGTACAGGCCTTGGAATACTTACAAAAGGCTTTGGAAATAGGAGAAAAAGTACCTGATGCAACCTTAACAGTAGGTATTAGATTAAACATAGGGACCTACTACTTTAATCAAGGTGATTATGATAAAGCATTGGATATTTTTACGAAGGTACTTAAGCAAGCTGAAGAAACAGGAATGAAACTTTCTGCTATTAGCGCACAAGATAAAATAGGTGCAATCTTTTTAAAGAAAAAAGAATATGCACCCGCTTTAAGTTACACTTTAAAAAGCCTTGAAATAGCTAACAAAATGGGAAAATTGAGTTACCTGTATGATATACACGGTCAGCTCTCAGAAATATACTCAGCTATCAACGATTATAAAAACGCATACATTCATCAGAAGCAATTTAAAGAATTAAGCGATAGCATTTATAACGAAAGCAACGTAAAGAAAATAGCAGAGCTTAAATACACTTATATATACGAAAAGGAGAAACAAGCAATTAAATTAGAGCAACAAAAGAAAGAGATTATCGAGTCAGCTTCGAAAAAGCAACAAAGGATTATTATAATTTCATTACTTGTAGGTATTATCTGCATTTTCTTTATCTCTATATACATATACCTTTCATACCGTACGAAGTATAAAACCAATCTGATTCTGGCTAAACAAAAGGAAGAAATTGAAGAAAAAAATGGAGAATTACTTCAAATGAACGATGAAATTTTAGCTCAAAAAGAGGAAATTACTGCGATAAATAATGAAATTGAGATTAAAAACACCAAACTTGAAGAACTGAACGCAACCAAAGATAAGTTTTTTAGCATTATTGCCCACGATCTCAAAAATCCCTTTAATGCTATTTTAGGTTTTTCGAATTTATTGATTTCTTCAAAGGATAAATATGAGCAAGAAGAAACGTTAGAGTTTGTTGGTATGATGCATGCTTCTGCACAAAATGCTTATAAACTTCTGGAAAATTTATTGGAATGGTCGAAATCTCAGACCGGACAAATTATTTATAAACCTCATGATTTAATATTCAAAGATTTAGTTATTGAAAATGTAAATTTATGTACGAATCTTGCTAAAGAAAAAAATATTTCGCTCGATTATGATATACCCCATAATTTGGTTGTTCATGCTGACCAAAATATGGTTTCAACAATTCTTAGAAATTTAATTACAAATTCAATAAAATTTACTCACAAGGGAGGAAATATTAAAATAACTACACAAACCAGAAAGACAGAAATATTAATCAGTGTTCATGATACGGGCATTGGCATGGATGAAAAAACAAGAAATAAGCTTTTTAAAATTAGCGAAAGAATATCCATAGTAGGAACGGAGAATGAAAACGGTACCGGATTAGGTCTATTAATTTGCAAAGAATTTGTAGAAAAACAGGGTGGAAGAATTTTTGTGGAGAGTGAATTAGGTAAAGGGAGCACTTTCACATTTACAATACCTATTCTAAATGAAATCTCAAATAAAGCAGATTAAAAATACTAATGAAGAATGCAAAAGAATCGGTTAAAATATATTCCGATGAATTTTTATTCAAGATTTTACCCATGAAAAAATACACGTTTTTTGAATCTGGTGCTATTTGTTACCGTTTGTTGCCCGTAAACAAAAAAGCCCCGTATTTCGGAGCTTTGAGTGGTCTTTTTGGTAGCCCTACCAGGAATCGAACCTGAATCTAAGGTTTAGGAAACCTCCATTCTATCCATTGAACTATAGGGCCAGAATCAACCGCAAAAATATATTTTTTTTTCATTATTACCAATTATTAAAACCGGGTATACTGCAAAGCGACACAATATAAGGAGCGATAGCTGTTGTCTGTATGTTGTTTTGAAATGCCAACATTCTTTCATACTTTCACTTTTTCAAATATTTATTTTATGAACTGGATAGATGCATCTATTGTTATTGTACTGATATTGTCAGTAATAATGGGATTCATCCGTGGTTTTGTAAAGGAGGTCGCTGCACTGGCTGCATTGATCCTGGGTATATGGGGTGCCATAAAATTCTCCGACTTTACTGCCGCGAAACTATATGACTACTTTGATATGTCGGGGCAATATGTCGGGATCATTGCATTCATTTTGACATTTATGGTTATTCTGGTGGTTATCCATTTTATAGGAATGATTGTTGATAAGCTTGTCGAAGCGGTTGCTCTGGGTTTCTTTAACAGATTGCTCGGGATGGTGTTCGGACTTATAAAATCGGTTCTAATTATGAGCGTGATTTTTGTTGTTCTGAATGCCATTGATGAACATAAGCCGTTTCTTCCAAAAGAAAGAATCGAAGAATCAATGTTTTATAATCCGATTTCCGATATTGCTCCGGCAATTTTTCCGATAATCGGAGAGGGTAATTTCATTCACAGTTTCGACCGGTTTAAAAAAACGCCAGATGATGTGACTATCTGACCCTGTTTACTATATTTGCAATTCTGAAAAAACGATACTATGAATTTTGTTGATGAACTGAAATGGAGAGGCATGTTACACGATATCATGCCCGGGACAGAAGAATTTCTGAATAAGGAAAAAACCTGCGGATACATAGGATTCGATCCCACCGCCGATTCATTACATATCGGTCACATGGTACAGATAATGACACTTGTTCATTTCCAGAGGGCCGGACATACCCCGATTGCACTTGTAGGAGGGGCAACGGGTATGATAGGAGATCCGTCGGGTAAATCTGAGGAACGGAACCTGCTTGACGAGCAGTCACTGAGGAGGAATCAGGAGGCCATAAAAAAACAATTGTCAAAATTCCTAGATTTCGAGGCTGACAAAAAGAATAAAGCCATAATGGTGAATAACTATGACTGGATGAAGGAATACTCTTTCCTTGGTTTCATCAGGGACATAGGGAAACATATCACCGTCAACTACATGATGTCGAAGGACTCTGTAAAGAAGAGAATAGGCTCCGATTCAAAAGAAGGGATGTCATTTACTGAGTTTTCATACCAGCTTGTACAGGGTACCGATTTTCTGCATCTGTACAACGATTACGGCTGCAAGCTTCAGATGGGCGGATCTGATCAATGGGGAAATATTGTTACAGGAACGGAGCTGATCAGACGTAAAGCAGGAGGTGAGGCCTTTGCTCTTACCTGTCCGCTTATTACAAAATCAGACGGGACAAAATTTGGAAAGACAGAATCAGGAAATGTATGGCTCGATCCTGAAAAATCGACGCCTTACCAGTTTTATCAGTTCTGGCTGAATGTTTCAGATGAAGATGCTGAAAAGTACATCAAGATATTTACTGTTCTTGGCAGGGAAGAGATTGAAGAGCTAATAAGCGAACATAAGAAAGCGCCTCATGAACGTCTGTTGCAGAAACGGCTTGCTGAAGAGGTTACCGTAATGGTGCACTCACGAAGCGATTATGAGGGAGCGGTTGAGGCGTCACAGATACTGTTCGGGAAGGGAACGACAGAGTCTCTTAAAAAGATGAATGAGAACACCTTTCTTTCAGTTTTTGAAGGAGTCCCTGTTTCTGACGTAACTATGGATCTTATCCAAAAAGGAGTTACTCTTGCCGATCTTTGTGCAGAGCATTCAAAGATATTCGCTTCAAAAGGAGAGTTGCGACGACTTGTTCAGGGTGGTGGACTGAGCCTGAATAAGGCAAAGGTAGACAATCCGGAGATGGTTGTTAACCGGGAACACCTCCTCAATAATAAATATCTGCTTGTCCAGAAGGGTAAGAAGAATTACTTCCTGATAAGAGTAAGCTGAGGATTATATTTTCAGATCAGCAGCAATAATAGAGACATCGTCAAAAGTAGATGGATTATCGTTGGGTAGTCCAAGCTCTTTTATCATATCCCTTATGTT
>Ga0116171_10002432_pt1 | contig 17653 bp, 15 predicted proteins | sample AD_JPNHW2_MetaG_FD_89798 | JGI IMG/M metagenome (GOLD analysis project Ga0116171, IMG submission 89798) | Active sludge microbial communities of municipal wastewater-treating anaerobic digesters from Japan - AD_JPNHW2_MetaG | ecosystem: Engineered > Bioreactor > Anaerobic > Digestate | place... | reverse complement strand
CCCGTCGTCCGTTGCGATCATCACATCGGTCCACTCGTCCAGCATATCGACAAAGAGGAGCTCGCTCTCGGTCCTCGCCCCCAGAAGGAGGGTTATGACGCAGTCGGCCCGGGCAAGGGGCAGGAGCGGGGCAGCCCCGACGCCGCCGGCGATGGCCAGGAACTTCTCGGCTTTCGAGAACCCGTTGCCGAACGGGCCGCGGATCCCGATCTTCCCGCCAACGCTTATCCCGAAGAGGGCCGCGGTGGCATCGCCGACGTTCTGCACCGTGATGCTGTTCTCCGATGAGAGCGCCATGGGGATCTCGTCCGTACCGGGCACCCAGACCATCACGAACTGGCCGGGAGAGAAGGGAAAGGATATATCGAAAAAGAAGGTCCGCACCGAGGGGGTCTCCTGTTTTATCCGGACGATGGTGACCGGCACCGGGAGGCCTTCAGGCATGGGCGCACCCCACGATCCCGTCTGCATCGATCCCGTCTTTTGCGTACAGGTCCTTTTTAATCTTCTCAAAGACCATTGCATCCGCCTGCACGGCGCTGCCGATCTCGACTGCCCGTGCACCCGCCATCATCATCTCCACCACGTTGTCGGCACTCGCGATCCCGCCGCACGCGATGATCGGGATCCTGACGGCATCGTAGAGCTCGTACACGCAGCGGACCGCGACCGGGAAGACTGCAGGGCCGGAGAGGCCGCCGAAACGGTTTCCCAGCACCGGGCGCCGCAGGCCGGTGGAGATCCGCATGGCCTTGACCGTGTTGATCGCGACAATGGCGCTGGCCCCGCCGCGTTCTGCCGCTTTCCCGATCGCGGTGATGTCCGTAACGTTCGGCGTGAGCTTGACCCAGGCCGGGACACCGCTTCCGCTCACCGCCCGCGTGCAGGCCTCCACCAGCACCGGATCGGTGCCGATTGCCGCACCATAGCCCTCGGCATGGGGGCAGGAGAGGTTCAGCTCGAATCCGGCGACCTTACCGGCAAACCACCCGGCAACCGTGGCAAACTCCTCCGGTGTGCCGCCAAAGATACTGGCGATAACCGGTCTGTTTGCGAGCGGTGCGAGTTCGTCCACGAAATCCTTCGATGGGTTCGGGAGCCCCATCGCGTTCAGGATCCCGTCCTCCAGCAGGACGACACAGGGACCGGCATGGCCGTCTTTCGGTACCGGCCCGATCGATTTCGTGACCACGCCCCCGGCACCAAGGGTAAGCATCCTTACGAGCGACGCCCCCGTTGTCCCGAGGATTCCTGCTGCAAGGAGCAGGTGGTTGTCAAGGGTCACGCCCCCCACGGATACCCTGCCGGGCCTGATTGTAACCATCCATCAGAAAATGGTTGTCATGAAATATAAAGGGCATCTTATCGGGGAGACTGACCCGTTCTTCTATTTCTGGCGTATCAGGGAATGGAGAGCCAGCGGGATATCCGCAAATCCGAAAGAATGTTTCCGGCAATCAGGATAATCCGGGATAACCGGACGCCATGGATACCTGCTTGTATGGGCGTCCGGGCGGACAAGCCATAAGCAGCATCAATTTTTTAAGGGCGGTCTTTTCCGGGGCTGGACAAATGACCCCGTGTCCTTTTTTTTCCTGACGGTAAAACCGGGACGTGTTTATGGATGAAAATTCCGTTCTGGACGAAGGAAAAAAGATCGGATTATCTGTGCCTTGCAAATACCCCGCAGGGCAAACCCGATGCCCGGCAGGATGAGGAGCAGGACAGTCAGATACGGCCAGATCAGGACCGGCTGCCAGATGAGCCCGGTACCCACAAGGATCATAAAGAACCCGGTAAGGAGCATGATCCGGTTCCTGCAAAGAGAACCGCAGCATCCTGGCGCAGCGGACGGGCCGGGTTCTTCAGGGCGCATCAATGAGGATGCAATAAACCCGCATCCGGGACCGGGGGGTACTCCGGGACCCGGATAGTCTGCCGGGATGAACGCATGGTGTCCATGTCGCCTTTTTTCTCCTGGTTTATCATCAGATACCATAATTCAGTCTGTGTGCAGGAATGGGTCAAGCGTTCCGCCTCACAGGATCGCGTTCGCCACTATTGTGTGACCCGGCTGCCCGGCTGCAGACCGATTGAATGATGTAGGAGATCCGACAACGAATAGAAATGGGAGAGATCATGCCTGAAAGGGTGAATGCACAAAACGGCGGGAGCAGGAAATCCGTTGCTGTTTTCTGTATCGTATTACTGGGAGCGGTACTCCTCGCAACCGGTTGTGCAACTACGGGAACTGCGAAAGCTCCTCAACCTGGGTCCGCGGAAGTTGCCGGTTCAGACAGCATTCACGGAAATGCACCCGTGAACGATACTGCAGCCGGCGGCAGTGATTCCCTCATGCCCTCAATGCCGTATGATTACGAGGCGGCCCTGCAGCAGCTGCCCGAAGTGAGCACGGGGGTCATGAAGCAGGGCCAGATCGACCGGTACCGGATTCTGCTGGGCAAACTCAATGCAAAGGACCCGGGTGCTGCCCGGTGGGCGGTCAGCACGGGCCTTTTTGCCGAGGACCGGAACATTTCCGACGATGAGATAGCGTTCGTCGATGCAGTAGTGAAAAAGGATGACCCTCTCCGGATCCTGGTGACGCCCTGGGTCAGGGACGGGACCGGCAGCCAGGAAGCCGGCTGGGCAGCAGATGTCTCGTTCCCGTCGGGAGAGTATGGCTACCTGACGGACGACCTGCAGAAGATCGAAGCTGCCCGGGGGGCAGTGGACCCGGCAGCAAAGGAGAAACTGAAGTCGATTGTCAGGGCTTCCAAAACCGACTTTGAACTCAGGAAAGGTATCTGTATTATCGATGAATACGGCGTCCCCGGTAAGGATATTTTCAACTACCCGGTCCCGGAATATAACACCCAGCTCAGCGTCCTTATGGATCTCCTGAAGGATTCCGATGTCCCGCCGGAATATTACCGGCTTGCACTCGCTGCCGGCATAGATTACGGGGCGGTCGAAACCATCGGCGACAGCGGTGTTGAGGCCAATCTTTCGGGCTATGTGAGAGACGAGGTTGTTTTTACCATGGAAACGGACCGGATGATTGAAGAAAAGGGAGCAGGCTGGCAGGCAAAGGATTACCCGCTGGAGGCAGACATCGCGCTGCTGTGGGGTGCGGCAGGGACAATGCGCCCGTATCCGTGGTCGCAGGACGATGCCAAAAATCCCGATATCATGCCCTGGAACCATCCCTCATGGGAGAAGGATTTTTATTCCCGGCCCATGGGCGCGACCGATTTTGCATGGAGTTTCGTCGATATCCAAACCCTTGGCGAGATGAGGGAGATGATGATTGGGACGGGTCTTCCCTTGTCAATAAAAGCGTACAGCGATTCGGGATACCGCGGGACGTACAACATCACCGGGGATGCCCGCAATTATTCCCGGCGTTATGTGAATTATACCACCGGGGATCCCCTGTATTTACGGGACAGGACCAATGTCAACCGTGACTGGGAACAGTACAAGGCAACCGGGCGGTTCGATTCGGCCTGTTATTCCGCGGATCTCCTTGCGCACGGGATCGATGAAAACGTCTGTTACGACAAGCCCCTTGACGAGAAAACCCTTGCACGGAGTATCAATATCGCCGGTCTTCCCGGCGCAGCAATGAAAAACCGCGATGACGGCACCAGCATCAACAAGTTCATCCCTCTCCCGGTTACGCTTACGTTTGACCGGAACGGCAGCCAGTTACGGGCATTTCCCGAGGATGTACGCGCCGCTGAAAAGTATAACAAAGCGATATCCCACCACACCCATCCCGAATCGGATCGCAATAACCCGGTCCTGGAGAATATGTATTATGCGATAGTCCAGGTTCCCTGGGACAATTTCTCGGACAAGGAATTATTTTCACGAATATACATGGACGGGACAACCCCCTCGGAATACAATAAAAACATGGTCGGCGGGTATATCCCCACCACCGATGCCATCAGAAACCTGCCCTCCGGCTATCTGTTCAGGCACCATTATGCTGCGGTTATCGATTATGAAAAAACCTGAAACGGACAAAATACCCTTTTCCCTTTGAGGGAGCCTTGGTCCCCATTGCGGTTTCGCGCGGCTTTTCCAAAAAAAATCACAGCCCGTTTTTTTGTTGTTACGGGAGAAATCTCAAGGGCCGGAAGTATCCTGGTTCATCGATCCATTCGGTTCAAGGCTCAATTTTTATGATAGCATGCCCATATTGGTACCAGATGGCGCGTCTCGCGATAATCGGGGTGGGGAGGATCGGGGGCGAGGTTGCGTATCTCGCGTCGGCTATGGGGATTGCAGACGAACTTGTCCTCTGCGACAGCGCACGGGACCTCCTGCGGGCGCAGGTGCTCGATCTTAAGCACACCGGGCTGGACATGGCGATATCAACGGATAAAAACGATATCCGTAACGCAGATGTCTGCATCTTCTCCGCGGGCCTGCCCCGCACCCCTGCGGTGAAGACCCGGGCCGATCTTCTTGTTGCCAACCTGCCGGCAACCCGTGAGGCAGCTGCCCTGCTCGCCGGTTTCTCCGGGATCCTCCTCACCGTCACGAACCCCATGGACATCAATAACCATTATCTCTGTACAACGGGCGGCATTCCGCGGGAGCGGTGCCTGGGTTTTGGCGGCCAGCTCGACAGCGCCCGTTTCGGGATAGCGCTCCGGGACCGGAATATCAGCGGTTTTCCCTTTGTCCTCGGGGAGCACGGCGAACACCAGGTGCCCGTTTTTTCCCGGCTGGGTACGAAGGTCGGGGTGCCCCGGCGCGAGGAGATCCTCTCAGAACTCCGGGGTGCAAGCATGGAGGTGATCCGGGGAAAAGGCGGGACCGTCTTTGGCCCGGCCCTCCACCTTATCCATCTCGTCCGGATGGTCCTGTTGGATACCCGGGAACTCGCGGTCTGCTCGGCAGTCCTTGAAGGGGAATATGGTATCTCCGGCTGCTCGCTCGGCGTCCCGGTCATCGTCGGGAACGAGGGGATACGAAGGATTGAGGAATGGCCGCTTGATTCCTGGGAGCAGACAAAAATGGACGAGGCCGGCCGGTTTGCACGGGAATTATGCAGGAAGGCGGTATCCTGATGTCGTCCCGGTCAGCCCTTACCGATGCCTGCACGACCGTTCCCTGTACGCCCAGGCAGGTTTCGGGCGTCCGGATCGCCATCAACCAGGTCGAGTACAGCCGGTCCCCGGAGGGGCCGGTCATCCATATCTTCGGGCGGGATGGTGAAGGAAAACCGGTTGAGATAGATGTGACCGGATTCCGGCCCTATTTTTACGTGCCGGCCGACCAGGCCGAGACCATGCCCGCATCATCGCACGTAACCCTTGAGACGGGAACACATTACCAGTCAATCCGCGGCGAGCCACTCCGCAGGCTGTTTACCCTGAACCCGGGGGATGTGCGCGAGGAACGCGAACGGTTCAGGCACTACGAGGCCGATATCCCGTTTGCCACCCGCTTCATGATCGATACGGGGCTCACCGGGGGCGTATCGGCCCCCTCCACCCGGGTGGATTATAAGGAACTCAAACCAGCCGAGGTGGAAGCCCCGGCCCGGTCCTGCATCATCGATATCGAATGCGAGGACGAACGGGGGTTCCCGGATCCTAAAAGGGACGCGATCATCTGCATCACCGCGTTCGATTCCTTTGACCTCGATTACCGGACATTCCTCCTTACCGGGGGGGGTGTACCGGCGACCATTGCAGACCGGCAGGCTGCCGGTGGTCTATCCAACGGCTGCTTTAACAAAGAGAACCATGCGATCTGCACCTACGGGGACGAGACCGAGATGCTTAAGGCATTTACCCGGTATATCACCGAACGCGATCCGGATGTCCTCTCCGGCTGGAACTTCACCGAGTTCGACATGCCTTACCTCAGCCAGAGAATGGAGCACCTCGGCCTCCGGCCCGATTCCCTTGCCCGCATCCCGGGCATGACCGAACGCAATGCACTCCGGGGCCGGGCGCTTTTCGATCTCCTGACGGCGTACAAGAAAATGCACCTGAGCCAGAAGGAATCGTACCGGCTCGATGCGATCGCGCTCGAAGAGGTTGGCGAGCAGAAAGTGCGGTACACCGGGACGATCTCGGATCTCTGGAAAAAACAGCCGGCGCTTCTCGTGGAATACAACTTCAAGGACGTGGAGCTCTGCGTCAAGATCAACAAGAAGGACAACATCATCGAGTTCTACCGGGAGATTGCCCGGTATGTCGGCTGCCCGCTGGACAAGACCCTCAACTCGTCGAGCGTGGTCGACGTCTTTGTCTTGAGGAAAGCATTCGGGCGATACGTCTTACCCTCGAAAGGGTTTGTCAATACCGAAGAGTTTGAAGGGGCAACGGTCTTCGAGCCGAGCAGGGGCGTGAGAGAGAACGTGGTGGTGCTCGACCTCAAGTCCCTGTACCCGATGGCAATGATGACCATCAACGCGTCCATGGAGACCAAGGATCCGAACGGGGAACTCAAGGCGCCGAACGGGATCCGGTTCCGGAAGAAGCCGGACGGGCTGACGCGGACGATCATAGCGGAACTCTTAAAGGAGCGGGATGAGAAGAAGGCGCTCCGGAACACGTTCGGGTTCGGCTCGCCGCAGTACGTCCTCTACGACATGCAGCAGAACGTGCTGAAAGTGATCATGAACACCTACTACGGGGTGAGCGGGTATCCCCGGTTCCGGCTCTTCGACCGGGAGATAGGGTCTGCGGCAACGTCGGTAGGGCGGGCGATCATCGAACACACCCGGCGCATCATCGAGCAGATGGGCTTCACAGTAATTTATGGCGATACGGACTCCTGCATGGTCCAGCTCTCAAAGGATTTCGACAAGGAACAGACCATCGCGACAGCGAGAACCATCGAGAAGCGTCTCAACGAGAGCTACAGGGATTTTGCCAAGAACGAGCTGAATGCCGACGAGCATTTCTTCTCGATCAAGTTCGAGAAGATCTATGCCCGCTTCTTCCAGGCCGGCAAGAAGAAACGGTATGCCGGCTCGCTTGTCTGGAAAGAAGGAAAGGATGTACACGAGACCGATATCGTAGGCTTCGAGATCCGCCGGAGCGATACCCCGCAGATCACGAAGGTCGTCCAGCAGCGCGTCATGGAAATGATCCTCAATGGCGAAGGATATGATGGCATCAAGGCGTTCTTATCCGGCGTGATAAAAAAATACCGGTCGGGGAAGTATACGCTCGACGAGATCGGCATCCCGGGCGGTATCGGCAAGTCGCTCGATGATTACGGAAACGACGACGCACAGGTCCGTGGCGCAAAATATGCCAACCAGTACCTCCACACGGAATTCGGCAAGGGGAGCAAGCCGAAAAGGATCTATATCCGCACCGTGACCGCAAAGTACCCGAAGACCGATGTGCTCTGCTTCGAGTATGCCGACCAGGTGCCGCCGGAGTTTGTCGTTGACTGGGAACTGATGCTCGAAAAAACCATCAAGCAGCCCATCTCCCGGATCATCGAGGCGCTTGGCTGGGAATGGAACGATGTTGACCCGTCCCGGACAACGCTGGCACAGTGGGGCTTCGGGTAACCGGTTATCTCATACAAAGCTCTGACGCGGGCGGATCCGCCACGAGAGCTTCGAGCTGATCAAGGGCTTTGGCGAGATTGTTTTAGCGGAGATGTTCAAGAAGCCGGGGAAGTTGGAAGAATAAGTTTTTTTGGGTTTTTTATTATAAAGTCAGTTTTTAAAAACAGGTTATAGTCAAGTTACATTTTCATAATTATTCGATCGAGTTTTTGTGAGATAAGAAAATCTAGATCCTATTGATTGCAATTGCAAATTATATTTCATAATCTATTTATTGTACCGTGAAGATACTTTCTATCCAATGATTGGAAACCCGTTTTTTTCAGAGAACCGGGGGAGGCCTGTCTGCGCAGTGGTTGTACTGGTACTGGTTGCTGCGATGGTGATGGTAGCGGGGTGTATCGGCAACGATGCCAAATCAGACCAGGATATCCATATCATCAAACTGAATCAGGATGGCTCTGTTGCATGGACGAAGGTCATCGATACCGGCAAGGACGATGAGGTTAATGATATTATCCAGACTTCAGATGGTGGATATATCGTTGCAGGCGGATATTCAATCCCGCAATGCAATCAGAATACCCATGGCCCGACAACTGCAACATTAACACGCTTTTCTCCTGAGGGGAATATCCTCTGGGAACAAAATTACACCCTGAAAGGTAAGGTTTTACTACAGAATGATCCTGAGAATATTATCGCCATCTTCCAGACACCGGATGCCGGTTTTCTGATTGTATCCCAATATGGTATGATTGAAAAACTTGACAGCGAGGGGAATATCCAGTGGAACCGGACGATCTCGGATAAAAAAGCTCTGCAGATGATGATTTATTCCACCCTCCAAACCCGGGACGGTGGTTATATTTTTAGTGGTACGGCCGTTTGCTGCGATCTGATCGTTCCAAAGAATTACACTATAATGGTAACAAAACTGGACCAGAATGCGAATCAGTCATGGATTCAGATCCATAATGATTCGAAAAAATATGCCGTTCATTCCCTTATCGAGCTAGAAAATAACAGCGGGTATGTCGGTTGGGTGTTAGGATCGACAGAAGTAGTGTTGTTTGACAATAATGGTACGATTATGGGATATCCTCCGGTAAAAACACCAGGAACGTATGATCTCTATAAAATTCAGGCAGTTCCCGGCGGATTTTTCGTATATCAAAAAAATTTTATGCGGGATAATCTTGTTCAGGAGATGCATTTTGATAACAAGGGTAATCCGACCGGCAACCGGTCTCTCTTTAATATTTCCCATAGCGAGATCGTTGGTTCCAGGTCCGATGAAACACTCCTGACAAAGGATCTGGGATATCTTACGATCAACGTCAGCCGGGCACAGCTACTGACTGCCAATGGATCGGTCATATGGGATAAAGAAATTATTTCAACTGACGTTGCAAATGATCGCTATAGTGCACATGTCAGACGACTCATCGAAACCGATGATGGTGGATTTCTTGTTGTATATGGTATCGAAAAATTGACACTCTGTTAAGAATCCGGTAAAATAAGAAAGATTAAAAAACAGTAATGCTTTTTTTAAAAAAAATCCCCAAAAACATCAAATCGTTTTTTTTACCAAACTTTATATGAAATGACAAATGAAATAAGGAACGATAAACAACGCATATATATTTTAAAATAAAACAGTCCTTTTTGTAATGGCCGGGGTCACCAGCATTGAACGGATGATGATCCCGAACCTGCCGGACCTCCCGGGCAAGACTACTGATAATAGTAACGATCACAATAATATCGTGATTCCTTAATAACGACCACCACGATGAACCGAATTTAACGGTTATTAACTATTCCGAATCATTAGACGTTGAACCCAGCATCTCGAACAGGGTGAATAAATGAGCAGGTTAAAGATACACTTTATCGTTACCGTAATGTTGTTGACTATTGGGATGATTTTCATCGCTGGTTGTGTTGTGTCGCATAGTCCAGAAAACAGAACGACCATAGCACCATCGGCAATTGCGACATTGACTCCACAATCGGTTCCAACCCAGTGTCCTCCCGAATCCGGGAATGTGACGCCGTATATTATTATTAACCCAATCAGCACTCATAACGTAGGTGACGTTTTTGAGATCAACGGGACGACTAATCTCGGTGTTGATAAAAAATTAAAAATAGATATCTGTGAGCCACGGATGATGGGTGTTGGCCCCTATGATATGCCTGACTGGAAGTATATCTATACTGATTCTCGAGGTTATGTTACGATGACCGGGGGAGACTGTGGAATAAATTCTTGGTCGTATCAGGTAAATCTGACAGGGTTCCATGGCAACAAGCTGTATGGCGTGAATGTATATGCAGAACAAAATCAGACGATAATTAACTATTTTGATTTTTTCATACGCAGGGAGGAATGACATGAATATTAATATGTCATACGAATTGACCTTTTCCCAGCAATCGAATAAAGCCAAACGGTTGTTCCGTTGGATAATTTTTGGTTCAACCATTCTCTTACTGATCTCGCTCAGGGATTATCTGACAACGTCCATCCACATTTTTTTTAAAACCGGGCTAACCCCCCTGGCAGGGGGGTGGGGGGGTTGCCGGCCAACCCCCTCCCCCCTTTGGCCGGATCCGACCCCCCGTGATCAATGTTGAGTAGGTGCCGGGAACGGCCGTGCCGCCGGAAGATCCAAGCGGAAACCCGACCCGGGACGTGTGCAATAGTGCATAGTTCTCATTTTTGAGAAGGGGGGTTGCCGGCCGACCCCCCCTCCCTGATATTTTCAAAACGCCCTGACCCCCCCGCCGCTGGGATTTTGGGAGGGGGGGTTACCCCTCCGGAATCGGCTTCCGGGACAGGTTTTCCGGGCCAGCCCCCCGACGATGATGCAGCTCGCGGGCGGGTGCCGGTGATGGGGGGTGGGGGGGTTCCCTTCCACCCCCCCTTCAAGGGAATGAATAAAATCGTCTGGCAGTAATTGCAAGTGAACGCCGCCGCTCCGAAGTCTGAGGACTTTCCGGGCTTGCGGTTCTTACGAACCACTCATCGGTCAGGAATTTCCTGGTGAATTCTTTTTCTCCCCCGGAATCTTCAAAATGCAGAAGAGCCCACACATGAATGAGGAGACACTGTTCTCATGGAAGCCAGAAGCGAAAAAAAAGACGGGGTCGTACTCCTGTATGTCAGCGGAAGGGCGGATGCATTCGGGGCCCGGCAGATGGAACAATGGGCACGGGATGCGCTGAGCGACGATGACCGGGATCTGGTCATCGACCTTGCCGGGTCCTCCTACCTGAGCAGCGGCGGGATCCGGGTCTTCAACAGCTTAAAAAAAGAGATGAAACGCAGGAACGGCAGGTTTGCCCTTGCAAGCGTCGGCGAGTACCCGAAAAAAGTCCTGGACATGGCCGGGTTCTCATCCGTTTTTGATATCTTCCCCGATACCGGTGCAGCGGTAGCGGATATCGTGAAAAAACAGAAAAATCCCACCCTGTTCGGCGAGATTTTTTACAAGAAAATTATCGAGGACGGCGTGCAGCTCACCATCGAGCCCGGCTGGATGACCACTCCCCCCGTCCTCCGGGTCCTGGGAGACCTTGACAAGGTCATCCATGCCAAAATTACCAGGGCCGATATCCGCACCAGGAAGTTCTCGGAAGTCACCTACTCCCTTGGCCTTGGCGCACTGGGTGCCGGTGTCGAGGAAGCAATGCCCCTCATGGGCGAGATGATCACGCTCTACGGTTCCATGGTCTGGCTCCCGACCGACGGCAACAACACGCCCGACTTCCTCACGCCCATGGACCCCGCGAGTGAAGTTCCTGTGTATACCGGGTACAACATCACGCTCGACGGGCCGTTCAACGAGTACTTCACGCTCGACACGGAAAATGCGCAGGGTGTGAGTATCTCGGACATCTACCGGGCGATCTTCTCGTCCGCGCACGACCGGGTGAAGAGCTACCGGGGCGTCATCGCGCTCGCCCTGTGGGGCGTGATCGACCGCCTGTCCAGTTCCGGCCTCAAAAAGGCACCCGTTGCAGGCGCAGCCCCTCCCGGCGGGATCTCAATCATGTCCCCCTCCCAGATCCACGAGTGGATCGCGTCGGATTCCGGCAATTCCTACAAAGGCGATACGCTCATCAGCTTCGGCATCGGGATCGACCTGGCAACGAGCCCGTCGCACTTCAGGCCGGAGCTCCTCTCCTCCCTCTGTTACACAAATCCCCTGAACACCGGCACTGCAAAACAGATCTACCTCCACAACCATGGCGTGGTATTCAGGAACGCCCCGTACAATGCAACGCTCGATCTCAATTCGCAGGTAAAAAAGATCACCACCGACGGCGAATTCGTGGACATGCGCCACCTGCTCGACAGCACCCGGCTGCGGAAAGCAAAGATCGGCGTGGCGTATATCCAGGATATCGTTAAGGATGCCTGATATCAGGGCGATCTTCTTTTTTCGAGCGTCAGGATATTTCTGCCGTCCTCGTACCGGTAGGACAGCGCGTCCATGACCTGTCGCACGAGGTATATCCCCAGCCCGCCGATCCTCCGTTCGTCGATATCCCCCTCAAGTTCCGGTTCCGGTACCGAGAGCGGGTCAAACTGCGGTGCAGAATCGGCAACCCGGATCCTGACCAGGTCCGGACTGCCCTTGCAGGAAAGGTGGATCCCGCCGCCCGGTTTTTTGTACCCGTGAACGATGATGTTGGTGATCACTTCTTCGACGGCAAGCTGGGTATCAAGGATCTCCTCGGCAGAGAACCCCCAGGCACCCATTGCTTCTTCCAGCTGCGCGGATACCGCAGGAATATTATCAATCTCCGATCCGATCGTCATCTCAAAGGACGGGTCCATGATCAGAGGCTCCTGATAACCATCAGCGTGATATCGTCCGATTGCGGGTACTCGCCGGTAAAGGACCTGACGGCAGCAAGGATCTCTTGGCTCAGGTCCTTTGACGGCAACCCGTGTGATGCAAGGATCACCTTCTCCAGCCGTCCGACCCCGAACATCTCCAGCCGGGCATTCTCTGCTTCCGTGATCCCGTCCGTGTACAGGACAAGGACATCGCCCGGGGGCATCGTTACCTTCACCTGGGTATAATCCGCATCCGCAAGCGCGCCCATCGCGATACCGGTGGCAGCCAGTTCGGAAAGCGTGCCGTCTGCCGCGTGGTAGTGGATCGGCGGGTTATGCCCCGCATTGACATAGGTAAGGGTGCGGGTATCAGAATCCAGAAACCCGTAAAAGAGCGTGACGAACATACCGGATTTCGAATCGTTCGAGATGATGGTATTGGCATCCCGGATCGCGGCTGCCGGCCTGCTCGCGTACCATGTCGCGTTGACCCGGACCACGATCCGGGAGAGGGCCATGAAGAGGGCGGCCGGGATGCCCTTGCCGGAGACATCCGCGATCATGATCCCGAGCTGTCCTTTTCCCAGCGGGACGACCTCGAGCGGGATCACGTCGAAAAAGTCCCCGCCCACCTCTTTTGCCATGATACTCCTGGCGGCGATATCGTATCCCTCGATCTGGGAAATGGTATCCGGGAGGAAACTCCGCTGGATCTCCGCTGCAATGGCAAGTTCGGTATCCTTCCGTTCCATTTCCCGCAGGAGGGTATCCCGTTCCGTCTGCATCTTCCGCTCGTTTTTGAGGTTCTGTATGATGAAGGCAAAGACGAACATACCCGCAGCGTTTGCCACGATCATGGGGATGGCAACCATCTGGACCACGGCCAGTGCCTGGTTAAAAGGGCTGCAGATGATGAGCGTCAGCAGCATGTGCAGGGCTTCCATCACGATGGCAACGATGACTGCGATCGTGATTCCGGGGAATTTTTTCTTGTTGGCAAGCCAGATCAGGCCCCCGAAAAGACCGGCAATGACCGTTGCAGACGAGCAGGAATACGCGGTAAATCCCCCGAGACCGAAGCGGTATGTTGCGCCGATAATGCCGGCTCCGAGGCCGGCGACCGGTCCCCCCAGCATGCCGGCAAGCATGGGCCCGAGGTCCCGGATATTGATGATCGCCCCCAGAAATTCGACCCCGGCTACGGTACCGTATACGGAAAGGGCCCCAAAGACCAGGATGAGGAGTAATTGTATTTTTATCGTGGGGTGTCCGTCGAGCACATCGGTAAAAAACCTGCTGCGGGTGAGGAGATATGCAACGACGATGACCACGCACATCATCTGGAGCAGGACCAGCAGTGAAGAAAGAATCGTGGTTGCCATTTTTTTGTCATATACGCATTTACCACGATTTCTCTTAAGTGTGACCTAAAGGCTCAGGTATGCTGGAGGATATCCTTATCATTTTCAAACGCCGATAATTTTTTTAAGTATTTTACGACAACCGCACGAGGGACAACTGTGGAGATTACAACAACCAGCCGCGACAGCGTGACAATCGTATCGATTGCCGGCAGAGTCGATACTGCAACGGCACCTGCACTTGAGCAGGCGATCAATAAGGAAATAGAAACCGGCCATCGGAACGTTCTTCTGGATTTTTCGAAGGTGTCCTATATCAGCAGCGGGGGGCTCAGGGTGCTGCTTGCAACCGCAAAAAAACTCAAATCTCCCGGGGATAAATTCGCCCTCTTCGGACTCTCACCAGAAGTCCACAAGATCCTGAAACTGGCGGGGTTCACCTCGATCTTCTCCATTTATCCCACCGAGGGAGAAGCACGTGCCGGGTGGTAGCGGCGCCTTAAACCCCCTCGCCTGGCAGCCGGTTCCGGGTGCCGTCAGTGCGCGAATCTTTCCCCTCATACGGAAGATCGATAACATCTCTTCCAACTCGTACCTGATCGCAACGCCGGATGCCATCCTCCTGATCGATCCGGGCGGCCTTCCCGAGCAGGCAGAACAGCTGGCGCTCCTTGTCGGGGAATGCCGGCAGGAATCGGATCGCCCCGTTTTCGTTGTCCTGACCCACGCGCATGTCGATCATTTTATCGGCGTTCTTGCCATCCCCGCGTTTGCGTATCCGGAAACGGCGGTCTTTGCCGTGCATGACCTGGGCGGGGCTGTTCTCGAACGGGGAGATGCGAAGATGACGCAGGGAGAACTTCTCGGCAGGGCCCACTCCCCGATGAAGATAGGCCTGCACCTGTTTCCCCCCGGCTGGGAAGAGGATGCCCATATCCCGGTATCCCGGGCATTCCCCGACGGGGCAACCGTGACGATCACGTACAGCAGGTCTGATGCCGCCGGAGGACTTCCCTGTGCGCGAGTGGCGTTCGGCAACGGTCCCGCACTGGAGGTCTTTCATACCCCCGGGCACAGCCCGGACAGTGTCTGCCTGCGGATGGGCAGCCTGTTCTTTATCGGGGACCTGCTGTTTGCCGCAAACCCGGGTGTTGCCGGCATGTGCGGCTGGGACCAGGACGCTCTTATCCAGTCGCTTGGCAGGGTGCTGGCCCTGTTTAACGAAGACGGTATTACTACGGTCTGCCCCGGCCACGGGAGGGCGGTAACGGTACCCGATGCGGTACGGATGTTATCCGCGGTCAGGACGGATGCGCTGGCGCTCTCGGATATCGCGGAACTCAACTGCGAACGGGCAAACCATGCCGCGGCATTTGCCGTGGAGTGCATGGAGCAGGTGAACCAACTGTTCACCATCATGGCAGGCCGCCTGTACTATGTCTCGTATGTCCTTTCCGAACTTGGCGAACCGGATACGGCGGAACGGATGGGAACCCTGATCCCCGCAGATACCGTCGACGAACTCCTCGAAGCCTTCTCTGCCTTTGCCGAGGAACACCACCGGGGCGAACATGTCCCGGTCAACCTTGCCCTCAAGGCCGGGCAGGTTATCGGCAAACTCGAACGCGCCTTCAGAAAGGAGGAACTGACGCGTATCATCGACCCCACCCTGGTTGATCGGGCCGGCAGGCTGCTGTCGGATTATACGGTGATGCTCCGCGGGTTCAGTCCCCCCAGCGAACGTTCCGAAAGTCCCCTGGTTCCCCTGATCGAGGCGATTGTCACCGGGCTTTCGGTGCCGTCCTGTTCGGACGAGGACCTGTTATCCTCGTCCGATGACGACGATGCCTTCATGGCAATCCTGCTCTCCCGGATCGGTACGAGGCCCCTGCTCGAGGACATCGCATTCTCCTTTTCCACAAAAGAACGGTCGCTTTCGGTTTCCGTTGACCGGGATCATTTCACGGACCTGGTCACCTATATCCTCGAGGACCTGGTCGGCACCGGGTCCGACCGGGTGGCGATCGCTCTCGGCCATAAAGGGCAGTGTGCGCTCCTCAGCATTGCCGGGAACTGCAGGATCGCCGGCACGGAAAAAACCTCCCCCAACCGGAGTTTCCTCGGGAGCCTCTGCGAACGTGCCGGTGGGACCCTGACCTGTACGGAAGACGGGAATACGCGGGAGTATACCATCGCGCTGGGACGGGTGTAACGTGGATCGTCTCCTGCCGGTTCCGGTTGTGGCCGGGCGTATGCGTCCCCTTCCTTTCAGGAAAAGGGTTCCCGTCCGTATGGCCCGGATGCCCGGGAGAGCAGGGTTGCCGGAGGCCCGATCGTGAACCCTCCGGCTCGCGGTAACCCGGACACCGGGCAACCCCTGGTCGAGTTTGAGAACGTGACCGTCTTTTACGGCACGAAAAAAGTCCTCGATTCCCTCTCGATCACGGTACGTGAAGGCGAGAACATCGCGATCCTCGGCCCCAACGGGGCCGGCAAATCCGCGTTTATCAGAACCCTGCTTCGGGAGTGTTATCCCGCAGCGGGCGACCGGAAAGCCATCTTCAGGATCCGCGGAAAGGAGGTCTGGGATGTGTTCGAGCTCCGGTCCGCGATCGGGATCGTATCAAACGATCTCCAGTATACCTTCACCCGCCCCATCACCGGCAGGGAGGTCATCCTCTCGGGGTTCTTCTCCAGTGTCGGGCTCTTCAACCGGTCAGTGACGCCGGCAATGGAGCAGAAGGCCGACGAGATCCTCGCATTCCTGGAACTCGGGCACTTAAAAGACCGCCCGATGACTGCAATGTCCTCGGGCGAGTCCCGGCGGCTCCTCATCGGGAGGGCCCTTGTCCACAGCCCGAAGACCCTTATCCTAGACGAACCGACCAACAGCCTCGACCTCCACGCGCTCCATACGTTCCGCGAGACCCTGCGCAAGATCGCAGGCTCCGGTAACGGCATCATCCTCGTGACCCACAACCTTCCCGACATCATCCCGGAGATCTCCCGCGTTGTCCTGATGAGGGACGGCAGGTTCTGCGGCGACGGTCCCAAGGAAGAGATGCTGACCGATCAGAAGATCGGCGACCTGTTCCGCATCCCGCTCCGTGTCAGGGAAGAGGGCGGGTATTATTATGCCACCGGGTACTGAACAGGATACATTGAAAATGGGGTTCTTCAGGAATTACTGATGGGGATTGAGACCCCCATGCCCCCAAAAATGATAAACGCCGTCGCCCTTGACGGGGCGCCCCCGCGGCGGACCGGGACGGTTGAAATAATTATGTACCGGTTTCCAGGGTTCGGGTGCGAACCCGATCAGTTCATACCCTCTTGAGTGCGTAAAAAAATTATTTTTTCTGTTCTGCCTTCTGCGGGGTCTCTTTAGTCAGCCAGGTTGCAAGGATGGCATTGACAAGGTTGCCGCCCTGGTTGGTATCCCCGCCGGCAACCAGCACGTTCGGTGTTATCGTCACGTTTCCGGCAGCAATTTCCTGGATCAGCTTGATGGCGGCGATCCGTTCCGGCCCAAGCACGTCGGTCTGCGCCTTGTACGCCGCAGCGGTACCTTCGCCGACTTTCTGCGCCTCGTAGGAAATCCCGTCGGCCCGGGTCTTCGTGGAGTCACGGACCCCCTCGGCCTCTTTTCGTAATGCCTCTGCCCGGTCGGTTGCTATGTCGATCGAGAGCTTTGCCGTGATCACGTCTACCTGCTTGTCGGCGCGGGCTGTTTTCTCGGCGACAGCGATACGGCGTTCCTGCGCTTTTGCCTCCTGCTCGTACTGCTGCTGCTGCTGGACCGCGATCTCCTTCCTGGTCTGGGTTTCGAGCAGTTTTTCATCCACCTTGATGTAGGCGATCAGCAGGCCCTGGACT
>Ga0116171_10002431_pt1 | contig 17654 bp, 18 predicted proteins | sample AD_JPNHW2_MetaG_FD_89798 | JGI IMG/M metagenome (GOLD analysis project Ga0116171, IMG submission 89798) | Active sludge microbial communities of municipal wastewater-treating anaerobic digesters from Japan - AD_JPNHW2_MetaG | ecosystem: Engineered > Bioreactor > Anaerobic > Digestate | place... | reverse complement strand
CTCTCCATTTGAGCGAGAGCCTGTTCGTATGCTATTTTTTTCTCTCCTGCCGAGCGCCACTTTCCAATCTGATTCAAATCAACGGACTTCGAGAACTTTTTGGAAATAGTAGTGTCAAACTCTTTTGCATAGTTCAGGCCACCTCCCATGACAAGATTTCTAACCTGATATACCTTTATTTTTGCATAGGTTGTGTCGAGGGAGTCTCTCATTGTGGATAATTCGCTCAGTTTAAGCGCATTTACCTCCCCGCTGAATCTGCCGGATTCCGACCTCTGGAACGCATAATTTGCGAGAGAGATTATTACCTCCTGTTTTTTAAATCCGATTTTCTGAATTGTGTACAGCGTGTCTTCAATTGACTCGCGGGGAGTTTCCTCGTATGTGTTCCCGTCATATAGTGTAAAAAGCAGGTTCTGTTTGTCCGGAGTAAGTTTCATTGACCCCGAGTCTGCAATTGTCAGGCTTAGGTTACCAAGGTTCTTGGAGTGGTCGTAAACCATCATTTTGTACAGCATATCGGTTTTTTCGTCCCGGCTGTCAATACGGATGGTATAATTCTCTATTCCGTCATAGAAAATTCCCGTTGGGATGCTTATCTCCTCTTTTGTTTTGTTTATATCATCCCGAAGTGTATATATATTGTCATACGCAAGCGGAATAAGATTATTGGAAGCAAAGAATGCCCCAACTGAAATAAAGAAGGAGAGCACGATAAGCGGAGTCAAAACCCTCGGAAGCGATATCCCGGCAGCCTTCATGGCAAGCAGCTCGTTATTTTCCCCGAAACCGCCCAGAGTCATTATTGAAGCAAGCAGGGTAGCAAGCGGAAGGGCAAGAGGGATTAAAGTTGCTGCCCCCCAGCCTAAAAACTCGGCAATAACTCCTAGACTAAGGCCTTTCCCAACAAGTTCGTCTATGTATAGCCACAAAAAGTGCATCATCAGGACGAAAGTCACAATGAGAAAGGTCAGAATAAACGGACCCAGAAAAGCCTGGATAATAAACCTGTCTAATTTTTTCAAAGTACTCCTATTTTGTGGCAAGTTCAATTAACTTGGCAATTGCTGCAGAAATTCCGTCAGCATTTTTTCCTCCGGCTGTAGCAAAAAAGCTTTGTCCGCCGCCGCCGCCTTCAATAAGCTTCGCGGCTTCCCTGATGTCTTTTCCGGCATTACGTCCATGAGCAACAAGATCATCCGAATACATCAGCGCAAGATTTGCTTTTTTATCAAACTCATACCCTGCAATAAATATTGTATTCCCTTCGGTTTTAAATGCAAAAGCAAGATTCTTTATTATCTCCGGATGGAATTCTCCCTTAAGGGTTATCACATTTACACCGTTAATATACTGTTTATCTTCGGTTAGTTTGATTTTAAGTTCAGCAGAGCGCTCTTTCATGAACTCTTCCACCTGACGGCGATAATTCTCGTTCTCCTCAACCAGCTTTGAGATACTGCCTGCAAGATTAGGAGAGTTGTTGAACATTGCCCTCACAGACAGGAGCATATCCTCATTGCCCTGAACAAGTTTTTCGGCAGATTCTCCGGTAGTTGCTTCAATTCTTCTCACTCCGGCAGCAATTGCCGATTCGGACATAATTTTGAACAGACCTATGTTTCCGGTGGCCGATGTGTGTGTGCCTCCGCAAAGTTCTATTGAGTCACCGAATTTTATGACTCTCACTTTATCGCCATACTTTTCACCAAACAGAGCCATAGCTCCCATTGATTTTGCCTCTCCAACCGGAACATCCCTGAATTCATCTTTTCTTTTGTTTTCACGGATAAGTTCGTTTACTCTGTTTTCAACCTGTCTTATAACTTCCGGGCTCACTTTCTCGAAATGCGAAAAGTCGAACCGGAAATGACTATTGCTAACAAGAGAGCCCTTTTGCTCAATATGGGTCCCGAGAATTTCCCGCAGAGCCCTGTGGAGCAAGTGGGTTGCAGTGTGGTTGTTTGCAATTGACTGCCTTCTTCCGGTATCTATTTTTGCAACGAAGCTCTCGTGGATGTTTTTTGGAAGTTTCTCGGAAATATGAATGTTAAGATTGTTCTCCTTAACTGTATTTACGATTGAAATCCGTTCACCCGAGGCAGATTCAATGAAACCGGTATCTCCAACCTGTCCGCCGCTCTCTGCATAAAACGGGCTTTTGTCAAAAACCAGCTGAAAGAACTCTTTGTTCTTTGTTTTTACCGACCGGTACCGTACAATCTGAACATCCTCTTCTGTTTTTTCATAACCAACAAATTCAACGACATTGTACGGGCGAACCTCAATCCAGTCTCCTTCTTCGCTTGACGTTGCATTTCGGCTCCTCTCTTTTTGTTTGCCCAGCTCTTTTTCAAAAGACTTTATGTCTATGCTGTACCCGTTCTCTCTTGCGATGAGTTCGCTGAGATCAGGTGGAAATCCATAGGTATCGTAAAGAGTAAAAGTATCTTCTCCGGAAATCAGTTTAGTATCCTTGTGCTTAACCATCAAGGCATCCATGAGTTTTATGCCTTTGTCAAGAGTCCTCAGAAACGCCTCTTCTTCCTCCTTAATCACTTTCTCAATAAGATTTTTCTGACTGACAAGTTCAGGGAACGCTATCCCCATTTCCCCAACCAGTGTTGGAACAAGACGGCAAAGGAAAGGCTCTTCCACGCTCAGGAAAGTGTATGCATATCTCACAGCCCGCCGGAGAATGCGGCGGATTACATAGCCGGCTTTGACATTCGACGGCAACTGTCCGTCGGCAATTGAAAAGCTTATTGCTCTTATGTGGTCGGCAATAACTCTCATCGCAATACCTGTTTGCGGAGATTCGTCGTATTTCTTTCCGCAGAGTTTTGAAATTTGCGAGATAATATTGGTAAAGACATCGGTATCATAATTGCTCTGCTTGCCTTGCAAAGCCATGCAAAGCCTTTCGAGCCCCATTCCGGTGTCGACATGTTTCTGAGGCAGGGCGGCAAGCTCGCCGTTTGCTTTTCTGTTGTACTGTATAAAAACCAGATTCCATATCTCAATAACAAGATGGTGTCCTTTGTTTACCAGTTCGCTTCCGGGAACCTTTGCCCTCTCTTCGCTGCTCCGGATATCTATATGTATCTCACTGCAAGGGCCGCAGGGGCCTGTGTCCCCCATTTCCCAGAAGTTGTCTTTTTTATTGCCGGGTAAAATTCTTTCGGCAGGCAGATATTTAAGCCATCTGTTGCGTGCCTCATCGTCCGGACCTATTCCATCCTCTTTGCTGCCCTCATAAACGGTAGCATAAAGTCTGTCCTTGTCAAGCTTGTAAACTTCGGTGAGAATTTCCCATGCCCAATCTATGGCCTCATTTTTGAAGTAGTCTCCGAAACTCCAGTTGCCAAGCATCTCAAACATCGTATGGTGATAGCTGTCGTGGCCAACCTCTTCGAGGTCGTTATGTTTGCCGCTTACGCGGAGACATTTTTGAGTATCGGCAACCCTGGTATATTTAGCCGGAGAATTGCCAAGGAACCAGTCTTTAAACTGATTCATCCCGGCATTAGTAAACATTAGTGTAGGGTCGTCCTTTACAACCATCGGGGCAGATGGAACAATAGTATGTCCCTTGCTTGCGAAGAAGTTGAGGAAATTTTCTCTTATTTCTTTTGAAGTCATATTTTTAGAAATTCTATGCTGATATTTAATTGAACCACAAAAATAGGTTTTTTATTAAAAATATTTAAATTTGCACGAAATTAAGGTAAAAAATACCCGATGTCAACCCCAAAAAGATATAAATTTAACCCCGAAACTTTAGCATACGAAATTCACAAGATTTCTATGAAAGCCAGATTTTCAAAGGGTTTTGTTGTATTTCTCGTTAGTCTGGTTGTCTCTTTCGGTTATTATTTCATTTATACAGATTATTTCAAAATGGAGACTCCAAAGATGCTTAGCATCAGGAGTGCAAATGTTGAACTTGCGAATAAGCTGGAATTGCTCAACAGAAGGTTTGAAGAGGCAAACCGCTCTCTCACGGCTCTTCAGATAAGGGACAACTATGTCTACCGGCCAATCTTCGGTATGGAAGAGATTTCCCAGGATGTGAGAAATGCAGGATTCGGAGGTGTTAACCGTTATTCTTATCTGGAAAGCGTGGATAAATCCGGAATCCTCACAAGTACTGTCATGAATATTGATGTTTTATACAAGAAGGCATATATCCAGAGCAGATCATTTGATGACGTGGCACAACAGGCAAAGAATGCCGACGAAATGGCTCTTTGCGTACCTGCAATTCCGCCTGTAAATATTGCAATGCGTAAAATAAAGTTCTCCTGCAACTTCGGATACAGGCCGGACCCATTTACCAGAGTATATAAGATGCATACAGGAATTGACCTCTCCGGACCTATTGGCGAACCCATCTATGCCACCGGCAATGGTAAGATTATGGAAGTTGGTTTTGATTTCTTCGGATATGGCAACTATATTATTGTCGACCACGGGTTTGGATATAAAACGAGATATGCTCACCTGAAAAATATTATTGTCAATATGGGAAGGTCTGTAAGAAGAGGAGAGCAAATTGCAACAATGGGCAATACAGGTCGTTCGACCGGGCCGCATGTTCATTATGAGGTAATATACAAGAATCGCACAGTGGATCCTCTGAATTACTATAATAGAGATATTGCAGCCGGTGAATTTAAGGCTCTCACGGAACCTAAAGGCTAATCTTTATTATGAGTAAATACAAGTTCAATAAGGATCAGCTGAGATTTGTCGAAGATAAGCTGGGCATCAGAGGTAAAGTGAGGGTAATCCTGACTTATGTTTTGGTTAGTATACTGCTTGCAATTCTTTATTATATAATCTTTGCGTTTTTTTTCAACACCCGTGAGGAGGAGAGTCTGCTTAAAGAAAAGCAGTTAATGGAAAAGCAATATGTTGGAATAAGCAAGAAGATGGATATGCTTGATAAAGTTATCGGTGAACTGGAGGTGCGTGACAAGGAGATTTATATGAATATCTTTAAATCAACACCACCCGACCTTATGTCGGACAATTCAAACGATGAACTTTATAAACAGCTGGATTCGTCGGGCGATATATCGCTGGTGCGTTTTTCCGTGAAAAAGGTTGCGGATCTTGAGACGCAGACAAAAACAGGAGGAGACAAGCTAAACTCAATTTATAACGAGCTTAAGGGAGCAGAGAACTCAACAGATATTCCTTCAATAATGCCAATAAGAGGGATGAGTCTTAATCAGACAGGAGCAAGCGTTGGAAACAAAATTCATCCTTTTTACAAAACGACTGCAAAACATACCGGAATAGATCTTCTTGCCGGAATTGGGACAGAGGTGCGGGCAACAGCCAACGGAGTGGTTGTGGACGTTCTTAAATCGGACAGAGGAAGAGGAAACCAGGTTATAGTTGAACACTGGGGCAATTACAGAACCGTTTATGCCCATCTCGGAGACGTGCTTGTGAGGAAATCGCAGCCAGTCAAACAAGGGAGTATTCTTGGGCGCGTTGGAAATTCAGGACTCTCTTTTGCACCTCACCTTCACTACGAAGTTGTTTTAAACGGAAAGCCTGTGGAGCCGGTTAACTATTTTTTTGCAGAACTTACTCCCAGAGAGTATAAGGAGATGCTTATAATTGCAATGAACACGGGGCAATCTCTTGACTAGGAAAACAGATACATCAAAATCAAAAATATTATGCCTTACAAAGAATTTAAAATCGAGAAACTCTACTACACTATAGGTGAAGTTGCAGAAATTCTGAATGAAAATACTTCACTTGTAAGGTTCTGGGCTCAGAAATTTCCGGAGTTCATAAAACCTGCGCGAAACAAAAAGGGTAACAGATTATTTACAGCAGACGATCTGTCAAACTTTAAACTGATCTACTATCTGGTAAAAGAGAGGGGAATGACACTTGAAGGTGCTGCAAAAAGATTAAAGGACAATAAAGACGGAGTGGACAGAAGAGTGGATGTTATCACTACCCTCAACAACGTTAAAGAGAGACTTCAGGAAATATCGAACTCAATTTAAAGATGAAAGCAGGCGAAATTGTAAAAGTTCTGGAGGATTTTGCCCCCTGCTCAATACAGGAGAGCTGGGATAATTCCGGATTTATCATTGGCAATGAAGGAGCTGAGGTAAAATCGGTTCTTCTTGCCCTTGACTGTACGCCTGCGGTGATAGAAGAAGCGATAGAGAGCGGTACAGACATGATAATCACACATCATCCGCTGATATTCAGCCCGCTTAAAAGAATTACCGGTTCCGGCATTGTTGAAAAAATGGTGGAGCGATCAATTAAAAACAATCTGATAATTTACTCTATCCATACAAATATTGATAAGGTTATCTCCGGAGTGAGCGGTCTCATGGCGGAAAATCTGGGTTTATGCAATGTAAGGCTTCTTTCGAAGGAAGAAAACGATAATTTTGGGTTGGGTGTTATTGGAGAGTTTAAAGGTCGTCTGGATTTTCAGGAAGTAGTTTCTCTTGTGAAAGAGAAATTTTCCGTAAAAAATATTAGATGTTCCAGGCCCATTGATAAAAAAATAAAAAAAGTGGCACTATGCGGAGGAAGCGGCTCTTCACTAATCTCTGCAGCAAAGGATTCAGGAGCTCAGATATTCATAACCGGGGACCTGAAATATCATGATTTTTTATGTGAAGACGGCTTTATGGTCATGGACATAGGCCATTTCGAAAGCGAAACAGGAGTACTTGAATTACTAAGAAGCATACTGTTAAAAAATTTAGTTACATTTGCAGTTCGCATTTCTGAGAATAATAATAATCTAATATACTATTACTAATAGGATTATGGCAACAACAAAACACAAACCGACAATTGAGACTCCTTTGGACGGAGGCACATTTGTTTCATTGCAAAAGAGCACTGCTTCCGAGGGTGATCTAAGCATGGAGACAAAGCTCAGCCTGTTGTACAGGTTACAGCAGACAGACAGCAAAATTGACAAAATCCACCTTCTGAGGGGAGAGTTGCCTTTAGAGGTTAAAGACCTTGAAGATGATATCGAAGGTTTGAAGACAAGAGTCGAGAATCTGCAGGGTGAGATAAAGGATGTTGATAAGTTGTTGTTCCAGAAGAAAATGGATCTCGATAACGCAAAACTGCTGATTGAGAAATATACAACACAGCAAAACAATGTCAAAAATAACCGGGAATTTGATTCTCTTACAAAAGAGATAGAGTATCAGGGTCTGGTAATTGAGCTTGAAGATAAAAGAATAAAGGAAAATACTATACTTCAGGTAGAAAAGAAAGCTGCTCTCACAGTAGCTGTCACTGCTTTGGATGAAAGGAAAAAAGACCTGGAAAACAAACAGAAAGAACTTGACTCAATTGTTGCAGAAACAGCAAAGGAAGAAGAGGAACTTCTTAAAGAATCAGAATTGATTCAGGCTCAGATAGACTTCAGAATGCTTGCAGCATACAAGAAAGTAAGGTCAAATGCGAGAAACGGTCTTGCAGTGGTTACTGTAAGAAGAGATGCCTGTGCAGGCTGCTTCAACAAAATTCCGCCTCAAAGACAAATGGACATTGCTTCAAGCAAAAAAATAATTGTTTGCGAATACTGCGGAAGAATTTTAGTTAACGCAGATTTTGAGAAAGAATAATGCTAAATAGGCCCTATAGATTAAGGGAACTATTTTTCAGGCATGTAGGTCAAACTTCCCCCTCACCTTTGGGATTAGAAATTCAAAGGGCAGAGGGGGTGTTTATTTATACACCTGAACCGGAGTCAAAAAAGTACATTGACCTCGTTTCCGGGGTGTCTGTTTCAAATGTGGGTCACTCCAACAGGGAGGTGATAGATGCTGTTAAGGAGCAGGCAGAGAGACATATGCATCTCATGGTGTATGGTGAGATAATTCAGGCACCGCAGGTTGAACTTGCTCAGCTTCTCGCTTCCCAGCTGCCGGACCCGCTTGATGTAATTTATTTTGTTAACTCCGGCAGTGAAGCAAATGAAGCTGCAATTAAACTGGCAAAAAGGCATACCGGAAGAAGAGAAATAATAAGCTGCCATAACTGTTACCACGGAAGCACTCACGGAGTCCTGAGCCTCATGGGGGATGAGTATTACAAGAATGCTTTCCGTCCGTTGCTCCCGGATATAAATCATATATCATTCAACTCTTTGGATGATCTGGAAAAAATTTCCGAAAAGACAGCTGCTGTTATAATTGAACCTGTTCAGGGCGAAGGAGGGGTAATAGTTCCTGTCCCGGGATACCTTGCCGCACTACGCGAAAAATGTAATAAAACAGGTGCTATTCTTATATTTGATGAGATACAGACTGGGTTTGGCCGTTGTGGAAAACTTTTTGCCTGCAGGAAGTACGAAGTTACTCCGGATATTATTACCTTAGCAAAGGCGTTGGGAGGGGGCATGCCGCTTGGTGCATTTGCTGCATCGGCAGTCTTAATGAGTGACTGGCAGGCAAATCCGGTACTCGGGCATATTACGACATTCGGGGGGCACCCTGTTTCCTGTGCAGCAGCACAGGCTTCGCTTAAGATACTTCTGAGGGAGAACTGGATTGAAGACGCTGAGAGAAAAAGCAATATTTACAAACGGGCACTTGAGAGCCATTCTCTCGTAAAGGAAGTGAGAACGGCCGGTTTGCTGATTGCGGTAGATTTGGGAAAAAGAGAATATGCAGAAAAAATTCTTCCGCTTCTGCTGGAAGAGGGAGTGATGAGCGACTGGTTTCTTTTTTCGCCGTCGTCTTTCAGAATTGCGCCGCCGCTATCAATAACCGACGAAGAGATAGAGTGGTCTTTGGTTAGAATTAAAAGAGCGTTGGACAGAATATAAAAGTTTAATATGGCAAAAGTATACAACAAACCTAAGCAGGGGACAGACAAAAATATTGATTCACTGGCCATGGACATGGGGAAAAAACCGCCTCAGGCTGTTGATATAGAGGAAGCTGTTCTCGGGGCATTAATGCTTGAGCCGCACGCTGTTCCGGATACGCTCGAAATTGTAAATGCCGAATGTTTTTACAAAGAAACGCACAGGAAAATATTCAGTGCCATAAAAACTCTTTCGGACAACCATAATCCTGTAGATTTTCTTACTGTATCGGATGAACTAAAGAGAACCGGCGACCTCGAGTTTATAGGAGGAGTTGCGTTCCTTACCCAGCTGAGCATGAAGATAAGCTCAGCGGCCCACGTTGAGTATCATGCCAAAATATTACTTCAGAAGTATATTCAGAGAGAACTCATCAGCATTTCTTATGAAGTGCAGAAGGACTCTTTCGACGATAACATTCCTGTAGACGACCTTCTGGACGCAACGCAGCAGAAGATATTCACACTTTCGGACAGAAATATAAAAAGGGAAACAAGACCGGTTCGTTCCATAATTGAAGATGCCATTGAGGAGCTTCATACCAATCAGCTCCGTTCAGACGGCCTTTCCGGAGTACGTTCCGGATACACATCTGTGGACAGGGTTACTCTGGGCTGGCAGCCTTCCGATCTAGTCATTCTTGCGGCGAGGCCTTCAATGGGTAAAACTGCATTTGTGCTCACAATGGCCAGAAACATGTCTGTTGAGCACCAGATTCCTGTAGCCTTTTTCTCTCTTGAGATGTCCTCGCTTCAGCTTGTAAAAAGGCTAATGATAAGCGAAACAGGGCTATCTTCCGATAAAATCAAAGGCGGGAAAAAACTTGAAGAGTACGAGTGGACCCAGATAAATACAAGACTGGCTCAGCTTATTAAAGCGCCGCTGTATATAGATGATACACCATCTCTTTCGATATATGAATTTCGCTCAAAGGCGCGCAGGCTGGTTTCAAATGCAGGCGTAAAGGCAATAATAATTGACTACCTGCAGCTAATGAGCGGTCCTCCGGAACTTCGCGGAATGCGTGAACAGGAAGTATCATCAATTTCAAGATCGCTAAAAGCAATTGCCAAAGAACTTAATATTCCAATAATTGCACTTTCTCAGCTTAGCCGTGCGGTTGAAACACGGGGAGGTTCAAAACGCCCTCAGCTGAGTGACCTCAGGGAGTCCGGTGCGATTGAACAGGATGCGGATATTGTTATTTTCATTCACCGCCAGGACTACTATGGTTTAACGGAAGATCCGGCAATGACTGGAGTCTCGGACATTATTATAGCAAAACACCGTAATGGTGCCGTATGTGATGTTCAGATGAGATTCAGGAGTTCTGAGGTGAGATTTGTGGATATGACCGATCCGGATCTCTCGGGAGGAAACCATTCAGGGGTTGTGCAGACTTTCGGATCCAAGCTCAACAGCAGCGAGTTCAAACCAAATTCGGACTTTGACTTCTAAAGAATTAACATGAGACTCAGACTTTCTATTATTCTTGGGATTATTCTTTTACCTGTGATTTCCTTTTCACAGGAATTACAATGCAATTCTATAAGGGATATTGCCGAAAAGGACCTCTCATTTAAAGACGGAGAGTCACTCACGTATGTGGTAACATATAAATGGGGATCTGTAATGACCGATGTGGGAGAGGGAGTGACTACTCTCAGACGCATTGGAGGAGGCGCACAGCCGGTGCATTTTCATGCATCAGTTACAGGAAAGACGTATAAGTTTTATGATATGTTTTTCAAAGTAAGAGATCTCTATGAATCAAAATTCTATGCATCAAGCATTCGTCCGTTTTATTTTTACAGGAGCGTTGAGGAAGGGAAATACAGAATGAAAAACACATACTCCTTTTCTCTGGATAATACAATCAGAGCAAAAGTTCAAGAATATGACAACCCTGTTACCGATACTGTTTTAAAAGGGAACAACTGCACTTTTGATATTCTTACTCTGTTTTATTATGCCAGAAACCTGGATTTTACAAAATTGCAACCCGGAGACAAACAGCCAATGTCATTTACTATTGACGGGGAATTATATGATATTTATTATCGTTTTATTGGGAGGGAGGTAAAGAAGATTCCCGGAACAGGTACATTCCGGACTATTAAATTTGCCGCAAAGCTCGTTGCAGGGAAAGTTTTCAGAGGCGATAAGGAGATGATAATATGGATAACTGAAGATTCCAACAAAATTCCTCTAATGTTTGAGATGGAAATTATAATAGGAAAAGTTTATGGAAGGCTTACAAAATTTGAAAACCTAAAATTCCCACAGACCAGTAAATTAAAATAGATGAAAAATTCAGGCGATATTATTGAACATCAGGGAGAGATTATCGAAATAGGTATAGATTATATTATGGTTGAGATAATCAGCCAGTCTGCCTGTTCTTCATGCAATGCAAAATCGATGTGCTCAATGAGCGAGACGGAGTCAAAGGTTGTCGAGGTAGAAAACAAAGGCTATGAAATGTTTGAGATAGGAGAAACAGTAAATGTCATTCTCCGGAAAAGTCTTGGATTTAAGGCACTGTATATTTCTTACCTCATTCCGCTTTTAATTTTAATTCTAATATTATTATCTTTGTCATCCTTCGGAATTGGAGAACTGACTACCGGACTCTCAATAATTATGGCTCTTGCAGTATATTACATTGGTGTATACCTTCTCAGGGACAAATTCAAAAGAGAGTTTGTTTTTACGATTGAAAAATTGAACAAATAATGACGACTACAATTATTTTTACAATTGTCTGTCTGAGTCTTCTTGGTCTCGGACTGGCTCTGATCCTCTATTTTACTGCGCAAAAATTCAAAGTTGAAGAAGATCCGAGAATTGACGATGTTGAAGCCATACTTCCAGGTGCAAACTGCGGAGGCTGCGGTTTTGCAGGTTGCAGGGCTTTTGCGGAAGGATGTGTAAAGGCGGAAAGTCTTGACAACATGTATTGCCCCGTTGGAGGAAACGATGTAATGAAAAATGTTGCCGGCTATCTGGGTCGTACTATTGCAGAAAAAGCTCCTCAGGTTGCGGTTGTGAAGTGCAACGGCAACTGTGACAGCAGACCCAAAACCAGCAATTATGACGGATATCAGTCATGTGCCGTTATGTCTACCCTTTATTCCGGCGACACCGGATGCAGATATGGGTGCCTTGGCCAGGGAGACTGTGAATTATCCTGCAAATTTGACGCATTAAAAATGGATCCGAGAACAGGGCTTCCCGAGATTGATGCAGATAAATGCACAGCGTGCGGAGCTTGTATCAAGGCCTGTCCAAAAATATTAATTGAGTTTCGCAACAAAGGGCCTAAAGGAAAGAGAATATTTGTTTCGTGTATGAACAAGGATAAAGGCGGAATTGCGAGAAAATCCTGTTCAGTTGCATGTATCGGATGTACAAAATGTCAGAAGGTATGCGCTTATGATGCAATTACAATATCGTCGAACCTTGCTTATATAGATTACAATAAATGCAAACTCTGCCGTAAATGTGTGGTTGAGTGCCCTACAAATGCAATATGGGAGGTTAACTTCCCTGTGAGGGTGCCAAAGAAAGAGGTTTTAACAGCAGAAGAACAGTAATAGTGTTTAATTATGAGTAGAACATTCTCAATAGGGGGTATTCACCCCAGTGATAACAAAATCTCGGTAAACGCGGCAATAGAGAACTTCCCTTTAATGGAAATGGCGTATATTTCTTTGTCCCAGCATTTGGGAGCTCCTGCCGAACCTGTTGTGGCGAAAGGAGACAAGGTTAAAACCGGTCAGCTTATTGCCAAGGCAAACGGATTTATTTCGGCAAATGTACACTCTTCGGTTTCCGGGACAGTTGCTTCTATTGAACCATTACCGGATCTGGCGGGAAACCCTGTTCAGCACATAGTAATTAAAGTAGAAGGTGACGATTGGCTTGAAAATATCAACCGTTCGAGCGAAATAGAGAGAGAGATAAAGATGAGTGGTCCGGAAATACTTGCAAAAATTGCTGAATGCGGTGTCGTAGGGCTTGGTGGTGCTGCATTTCCCACTCATATCAAGTTGTCTCCTCCTCCCGGCAAAAAGGCAGAGTATCTGATCATAAATGGAGCTGAATGCGAGCCGTACCTTACTTCGGATTACAGGCTTATGCTGGAGCAGCCGGAAGAGATTCTTATCGGGGCAAAAATAATGATGAAGGCACTTAACGTAAATAAATGCTTTCTTGGAATAGAGGACAACAAGCCAAAGGCGATTAAGAAGATGAAAGGGCTCTGTTCAAAGAGTTATCCGCAGATAAAGGTTGTCTCTCTGTTAAAAAAATATCCTCAGGGAGGAGAGAAACAGCTTATTGATGCAATTGTAAAAAGGCAGGTTCCTTCTATGGGATTGCCTATCGACACGGGAGTAGTGGTGCAGAATGTGGGAACCGCTCTTGCCGTTTATGAAGCCGTTCAGAAGAATAAACCGCTTTTCGAGGGAATTGTAACAGTTACCGGCAAGTGCATGACAGAACAGCGGAATTTCCGCATGAGAGTGGGAACGACATTCGAATCAATGATATTTGCAGTTGGGGGATTCCCAAAAGATGCAGAAAAGCTTATAAGCGGGGGACCCATGATGGGAAAAGCCGTTTCGAGAATTGATGCATCTTCCGTTAAGAGTACCTCTGCACTTTTGCTTCTTACAGAAAAGGAGACAAAAAGAGGTGAGGAAGGCAATTGTATCCGTTGTGCAAAATGTGTCGAGGCATGCCCAATGGGATTGGAGCCATTCCTGCTCAACAGACTCTCAAGAGCCGGGAAAACCGAAGAACTGGAAGCCAATTTTGTGCAGGATTGCATTGAATGCGGAAGCTGCATTTATACCTGCCCGGCAAACATTCCGCTTCTTGATACCATTCGACTGTCAAAGGCTCAGGTATTGAAAATGCTAAGAACCAGACCTAAAAAGTAATCAGAAAATCAGATATGAAAAAACTCATCGTTTCACCCGCCCCCCATTTGCACGGAGAGAAAACCACCAGAAATTTGATGCGAGATGTAATAATTGCATTGTCGCCGTCGCTTCTTGTATCGGTTTACTACTTCGGGTTTTCGGCGGTTAAGCTGGCACTTGTGGGTGCGGTTACAGCAGTATTGGTAGAATTTGTCATTCAAAGGTATATCATTAAGGGCAAGATTACTATAAATGATTATTCAGCAGCTCTCACAGGCTTGCTGCTCGCATTGAACCTTCCCCCTAATTCACCGTGGTGGATAGTATTCATCGGCTCTGTCGTGGCAATAGGAATTGCAAAGATGACTTTTGGAGGAATTGGCCAGAATCTGTTCAATCCTGCTCTTGTGGGCCGGGTTTTTCTTTTGGTCTCCTTTCCGGCTATTATGACAGACTGGACCATTCCTGCTTCATGGTTCCGCGAGGGCATTGATGCAAACACCGGAGCAACGGCTCTCTCGATAGTCAAGGAAGGACTTGCCAAAGGGATACCTATGGATCAGATTTTTTCCGAGAACAATTTTTCATACACCCAGATGCTGTTTAGTAAAATAGGTGGTTCTGTGGGAGAGGTTTCGGCCTTTGCATTGATTCTCGGATTTGTGTACCTGCTGATAAGAAAAGTAATAAAGCCTCATATCCCTGTTGCGATAATTGCTACCGTAATGGTTTTCTCCGGAATTTTCTGGTTAATTGACCCGGGTCACTACACCGACCCTCTTTTCAATGTTCTCACCGGCGGCATTTTAATTGGCTCTGTATTCATGGCAACGGATTATGTTACCTCGCCAATGAGCACGAGGGGTATGGTGTTCTATGGAGTTGGAATCGGTATAATTACGATGCTCATAAGAAATTTTGGTGCGTATCCGGAGGGAATTTCATTTGCTATACTTATTATGAATGCCTGCGTGCCACTCATAAACACATACTTTAAACCTAAGAGATTCGGAAGGGAGGTGAATAATGGCTAAAGTATCATCACTTAAAAATATGGTTATGACCCTGCTTGCAATTTGCTTTGTTGCATCGGCGTTATTGGCCGGAGTGTATGCCATAACCAAGGAGCCCATTGATGCTGCACAAATTGCAAAAACAAATTATGCAATTGCCAAGGTTGTTCCCAAGTTTGACAATGATCCAAGTGCAGATATGTTTGCAAAGGAGATAGACGGCAAATCATTTAACGTCTATCCGGCAAAACAGGGAGGAGCTATTGTCGGATACGCAATTGAAACATTTTCAACACGCGGGTTCGGCGGCAGGATTATTTTAATGGTAGGATTTAATGCCGATGGAACAATTAATAATACAGCTGTTCTGTCCCATACGGAAACACCGGGTCTCGGCGATAAAATGGTTGAAGGGAAGAGCAATTTCAGCGTTCAGTTTAAGGGGAAGAACCCTGCAGATTTTAAACTTATAGTTAAAAAAGACGGAGGAGATGTAGATGCAATAACAGCTTCAACAATTTCATCAAGAGCTTTTTGTGATGCTGTGAGCAAGGCGTATGATGTGTATAAGATATGTGCGAAGGATGTTGAAAAAAAGGAGGTACCAAATGAGTAAACTAAGTTTGATTACTAAAGGAATTATTAAGGAGAACCCTACATTTGTCCTTGTTCTGGGTATGTGTCCCACACTTGGAACCACAACCTCTGCAATGAACGGGTTGGGCATGGGTCTCGCAACTTTGTTTGTTTTAACAATGTCCAATATTGTAGTATCTGCAGTATCCGGATTCATTCCGGGGAAGGTTAGGATTCCGTCCTTTATTGTGATTATTGCAACATTTGTTACTGTACTGCAGTTTGTCATGCAGGCTTTTACTCCGGGGCTGTATGCTACTCTTGGTATATTTATTCCGCTTATAGTTGTAAACTGTATAGTTCTGGGAAGGGCCGAGGCTTTTGCGTCCAAAAACAGTGTGGGAGACTCTGCGCTTGATGGTATTGGCATTGGGCTTGGTTTTACACTTGCGCTCACAGTTTTGGGTATGGTAAGGGAACTTCTGGGCAGTGCTTCAATTTTTGGAATAAAACTCATCGAAGGAGACGGAATACTTGTTTTCATTCTCGCACCGGGAGCATTTATCGCTTTAGGCTATCTGCTTGTTCTGTTCAATAAATTAAAAGCAAAAATCTCTTAATAAACAGATATTATGGAATATATTATAATTCTTATATCAGCGGTATTTGTTAATAACATTGTTTTATCGCAATTCCTTGGAGTTTGTCCGTTTTTGGGAGTATCAAACAAAGTTGGCACAGCTGCCGGTATGGCTGGTGCTGTTACTTTTGTGATGGCTCTTTCGACACTCACCACTTATCTGTTGCAATACTATGTACTGGTTCCTCTCGGAATAGAGTTTATGCAAACAATTGTCTTTATTCTGGTTATTGCGGCACTTGTGCAAATGGTAGAAATCATCTTAAAGAAAATAAGTCCTTCCCTTTATCAGGCATTAGGAATTTATCTCCCGCTAATTTCAACAAACTGTGCTGTTCTTGGCGTTGCTATCCTTGTTGTTGCTAAAGAATTTACATTTGGCAGTGACCCGCATATGCTCAACCTGGCTCAGTCGATTGTCTTTACTATTGCAACGGCTCTGGGCTTTGGACTTGCACTTATCCTTTTTGCAGGTCTGAGAGAGCAAATGGAACTTTCAAACATTCCTAAACCATTTAAAGGTACACCTATTGCGCTCATAACAGCAGGCATCCTTGCCCTCGCGTTCATGGGTTTTGCAGGATTAGTTTAAATTTTACTCAAACAGTAATTTATGGCTTTAAATTTATTGGAGATAGATCAACTTCTACGCATTGGAGAGGTAGAAAAGGCACATTTGGAGCTTATGGAATTCCTAAAGAGAGAGCCGGAGAACTCCGAAGCATGGTATTTAATGGGAAGTATATTAAGAAGGCAACAACTGTGGGGAGAGGCAATCAATGCTCTAAATAAGGCAAAATTTCTCAACCCGGAAGGACCTGCGGCTCATGCAATCGATTCGATATACGAAATTCTCAGATTTCAGAATACAGATTTAATGAATCCTTAACAGATTCATTTAATCTTTCCGCCTGACATATACAGGTTTTTTGAAGCAAGCGTTCCCACCTCGTTGCGGTTGTGGGTAACATGAATTATTGTCTGGCCGGCTCTTTTAAGCGAGGCTAGTGTGTCAACTGCCTCTGCCCTAAGGTCGTCATCAAGTGCGGAAAGGGGCTCATCCAGTAACAGAATCAGCGGATCATATGCAATTGCCCTTGCAAGAGCAACTCTCTGCTTTTCGCCCCCGGAAAGGCCTTCGATATCTCTTTTTAGCAGGTTGCCAATCGAGAAGTAATCCGATAACTCCTTTACTCTCTTTTCGATTGTATCCCTGTTTGTCTTTTTAAGCCTGAGAGAATATGCGATATTATCAAAGACAGATAAATGGGGAAAAAGAGCGTAGTCCTGAAACAGCATTCCCACCGGACGATTCTGCGCTCCAATATTTACATACTCTTTGGAATCAATGCAAACAGAACCGGATGCGGGGAAACGCAAGCCGGCAATTAATTCCAGAAGCAGCGACTTACCGGCACCCGAAGGTCCAAAAACGGCAAGATAGTCTCCCTTTTCCATTGTGAATGAAACCGGGCCAAGGTTAAAGTCGCCTATTGAGTAAACTAGATTTTCAATCTTTAACATTTTCTTTTCTGATATATTCTTAAAAGTATGAAAAGAATGAGCGTGACTGCTACAAAAATTACAGCAACAGGTCTTGCATATGAGAG
>Ga0116171_10002428_pt1 | contig 17661 bp, 16 predicted proteins | sample AD_JPNHW2_MetaG_FD_89798 | JGI IMG/M metagenome (GOLD analysis project Ga0116171, IMG submission 89798) | Active sludge microbial communities of municipal wastewater-treating anaerobic digesters from Japan - AD_JPNHW2_MetaG | ecosystem: Engineered > Bioreactor > Anaerobic > Digestate | place... | reverse complement strand
CATCCATTATGATAGCAATATGAAAGGGTACTTTCTCTTTATTTATCAAATCTTTTAATGAAATCATTTACGTCTCAATCAATCTTTAATTAACCTTGATTTTCCATAATATTATCTCTTGAAGGCAATGAAATTTCATTTTCAATATATTTGCAAAGACCTCCGATGTTTTGAACTTCTGGTGTAATATCGTCAGGAATAATAATGCCAAACTCTTTTTCAAGTTCAATAATAATTTCAATTTGCTCGAGACTGTCGGCACCTAAGTCTTTCAGGGTAGATTCAAAACTGATTCCAGTTTCAGAAATTCCTAAATTATTCATTAGTATTTCAGTTACTTTTGTTTCAATTTCCTGTTGGTTCATTTTTTCTATTGTCTTAATTCAATTATTTATGATTTCTTTCATTTTGTGTTATACATTTCGTCCCAGACAGGTGATGACATTTTTTCTAATTGTTCATCAAATTTCAACATAGCATCATAATACTCATCGGAAATTAAAGCATCACCAGCTGCCTTGTTCTCAGGTTTTGCTCCGGTACTTTTTGCTATTTCAGCAAAATCTTTATGATGGTCGCGATAGAAGCATGGCATTAACAGATTACCGGGTTTATTATTACCTTTTAAGTAATTTGACTGCCATTTTCTGCCTTCAGTAAAAAGTGGTGAAAAAAGTGCATCGCTGAGCTTTTTCCCTGATTTATAAAGCGACTGAACATTATCAATATAATGAGGAACAAACACGCAGGGCATTATATTACCATCCCAGTTTATATAGAAATACCCCTTGGATTTTCCACATGAAATACAGCCATCGCTAAGGATAGCACTATTCCAAAAATCAGCCACAAAAAATTTGTCTTCCACTAACACTTTTTTTTGTACTTTGAATAATTCGATCCTCTGCTCGGGAGTGATCATAAGCTCTGTTGTAAATTCTCGTCCAATTGGCATATATTGGAAAACCCACATGTAAGTTGCACCGAACTCATTAAAATAGAATTTATAAAAACTTTCATCAAGCAATAAATTAATATTTTCTTTCGTTGCCGTGACAGATAAACCAAATGGAACTCCTTTTTCTGTAAGATTGTCTGTCGCATTAAGAATTTTTTCATAAACACCTATCCCTCTGCGATTATCAGTATATGATCTAGAACCTTCAATCGATATAGCCGGTGTGATATTACCTGCTGAAGCCATTTCTGAGGCTATTTCTTCACTTATTAATGTGCCATTGGTGTACATTAAGAAAAAACAATCATCCCATTGTTTTGCTAAATCCAGTATCGTCTTATTTTCACTTTTGTAAAGCAAAGGTTCTCCGCCGGATATGACAAAAAACCTCATCCCCATATTTGAATAAGCATCAAAGATTATCTTATTCAAAAGAACCCAATCAATTGATTTATTGTCAGTTGAATTTGAAGATGCGTAGCAACCAGTACAGTTCAGATTACATTTTCTTGTGGGTGCGATGGTCAGGAATTTTGGAGGTAATTGATTGTATTTACTTTGAAATTTATTAATTGAATTCTGCACTTCTTCGTTGCCTATCATTACAGAATCTAATAGTGTCTCCATTACCTTTTTTGTGACCTTTTCGGAAATAATACCCTTAGAATAATTTCTGAGATACGACATATACATGCTACGAACGGCATAATATTTATTCAATCTGATAAACTTGGGTAGCCCAGACGTAGTGTTCATCAACATTTTTTTCCGAATATGCCTGTTTAGTTTTGGTATTAATATTTTTCCGTATACCTTACTTTTCAAGATTGTCTGTAATAACCTGGAGATTAATTTGATTGAATTTTTTTCATTCATTTTTCCTTGATTTAACAGTTGAAAAACATTAGGTTACCTTGAAAGTAAAAATTAATGCAATATTTGACTTATATGGTTTTATGGTCATTTACTGAGAAAATTTATTATAGGACCCAACCTTATAACTATCATTGTTGGAATCTCATCCATAAAATAACTGTAAGTATTGAAAGCAGTTTAACTATCACACCTCCTATTATAATAATCTTGTATTTGTAAATCCATAATAACAGTTTCATATTTATGTATTTCAGTATTTGATCAATATCGTTCAAATGTACGTACAAATATAAGTATATATTTGACTATTATTGTTTTTAAGTCAATATAAATTAAAAAATTATTTTTGTTGCGTTTTTAAACTATCCACTAACATAGATGTCAGCTCCTCAATCGTGCTTTCATATTCGGGATATTTGTTCTGCAAAAAGAAAGGTATCTCAATACCATTTAATACAATCATCATTACATTAACGGTAGAATTTATATTTTTAACATCAAGAAAACCATCCTTTTTCCCTTTTTTCAAAATAAGGGTTAATTGTTCTCGTTCAAATCCATCAAAATCATCTCTTATATCTTTAACAAAATTATATTTTTCAAATAAGTCAGCTTTAAGGGTTTCATGGTAGTTAACCGCATTGTGCAATAATTTTAAGCGGGTAAGCATGTATTCTTTGAGAGCGACAAGTGAATCTATATCTCTAGTCGCAATATTGCTTAATTCTGATTTGACCATACCCAATTCTTGTCTTAATACTTCGTTAAAAAGTTCTTCTTTGCTTTTGAAATAATAATAAAGAATCCCTTTTGCTTTGTGAATATGCCTGGCAATTTCATCCATGGTGGTTTTATAGAAACCAAATTTTGAAAAATATTTTGTTGCTGATTCAACAATTAAAGTTTTTACATCTATTTCTGACATAATATTTGACCATTATTGTTTATAGGTCAATATTAATAAATACTATTTAAATGACAAAACTTTTATTACTATTTCTGATTAATCTTTTCAAAACTATTATAATAAACACTGAAGCGTTGCGAATTGCTACTCTATTTAATTCTTTGGATCACTCAAATTTATAATTTATATGTTCAAAGTTTTAGAGAAAACTTCTCCATTATGGATTTGCAGATGTGCTTCAAGCAGGCAAACCAAAACACCTTGACGATGACAAGGATTAATATCCTGATTAACAAATGCTTTATTATGGATCCAGTTGTTATTTAGTTAGTAAAAATAAAATGACCATAAAACCATATAAGTCAATTATTATATTATAATTTTGTACTGACTGAAAAACATTATTGTTCAAATAATAACATTTAAAATGAAAACAATAGATGTTCCTATTCTAAGCTATAGTCAGGAATAATGGGAATTCAGATACAATAGATTTTTGAAGAGGAATAAGTTATCGGATACAGAACGAATTCATGACAGACGCTTAAAGGTTATTAATAAGCGTTAGTTTTTAACAATTCTAATAAGGCAAATGAAATATTATATTAAATACGTATTCATCAGATGTTTAATTTTTTTATTGTCACTCATCCCTTTCAGATTACTCTATTTAATATCTGATTGTTGTTCTTTTGCAATGCAATATGGTCTAAGATACAGGAGCGTAACGGTTTTGAACAATATAATAAATGCCTTCCCAGAAAAATCCATTGAAGAGATAAAGATTATTACACGTAAATTTTATAAATACTTATGTGATACAATCCTCGAAAGTTTGAAAGGATACTCATTAGGTGGCAAACAATTATTGAAAAGATACCAGTTTTTGAATCCTGATGGAGCAAATAAATATTATGAAGAAGGGCAGGATATTATAATAGCCTTGAGTCATTATTGTAACTGGGAATGGGGTACTCAAATCGCAGAGAGTGTTTACAAACATAAACTTATTTTTTTTTATAAACCTATATCCAATAAATATTTCGAAAGATATATTCTTAAACTAAGAACTAAAAGGAATACCGTGCTTCTATCCATACAGGATTCGGAATATATTTTATGCCCTGAAGAAAACAAACCTAAAGCATATTTTATTATTAACGACCAGGGCCCTAAAAGTACAAAGAAGGCAATCTGGATAACGTCTCTTAATCAGAATATGGACTGCATACGCGACATCGAAGAGTACGCAAAGATATTCAACCTCCCTGTAATATACCCGGAGGTACAAAGAGTAAAACGAGGATATTATACAGTGGAAATGCATGAGATATGCAGCAATCCATCTGACACATTATCGGGCGAGATAACAGAAAGGTATATGAGAAAATTGGAAACCATAATTGTTAAAAAGCCCGAAGATTGGTTGTGGTCACACCAAAGATGGGGACTAAAAAGTAACAATTTTTAAACAAATAAGAAAGATGAAAATAAATGATAAGAAAATGAATGCCTTTATCATTTGGCAATATTTAGACAAAAATGGCAGGTGTTCAACCAAAAAGCTAAGAGAACAACTTAGAATGAATGATGAAGAGTTTCTTATGGCTTTAGACAGGCTCTTACGCAGGAATAAGATTGTATTTTATGTAAAGGGAAGAATTGGGATTGTAGAAGAGTATTATTATTAGTGATCAATTCTCCGGTAACATAAGAAAGGTTATTTGGATGAAATTCCTTATTCAAAACCCAGTCTGTCTGTGAGGTATTGAAGATTATGCAAAACTGTTCAATTAGCGGTAATATACCCACAGATACAAAGCTTAAAACGGGGATATTAAATGGTGGAAATGCAGGGAATATGCATAATCCATCTCAAACATTACCAGTAGAGATTACAGAAAGGTTTATGAGAAAATTGGGAACCATAATTATTAAAAATATGATAAAAAATGAGATAGAAATGAATGCTGATATCATTTGGCGGCATTTAAAAAAGAATGGCGGATGTTCTACCAAAGAACTAAAAAAACAACTTAAAATGAATGATAATGAGTTTCTTATTGCTTTGAATTGGCTTTCCCGCGATAATAAGATAGTGTTTTATGCAAAAGGAAAAACTGAGCATGTCTAACTATATTATTATTTGGTTTATAAGAATTAGAAGCCTTATCCTTTTGACAGCTTTGTACGATTTGCGATGTTCCAAAGGTATTATTCTTTTAACACTAAACACGGAACGGGATACAACGATTCGATCAGTTGAATCCACATGGCTATATTCCCTTGTGGAAAAATATTTGACCAAATCTTTTTCAAATGGTACAATTTTACATGTTTGGTCTCACTAAAATAATCCGTTTTTTATAAATAATTTAATTTTGATTATCATGCTTGTCAAACTCGGGAATTGGCTATTTCATTACTGCAATATAATATTCCCCGTGTTTTACGCGGCACTTTTTATTCCTTCTCCCGTTATATTTCAAAGCGAAGAATGGGCATTAACTATTGGAATGCTACTTATAGCACTCGGATTTATAATCCGTTGTATTACAGTTGGGTTGGTATACGTTAACCAGTGTAAGTCCAAATGCCAGATTCATGCCGAAACATTGGTTACTAAAGGAATGTACAAAGTCTGCCGAAATCCGATGTATCTTGGCAATATTCTTCTCCTTCTGGGGTTTGGTTTGTTTGCCAACTCACTGTTATTCATCCTGATCTTTATCCCATTGTTTGTATTCTTTTCTGTGGCTATAATATTTGCCGAAGAAGATTTTTTGTCAAAAAAGTTTGGGCAACAATTCATTGATTATAAAACTAATTCCAACTTCATCCTCCCCCAATGGGGAAACTTAAAATCTGCTTTTGAAGGACAGACTTTCAAATGGGAAGAGGTTATCAACAAAGAGCACGACTCCCTGTTCCTTTATTTTTCAGGCATGTGCATATTACTTCTTTATGATAGCCAGATTGATATAAAGTCATTTTTAAATACTGAAGTAACCTTACTACTATTTTATGGCTTCATTAAACATTTAAAGCGCAAAAATTTATTGTGAAAGTATAGAGATGCTGGTTTGCAGTAATATCAAAATACATATATGATTATGGCAAACTGCTATTTCGGACTGCCATGGCACTTTAAAATGAAGTTGATTAAGTAATTCTCCTTTTTGATAATGTTTTAATAAAACTTAATGCACCTGAAAGAATGGATAAAAATACAATAACAGGCATTATTCTGATTTTTATAATCTTCATAGGATTTAGTATATATAATAACAGCCGGATGAATAAAGGTTATGAAAAAGCTGTTATCGTTGCAGAATCTTATTATGCCAAAGGAGAACTGGAAGCAGCAAGGGCAGAATATATTAATGCCCTGAGATTTAAACCGAATCAACAAGATGCTATTGCAAAAATAAATGAAATCGACCTTAAACTTGGAATCGTACCTGAAGCACAGAAGGTCGATACTGTTGTTTCCAAACTGTCAAAAACAGAAATCCCGGTAATTTATGACCCAGGAATACAAACAGATATCAATCAATATGGAATTTTTGCACAGACGGTAATAAGTGAAAATGGATTTATTACTCTTGAAAATAACAAGGTAGAACTTAAAATATCACTTAAGGGTGGAAGGGTTTATTCAGCGCGATTGAAAGATTACAGTACCTTTGAATCACTTCCCCTGATTTTATTTTCGGGTGATTCAACAGTTTTCGGGTTTAATTTTTTCACTGCTGATAATAAAGCCATTCAGACCAACAACCTCTACTTCAAACCAGTATCTGACCAAAAGTCATTTGTTGTGAGTTCTCAGCCGCAAAGTGTCAGCCTAAGGTTAATTGCAGGTGATGATAAGTATATAGAATACAAATACACTCTTGCGCCTGATAAATATATGGTTGACTTTGATGTAACCTTCAAATCAATGGACGGCATCATAGCTTCAAATCAAAACAGCCTTACCTTAGAGTGGAAGATGTATATTCCGCAACAGGAAAAAGGACGGCAGAATGAAGAGAGTTATACAACTATTAAGTACAAGTACTACCAGGGTGATGTTGATAACATCAAACTCAGATCAAACAAAGAATTGGAGAAAGTAGACATTACAACGAAACTAAGCTGGATTGCCTTTCAGGATCAGTTTTTTTCATCAATACTTTTAACTAATGATTTCTTTCTAAATGGTTCTGTATCATCCACTAAGACCATGGCTTCTCAAAAATATATCAGATACTTTACTTCTGAAGTCGAAGTGCCATTTGATCCCAGATCTTCAAGTGGTATCAGCATGAAGTTGTATTACGGGCCAAACTCCAATACTATACTTAAGAAAGAAGGGTTTGAACTTGAAAAAATTGTTTTTCTTGGTAAAAATATTATTGGGTGGATCAACAGGTTTGCCATTATCCCAATCTTTAACTGGCTTAACAATTTCACAGGTAATTATGGTATTATTATTCTGTTACTGACCATAATAATTAAGATCGTTCTATTTCCTCTCACCTTTAAATCGATGCAATCACAGGCTAAAATGCAGGTTCTTAAACCAATGGTAGAGGAATTAGGAAAGAAATTCCCTAAGAAGGAAGATGCAATGAAAAAGCAACAGTCTACAATGGATCTGTACAAAAGGGCAGGAGTAAACCCAATGGGTGGATGTCTTCCAATGCTGCTTCAAATGCCAATACTCTTTGCCATGTTCAGGTTTTTTCCAGTATCAATTGAATTACGTCAGGAACACTTCCTTTGGGCTACAGATTTGTCAACATACGATTCCATATTGACTCTTCCATTCATGATTCCAATGTATGGAAACCATGTAAGTCTTTTCACATTGCTTATGACTGCTTCAACATTGCTTACAATGAAGATGACAGGTTCTTCACCTGGGGCAGATCAACCTGGGATGAAATATATGATGTATATGATGCCTGTAATGTTTATGGTAATTCTGAATAATTTCTCTTCAGGTCTTACTTATTATTATTTCTTAGCAAATATGATCACATACGTGCAGAATGCAATATCAAAAAGATTTATTAATGTCGATGCAGCTCTGGCAAAGCTTGAGGAGAATAAAAACAAACCGTTGAAAAAATCCAACTGGCAGCTACGTCTTGAATCTGCTGCTAAACATAAGGGAATTAAGCCTCATAAAAACATAAAAAACAGATAACTAAGCAATCTTATTAATTGATCCTTCATTATAAAGTTTCATTCCAAATTCTATATTGAAGTATTAAGCTTAAGAGTTATTATCATTTTTCATGAAATCGTTATGGTCTTTTATTTTCATTCTCATTACAATCTTTGATACCACAATACTGACTTCATAAAGGCCCAATAACGGAATAACGACAAGTGTCTGCGAAAATACATCAGGAGGTGTTATTATTGCAGCAACAATAAAGCAAACAACAATGGCATGTTTTCTGTATTGTTTTAAAAAAGACGGATCTATCAAATCTATTTCAGTGAGGAAAAATGCAATGATAGGAAGTTCGAATACCAGACCACTGGCGAGAGCGGTTTTTGATATTGTTCCAATATAGGATCTTATGTTAATCTGATTTGTGACATCATTACTTATCACATACGACCCAAGAAAATGTATAGATAATGGTATTATTATGTAATATCCGAATATAACACCTGTAAAAAAAAGAAATGAAGCTGCAAGTACAACTCCTCTTGCATGTTGTTTTTCGTTTGCATGAAGAGCGGGTTTTAAAAACTTCCAGACTTCCCATAAAACAAAAGGAAATGCCAGGATCACACCGGAAATCAGTGCTACTATAATATGGGTTGTAATCTGACCTGACATTTGTATGTTTATGAGGTTAAATGGTTTCGTGTTAATACATAACACTTTCGTATTCAGATATTCGCCAATCTGGCAAAGAATACGATTAGTAAAGAAACCAGGGGTTTTTGGTGCAAGAATTATTTTATCGAATATGACGTTTTTAAATAAGAATGCAACTATTGTCATAATTGCGATGGCTAATACAGCCCGGATGATATGCCATCTTAGTTCTTCGAGATGCTCAAGAAATGACATCTCGTTCTCCCCTTTCTTCCCTTCTTCCCATTTCAGTGCCATCGGTACAAAAGATAAATTGGTTATTAAAATTTCAGCCTGTAAATAGTGGAAACCGCAGTAACCCTGACCACCTTTGGCCGGAGCAAATTAACCACCCCTGGTCGGAGGTAAGAGCTTGTTGTTAAGGTCTGAATTTTAATTATAATCTGCATGGACAAATGTGATCAAGGCATCAAGGCTTTTACACTCTGATGTCCTGGTTAATCTTAAATATTAGATTCATTCCCAATTAAAAAATAAATCCAACATTGAATGAGACTGTTTTATTCCGCAAGTCATTGTCGTATTCTGCAATTTTAGATAACCCCATTTCATAGTTTATGCCGGCAGTAATTGAATGGCTTTTTACAGGAAATTCAAATCCTAAATCAAAACTCAAACCATAGTCGTAATTTTCAGTTGTTTCATTCAAACTAGTGTTCGTTCCGTTGTCTTTCCTCTCAGCATTCAAAAGGAAACCATAATATGGGCCCGCTGCAAAAAATAATTTTCGCCCTTTATCCAGGCCTGCACTCTCTCCAGTTGAAATTTCCGCCTTTAAAGGGACTATAATATAGTTGAATCGATCCGTAACAATATTTGCACTATTTCCAAATGGACCATGGTACTTTTTACCTTTTTGACTATATCCAAAATCACTCTTTAAAGCCAACCATTCATTTACATGGTATCTTACAATTCCTCCGATATTTAGACCAACGATTAAATTATCGTTGTTATAGATATTCCCAAGTTCGGATTGTGTTGAAACATTAATGCCGCTTTTTACACCAAGATCAATCTGGCCGAAAGATTTAATAACCAGGATGATAATGAAAGCTCCTACCAAAATAATTTTTCTATATTGATTTTTCATTTTAGATTGTATTAGGTTAATTTTATAATAAAGTTTCTTTTTTGTACTTCTATAAGAATCTTTGAATATGATCATAGCTCTAATTTTTTAACAAAACACCTGGTTCTTTTGTGTTGTCTATACTCAAACTTATTCCACATATTATTAATTTTTATGTTGTCTTCTAGTTCCCTATTTGATTCAATATTTGTAATCCCCTTTCTAATCAAAACATTAATGAGATCATTAAATATAATACCATTAACACCTTTTTTCTGATAGCCTTTTTGCACAGCAATAAGCAGCGTATCAACGGTATCGTTCTTCCTCAAAGCATACAGAATTCTGATAAAACCAAAAGGGAGCAACTTGCCTTTTGATTTTTGTTGTGATTTTGAAAGAGATGGAAGTGTTATCCCAAATGCAACTACTTTATCTGTCGTATCCACAATTATTGAAACAAATTCGGGCCTGAGAATTGAGATAAATTGTTTCTTAAGTATTTCAATCTGTTTGCCGGTTAACTCAGAAAAAGCATAAATGTCTTTATATTCCACATTCAATAACCTGAATAGGTCATCTGCATATTTTAACAGATCTTTTTTCTTTTTAAGTTCTGCACTTATTAACCCATAACGTTTTTTTATTAATTCAGCGCCTTTTACAAACTTTTCAGGGACAGTCTTCGGAACTTTAACATTATATTCAACCCAATCGACTTCCTTTTCATATCCAGCCTTTTCAATCAGTTTTGGATAGTACTGAAAATTATAGTGAGCAAAGGTAGTTGGCATTTCATAAAATCCTTTTATAAGAATCCCGGAAGCATCAAAAGAAGAAAAACCCAGGGGCCCATGTAAATAATCCATGTGTTCACTTATCGCCCAATTTTCAACTGTATGTAACAATAAGCTTAATACCGTAAAATCATTAATAAAGTCTAACCAGCCAAATCTTGCATATTTAATATTGTGTTTTTCATTGTACTTTTCATTGATAATCCCTGCTATTCTTCCTACAATTACACCATTCCTGATCGCCAACCAATATTTAGCCCGACAAAATTCAAAAGCTGGATTTTTGTCAAAAGAAAGGGTTTGTAGCTCTTTCCTTTTTATTGCAGGTATATAATATTTATTGCCAGAATATAATCTGTCAGGAAACCTGATAAATTCCTTAATTTCCTTATTTGTTGATATTTCTCTGATATTTAAAGCCATTTTTTGTTTGCCGATTAGACCAAGATTGTTTTATAGTCAATTGTTCTCAAAAAAATATTTTTAGTCATTCCATTTGTTTATATTCCAGGCAGATCATAAAAATTCGTATTATTTATACTCGCCATGTTTCTGATGTTGATGCCGTAAATTAAAGGGTTAATACTAAAAGTTGTATTTGAGCCTAAATATAAACATATCATAATCATTCAATTTCCCAAACAAATTATCTCCTTTGCCATTAAAAATGGCAGCAGATAAAGCGATTTCAGCATTATCGGTAGCTTTATATGCAATTTCGGGTATGTACACAATTGCATAATTGTCTTTTATTTTGTTCCAGTCAGCGACAATAAAACCTCCACCGATAGGAGCGATTTTTAGCTTTTCATTGAAAAATTTCTTTTCATATCTTAGAAAGAAATAATCATTCAGGTTTTCATTTCCTCTTTCATTAATAAATCCATGTAGAAATTGAAAATTAATATAAGAGCCATCTGCAAAATTGTAATCACCACCAACAACAAATTTAATATATGGTTTTGAAGAGTTTAAGAGCAATGAATCCATAGTTACAGGGACAGGCGACATTGGATAAAAAGCTGATAAATCATTGGTCATTATTATATCCTTTTCAGGAAGAAGTACAGCAGCTTCTGCCCAAAATCCAACTCCCGCGATGCTTGTTGCCATATCAACTCCAAAAATGTGAGTTCTTGAAAATGAAAGTTGAGAGTTTATATTTATCCCTCCCATTGTATTGATGGGGATGAATGTATTTCGAGTATCGAAAGGTAATCCATCATATCCCCAGACATAGCTCAATGAAAAATCAACTCCTTTTGCAAAACCTTTCAACTTTATACCTGCGGTTGAACTTGCACCTAAGTTATATCTTGGCATAAGCAGAGTATCTGAAAATTCATTTAAAACCATGCCTTGAGGTAATTCTAAGTTGGGTGTAAGTGCGTTTGCAAATATACCAATTGGCATATTTGCAGGTTGGAAAACAGGAATATATACACCCTGCAAAGAGAATTCACTGTTAAAATAATAATTAAGGCTTATAGCATCTGAACCACGGTGACGACCGAAATCCAGTACATCTTCAAGGTCATATGGATTAAGATTGTCAGTCGGATTTAGCTTATCAGCAGTGCCCCACGTGATTCGTTGGCGACCAATTTTTATGTCCAGATTTTTGGTAAGGAATCCAAACAATTGGACATATGCTTCCCTGATTTCCAAATTATATGGGTCTACAATTCCTTTGTTGTATAAGTCACTCGATGAAGTAATATTTGGTAACCCTATATTCCGCAACCAGACCTCACTATAGAATTTCGAACTGTTGGTGATTTTTTTATCAAACCTCAGAGTAAGACGATTTTCATTCCATGCCCAGTCTTTCTTATCATTGAGCAGAAATCGCTCATCAGTTAGTAATTCACCTGAAATTTTCAGTTTGCTTTCATCCTGTTCCTGAGTCGTAACACCACTCTCTTGTGCTTTAACTTGACTGAAAGTCACCATTAGCACAATCATTATTGAAAATAAAATTATTCGCTTCATACGTTAAAAATTATTGAATCTATTATTGATGATTTTAAAGATTAAATTAATATTATTGAACACTATAAATGCAATTTGTAGTCCTTCAAACATAAATTCTGCTATTGCCCGTGATTGATTTGTTTTATCAAATTTTGTGGGATGTTTTAATCCTTTCAACTTAACATATTTCACTCTTTTTTCCTGAGACTCATAGTAAAGATTGATTAAGGTCTCTACACCAAATTTTGATTTTTTCATTTCTTCCACTATAGGCAGTATATCATTTTTTAAAACTGCCCGTTGACCCGATAATATTTTAAAAGGATTTATGCGATAGTTTATTAAGGTTTCAGTTGGCTGTCCTAATACCATTTCTGCCTCATTTTCAATAATTGGTGTTATTAACTGCAGAAAATGTTCTCTTCGTAAATTGTATAAATCAGCATCACAAAAAACAATAATTTCACTGCTTGCCTGTTCAATACCCATTGCCATAGCAAACCCTTTTCCCTTATTCTCCAACAGGTGTATGTCAATTACATTTAATGTTTTTTTACAATCAGAAATAGTTTCTTTTGTGTTATCAGTTGAACCATCATTGACAACAATAATTTCATCAAAAAGGCTACTTTCATAGATAGAGTGAAGAACATCTCTGATTGTCTTTCCCTCGTTATATGAACTTATTATAGCTGTAATTTGCATGGTACTGATTTTTTATATTTTGAGATTGCTTCTTTTGCAGCAATCTCTCCTATTTTTATCAACTCATCTGCTTTATGAAAGTCGAAAGTATCTGATGAATCATGGGGGATATTAATTAAGATATCTGGTTTGAATTTTTCAATATTTTGCTTTGAAATCTTATGCACCATTGCAGAAGTTGTAGCTGTTAACAGTGAATAATACCCTAAACTTCTTTTATCTCCTGAAACAACTAATTTTGAAATGGTTTTTATTAAGCCATTAAGTTTGGTTTGAGTCTGGCTTTCATTTGTTTCCATTGCTTTTCCCAATTCAACTTGTTTATTCCCGTATAAATTCACAACAACAAGAATATCATTATCTTTACGTACTACATGCTCTATTGGAATCGGGTTTAAAACTGCCCCGTCAACCAATATTGTTTCCTTATATTTTACAGGAATAAGAATGGTAGGAATTGCTATTGATGCTCTGATTGCTTCATAAAAACTGCCTGAATTAAAAACAACTTCCTTTTCATTTATTATATCAGTTGCAACTGCAACAAAAGGGACATTCATTTCTTCAATGTTCACATCAGGGATAAATGTTTTCATTTTATCAAACACTTTCTCCCCTTTTATTAAACCATCGGTAGTAAGGGTAAAATCCATAAGTCCCCAAATTGTTTTTCTGTCTAATGTTTTTACCCATTCAGTAAATTCCGGTAATTTACCCATTGCATAAAGTCCACCTATGACAGATCCAATAGAGGAACCTGAAACTGATGATATTTGAAAACCATGTTTTTCCAGTTCGTTAATTACACCGATCTGGGCAAGGCCTTTTGAACCACCGCTTGATAATACTAATGCAACTGATTTTTTCATGTTCTAATTTTCAGATGACAGGGAAAAATTCTGAGGTACTTTACCTGTAACATCCTTATACATAAGATTTATTTGTCTTATAACAGTAGCATAATCTTGAAGTTCGTATATTACACCTTTGATTTCCATCTCTTTTTTTTTATAATCAATGGATGTTATAGTTATAGGAACTTTTGCTTTTACTGCCATATAGTAAAATCCTTTGTTCCATTTAGGTACTTTTCTAATCCATCCTTCGGGAGATATTACTATATGTAATTCATCAGTATTATTCAGTATCTCTACAACCTGAAAAATCGCATTTTTATCTTTTACTCCTCTAACTGCCATAGACCCAAATTTTTTCATAACAAGATTCATTGGAAAAAAGAAAAGTTCTTTTTTTGAAAGAAATAAATATTTAATACCTATTTCGGCAAAACCTAATTTCCCATAAAGAGCATCAATATGTGCTGTATGAGGTGCAAAGATTGTGATTGACTTTTTTAAATCAGGAAATTCCCCTTTGATTCTCCAACCTAAAAGATTTGTAAGTACAAAACCTGAAACCGTTCTCATATGACGTTTCTATTTTTACTACCATCTTATTGAATTAATTTTCTGACTGTAAAATCATCATCTGTTAAGCCAGTATCATATTTTACATCTGACATTTGCATTTTAGATTTATGGTTTTTCTTCAAATCTGTCATTTCAATTTCCTGAGCATTCCAGTAATTACCAACCTTATTAAATATATATTTTGCTTCCTTAATCTTAGTATTACCCTTGTCGTAGTACTCCATTAATTCAGGATAGAAATTTGTATTATTAATATTTACAATTACTTTAGAATAGTCGGATTGTCCCTTGGGTGTTAATTCAAGCACAAACACACCGCTTTCAGTTTTTTGCAATTTAGGAGTGTATTTGTCGGAATATGGTTTTGCTTCCATATCATCATATGAAAAATCAGTTCCCGCAAAATTCTGGCTTTTGACACTGGTAGAGATTCGTCTTTCTTTTCCAAAAGCTGGAAGGTAAAGGTACATCACATCATTAGGAAGGGATAAAACAGCTATTCCTGCTTGTGAGGCAGGTGCAGTGAACCGGAATATCCGTTTATCATTACCTTTTTGCAGGATGCTTGCTTCACGGGTTTCCTGCTTCCCATTTTTATCAATTAACACAATTTTATTCTTCCCAGTCATGTCTTTGGGAGAATACATTACATCATCCATTTTTTTCAATATGGTGTTAGCATCTTGTGCACTGGCAGAAAACACACTTCCTGCTACAATTAAACCATATAGAACTACCGATTGAACTTTTGTTTTTTTCATTTTAAACTAAATAAAAGGTTATTAATTAAGATTTTAATATCTTCTTTTTACTGTCAGCAAGAATTAATATTACAGGTAAAAGTGTCAATGCCCCAAGTCCGGAACCAAACATGCTTAGTGCCACGAGTGCACCAAAATTTTGTAAAGGCACTATTTGCGAAAATAGCAACACCAGAAATCCGGCAGCAACTGATATAACATTTATAACAACTGCTTTACCCCCTTTCAAAATAGTATCTTCAAGAGCTATATTAATGTCGCCTGTTTCTTTAAAGACATGATTATAATGTGTAATTACATGAATAGAATAGTCGATACCGATACCAAGAGCAATACTTGCCACAAGCACTGTTGCTATATCAAGAGGAATTCCTGTGAATCCCATGAAACCAAATAATATTGCAATAGTCGATAATATAGGCATTGTTGCATACACTCCCTGTGCAAACGAACGCATCATGATACCAACGATAAGAAGAACCATTATTATTGCTAACACCAGACTACTTAATTGACTCTGAAGAAGGCTCTTATTCAGTTTTTCATAAACCGAAGGCATCCCTGTAACTTCAATTTTACAATTTTCGGTTGAGTTTTCATTTATGAATTTATCCATGTATTTAACAAAGTCCGACATTGATTTACTCTCAACTGATGCAAATTTTGATTGTATTATACCTTCGTCACGACTACCTGAGACTAATTGTGGCATTATATCCTGTCCATCAAGTAAAAACCATAATTGTTCTATTTTGGCTTTTTCATCAGGAATTTTTTTCCCTTCACCCATAACGTTGTTCATCTCCTCAATAAGGTCGGCAACAGATTGTGTTGTTGAAATATCAGGAAATTGTTTCATGTAGTTCTCCGTCTTCATCATGGTTTTTAAAACATCAGGGCTCTGCATATCGCCTTTAAAAACAACAAAAACAGGCATAGAACCCCCGAATTTTTTCTGCATTATATCTTCAGACACTCTTGTCGGATTATCTTTTTTGAAATAATCAGCCATATTCACACTTGTTTTAATAAAGAACATACCCACAATACTTAACCCTATTAGAACACTCCATGCTGTCAGGGTATATTTCGGATGTTTGAATAACAGGGTTACAAGAGGTTTTAATGCTTTGTCAGATAATAGTGATTTTTTCTCTGATACTGGTTCTTCATTGTCCTTCTTTTTATAAGTTGGTAATACTGATATGATTGCGGGAACAACGGTTATAGATAATAGTAACGAAAATAAAATTCCGAGAGCGGTGAATATTCCGAAATCACGAATCATTGTAAGATAAGAACCAAAAATGAATGAAATGAATCCAATTGCAGTGGTTGCCGCTGCTAAAAAAACTGGCAAAATAATATACGATAATGCCTTTATAACAACTTTATTATTAATTCCATCCCTTGTTTGATTGATTCGATTCAAAACATGTATTGTATATGCACTTCCAACTGCAAGTAAAATGATTGGTATTTCATTGGAAATCATAGTTAGTTCATAACCAGTCAATACCATAATACCAAGTGTCCAGACAACTGCTATACCAGCAGTTAGCAAAGGCAAAATAACACCACTTGCCGAGCGAAAACTTAATAATAGCACAAATGCAATTAATAAAAACACCAGCGGCAAAAGCCAGATTATGTCAGCAACTATTAAATTGGTGACATCGTTCATCATCATTGGTAATCCACCGAAATACAAATTTTCTGGTAAATCGAGAGCTTCAATTTTCTCTTTCACGTTTTTGGCAACAGACTGTTTGTCGGCATCGTTAAGAATTGTAAACATGATTAGAGTGGCTGTTCCATCATCTGAAACTATTGCGCCTTTGTACATTTCTTTTGAAAGCACATATGCTTTCAAACTGTCTAACTGTTGCTTGGACTTCGGTATGTTATACTCATCTAAGAGTTTGCCGATTTCTATTCCTCCATCATTATTTTTTATGTCAATGACATTTGTAATACTCGTGATCGTTGATATTCCATGGGTGATTCTTATACTATCTGTTATTTGTTTTACATGCTGCAAAACCTCTGTTTTAAAAACATTATCTGTTTCTAAAACAATCATTCCCATATCATTTCCGCCAAACTGAGTACCTACTTTTTTATATAAAGAAGCTGCCGGATCATCATCAGGTAATGAACTTATTACATCGGAATTTATTTTAAGGTTCTTAACCTGATAGCCAAGGACTATAGTTAGTGCCAATGCTGTTATTATTATTATCCACCTGAATTTTACAACTGATTCTGCAAATTTCCCCATAATCTTATTCGTT
>Ga0116171_10002427_pt1 | contig 17666 bp, 13 predicted proteins | sample AD_JPNHW2_MetaG_FD_89798 | JGI IMG/M metagenome (GOLD analysis project Ga0116171, IMG submission 89798) | Active sludge microbial communities of municipal wastewater-treating anaerobic digesters from Japan - AD_JPNHW2_MetaG | ecosystem: Engineered > Bioreactor > Anaerobic > Digestate | place... | reverse complement strand
TCTCGGCGAAGAGATCTCCATGGAAGATCTCGGAGGCGCCAGGGTTCATAGCGAGATTACGGGTAACGCACATTTCTTTGCGGCCAGCGAAGAAGAATGTTTCGACCAGATAAAAAAACTAATAACCTTCATTCCCTGGAACAATAAACAGAAAGCCAGACCTTTTGATAGCCACGATCCTCTTGGCAAATACAATATTGAGCAGATAGTGCCTGACGATCCCACTCTTCCATATGACGTAAAGGATGTCATAAGAGCAATCGTCGATGAATCCGACTTCTTCGAGATCATGGAACATTATGCCAGGAATATTGTGATCGGTTTTGGAAGGATGGGAGGGAAGACCACCGGTTTTGTAGCCAACCAGCCTATAGAGATGGCCGGTGTCCTTGATGTTGACTCTTCCGACAAGGCCGCACGTTTCATCCGCTATTGCGATGCTTTCAATATCCCTATTGTCACACTGGTTGACCTTCCAGGGTATATGCCCGGTGTTGATCAGGAACATGCGGGCGTTATTCGCCATGGCGCAAAGGTCCTTTATGCTTACAGCGAAGCTACAGTGCCCAAGATTACAGTTATCCTAAGAAAAGCATACGGCGGCGGTTATATCGCAATGAGCTCCAGGCACCTCAGAGCCGATTTCGTCTTTGCATGGCCTGCAGCCGAAATAGCAGTTATGGGCCCCGAGGGAGCCGCTAATATTATTTTCCGCAAGGAGATAATGTCATCAGACGACCCGGACGGAATGCGCAAACAGAAAATTGAAGAATACAAACAAAAGTTTGCAAATCCTTATGTGGCGGCTTCAAGAGGTTATGTCGATGCTGTCATCGAACCATCAGAGACCAGGAAATTCCTGCTTCACTCACTTGCCGTTTCCGAAAATAAATCGATCCAGATGCCTGAAAAGAAACATGGCCTGCCTCCGTTTTGATTAAGATACTTAGCCATAATGGATTATTACGAAGGGCATAAATCAACAATACCTGAAAATTGTTCTGTATGAGAAACAAAGAAAAACTGGGTACTCTGAATATCGATACCACCCTCTATACAACCAGGCTTAGCAGGAAATATGAAAACAGGATCTCTTATAAAGCCGGAAATCCCAAAGAAATTGTGAGCTTCATTCCTGGAACAGTCCTCGATATCCTCGTAAAGCCCGGGCAGAAAGTGTCTGCCGGCGAGAAGCTGATGATCCTCGATGCTATGAAAATGCAGAACCTGCTGAAGTGCACCATCGACGGAAAAATAAAAACCATTCCTGTGAAGAAAGGCGATAAAGTTTCAAAAGGTACCGTGCTGATAATCCTGGAATGAGAACGGGGAAAGTGTACACTCTTTTAAAGTAACCCTTCCCAGATCACATATTTTTTGATTTTGCTTTCAATGTCCGGTTTGCGTTCAAATATGCCATATACTGTAGAACCGCTGCCTGACATTGATGAGTAAAGAGCACCCGACAGGTAAAGGGATTTTTTTATTTCTCCTATAACCGGGTAAACCTTAAATGCATAATCCTCGAAATCATTCTTTACTTTCTTTTTCCATTCCCCGATATCATGGCTGAGAAGTTCACTGAGCTCCTTCTTCTGATGTTCCGGAGTGCTGTTTAAATATGCGTCCCTGGTACTGATATGAATACCCGGGTTGATCAGTACCAGATGATAACCTTTCAGAATAGGCTCTGAAGGTGTAAGTTCTTCGCCGCGTCCCTTTGCTATCGATGGTACCGGTTTAAGAAAGAAGGGACAATCACTACCGATCGACAGCGCCAGTTCTTTCATTTCCCGATCATTCATTCCGAGGTTAAAACACCTGTCAGCCGACCTTATCATGCAGGCAGCATCGGCTGATCCGCCTCCCAGCCCGGCACCTGAAGGGATAGCCTTATGAAGGTGAATTTTCAGAAAAGGAAGAGGGTATCTCTCACGAAGCTTTTTTAAAGCCTTTATTATAAGGTTCCGGTCGGGCCGTGTATTTATATCTATGCCTGTAACCGTCAGCTCATCTTCATCATGGTTAGCCGGGGGAACAACAAACTCAAGTGCATCACAAAGCCCTACAGGATAGAAAAAAGTCTCTATATCATGATACCCGTCTGCCCTGCGACTCAGTACCCTTAATCCTATATTTATCTTTGCTCCCGGGAATGAGATCATCTTACTCTCTTTGGTGTAAAAATACATTTACGATTTGGATTTGCAGTTACCGGAATGGCTATTAGCTTTTCAACAAGTTTTAAACAAAATCTGTTTGTAAGAAACACTCTTAATAATAATACAGACATACTCTAATTTATACCTTTGATTCTTCCGGAAAAATTTATTTACGGATCATTTAAGTATCATTAAATCAACAATATAGAATAGATGGCGAAACAAACCAGACCTGTCAGGGCAATTATGTCTGCGATGCCTGATATGGGCAAAGTACCACCACAGGCCATTGATATGGAGGAGGCGGTACTTGGTGCAATTATGCTTGAAAAAGAGGCAGTGATAACAGTACTCGATATCCTGAAACCCGAATGTTTTTACAAGGATGCACATCAAAAGATATATAAGGCGATAGCCGATCTTAACCTGAGGGAGTTCCCTGTCGATCTGTATACAGTAACCGAAGAACTGCGTTCACATGGCGAACTGGAAATAGTAGGAGGCCCCGTTTATCTTACCCAGCTTACGGCAAAAGTGGTCAGCGCTGCAAACGTCGACTATCATGCAAGGATAGTAGCCCAGAAATATATCCAGCGGGAGCTTATCAGGGTATCGAGTGAAATACAGACAAGGTCGTACGACGACACTTACGATGTAACTGAACTGCTTGATTTCTCTGAAAATGAACTCTTCCAGATCGCTGAAGGAAATATTAAAAGAGAAGTTGCCCCGATAAATCTTGTGATCAAGGAAGCCATCAGGGAAATAGAAGAAGCAGGCAAGCGCGAAGATGCACTGGTAGGAACACCTTCGGGATTTACCAGGCTCGACAGGCTTACCTCGGGATGGCAGAAATCAGAACTTATCATTATTGCAGGAAGGCCTTCGATGGGAAAAACAGCATTTGCCCTTTCGATGGCCAGGAATATGGCTGTCGACCATAATAAGCATGTAGCGATATTTTCATGCGAGATGTCGTCGGTACAGCTTGTCAACAGGCTAATTGTTGCAGAGACAGATATTCCCGGCGATAAGATCAGGAACGGCCGTCTGTCGGAAGAAGAGTGGAAGCAGCTCGATGTAAGGATCAGGAAACTGGTACAGGCTCCCATATATATCGATGATACACCTGCCATCTCCATCTTCGAGCTGAGGGCAAAATGCCGCCGCCTGATGGCCCAGCACAAGCTCGATATCGTCCTTGTCGACTACCTCCAGCTTATGTCGGGACCAGAGAATACAGGAAGCCGGGAGCAGGAAGTCAGTAATATATCACGGTCGCTGAAGAGCATTGCAAAAGAACTAAATGTGCCGATACTGGCCTTGTCGCAGCTTAACAGGTCAGTTGAGATGAGAGGCGGCACAAAGAGACCGCTCCTTTCCGACCTGCGCGAATCAGGTGCCATCGAACAGGATGCCGATATGGTGGTATTCATACACAGGCAGGAAAAGTTCGGTCTTATGACCTTTGAAGATGGTTCTTCCACAAAGGGAATTGCAGAAATAATTGTTGCGAAAAACCGAAACGGTCCTGTCGACGACATACGCCTGCGATTCCGTGAGGAAAAGGCACAGTTTGTCGACCTTGATGAATTTGACCTCGAGAGTATGACTGAATCAGGCCAGGCGCCAAGCATCACGCTCGGATCGAAAATGAATCACGATAAGCTCAGAGAGAGCCGCGGAGCATTTGAAAATGAGAGAGACTCTTTCGACGAACCTCCGTTCGCATAATGATCAGTTCAGACTTATGACCAGCCTCGCGCCGATACTCTTAAATTTCAGATCTTCAAAACCGGCGTAAACACCGAGCTCTCCCACGAAAAAAAGTTCGCTCAGGCCATAGCCGAACTCAGTATAATTCTCATGAAATCTCGAACCGAGATATGAGATGCTGATGTTTTCCCTCGAAAGTGTCTTCGTCAGCCCGGGCAGGTATTTGAGAAGCAGGTAAGGGGTGGTATACTTAACATGTACCTCGCCATAGAACTCCGGGGTGCTCAGGGAATAATAGGCAGGCAGTCTGAAAGCATCAATGTAATTGTCGATCAGTATGGGAAGCGGCTGTGTATTGAAATGTGAAAAATCATGGTAAGGCACATTTCTGTTATCGAGAAATCCTCCCGTTCTTATCCGCCACCAGAATGAAGAAAGAGCACCCACTTCATGGCGCTTTGATATATCTGCCCTGATCATGTCGTAATGCCTGTACCTGTCGCTCTCTCCACGGAATTCATTTATTCCGTGTTCCCATGTAAGCCTGAATGTAGGCCAGTCCGACCCAAGATAGATCTTTGAACCGTTCCGCATCCTGTATTTCATTCTGGGTGTGTATGATGCAGTTGCCGAAAAGTCAAAGTGGCGCTGGTCGCGCAAGCCATGAGCCGCATCAGCTGTACTGTCGAGATATATAGAGACCGGGATATTCGGTGTATATTCCCTGTTGGTCTTAATTATGGAAAATGAAGTTGTATTTTGCAATACTCTCCTGTTATCGTATGCTGCTGTAAGTGTCAGATTCATGCCATTTATCAGGTCTGTACTGAATCCTGCACTGAAAAATTCAGAGCCGTAAAGCTTCAGGAAATTCTTTTCGAAGAATAGCGATCCTACTGAATTCAGGAACATATTTACAGATCCTCCGGTTGCCAGGTCCCGGGTAGTCATACCCATATTGAAAAACAGAGACTGCTGCATCTTCCTGTTAAAGTTGTATGTCGAGTTAACTCTCCAGTTCAGCGACTCGCGGCTGAATGCCCATCGCAGGTCAGGAGCGATGTTAAGCGTCCGGCCTTCTTTCCACGATTTCGTTAACCTGAAATCTATTCCATAATTAAAACCATCGACAGTATTGAAACTTAGATTATTCAGGTTAAGCAGTCCTCCCCAGTGAAATCTTGTACCGGTCGTGTCGGACCATGTGTGGCCAAATGTAATATTGTCGACCCCCTGGCTGAATTTGCTCTTCGGCTTTTTCTGTACCCCGGGAACCGTGTCTCTCTTTATGGTCGATTTCTGCAGTGTGGTCACCGTCTTTATGCTGTCGCGGATAACAATGCTCCTGGCTTCAACATCCGACAGAGGAATAGGCCTTACTTCTGCCCAGTATGCACTGTCTTTTTTCCCCGCATCCTTTTCTACTGTATGAGATACATTACTCGTAACCTCGAGATTATTTCTCACACTGTCGGGTTGAGTTTTTTTTGTCTCCTGGTCCATCAGCTTGGCAAGCTTTAACATATCCCTGTTGTTCAGGTCGTCTTTCTTCAGCAACTCTTCTATTTTCTGCTGGCTTTTTGAAACTTCCTCAACAGGTTCTGTTTCTGCAGCCCGGCCATAAAAATCTGTAGTTAGCGTTTCGGGCTTTCTGATCGATGTATTAGGCCTTACCTCCAGGTATTTAATAGATCCTGTGTAACCTACATCAGCACGTATCCCTAATATGCCAAAATTGAGAATAAAATTATGGCTTACAGGCATCCAGATATCTTCTCTGACAGGTATATAGATCTGCTTAACATTTATTTTCCCTGCCATATTATCATTGTTCAGGTCAAGGCTGTGAATACACCAAAGGTCCTCAATGATATAAATTATTCCGTCAAAGACCTGCTGGCTCTTCATCTTTGGAATCACTCTGATCTTGTTGACAGTATGGCTGCCTTGTACCGTAGCTCCAAGGTACTGGAACCTGTAGTATGAGAATGCCTGCGGCGACAGCGGCGAAACAGCCATACCCACGACCAGGGGCTTATAGAAGCTGGTATTTATATAACCCATAGGATCGTCTGCATCATCCTCGTCAGGGAAGGTGCTGTTTATTGAGATCACCTTCTGGTTATAACGGTCGGGAGCAGTGAACTCAACTTCGTTATATGATTCCATGAAAAAAACATCCCCTTCCTTTATAATTAAAGGAGTAATCCCTTCTTTTTCATCTTCCTTTGCTGCTTTCTTCATTAATCTGTCAACCAGGCCGGGTATATTGTTGACCAGTAAATTGCCTTTCAGGTAAACCTCTGCTTTATAATAACTTATGTTGTTCTGATAATATGGCGCCATGCCAATTGCTTTTCTCATGATCCTGTATGCAGGATCTTCTCCCGTTGCCGAAATCCTTACTTCAGGGATCATATAATACTGTACCGGAAGGACGGCATCAATAATCAGTGCCTGCCCCGAAACTTCTATGTTGCGGATTACCTGTCCGTATCCCATGCTCTGAAATGTGATCTGGTATCTGCCCGGTGCAAGCCTCAGCTCATACTCACCCTTTACATTGGCTGTGGTTCCCTGCCTTACCTCGCTGATATATATTGTTGCATAAGGAACCGGAGCGCCTGACTGGTTTGTAACTTTACCTTTGACACCCTGTGCTGACAATGGATCACATAATACAGTAACGAATAAGAAAAGAAGTGCAGAGCATGCCGCCATCTTTATTCTATCTACCCGTTTTTGTATATAAGAAATGCGCGAGTTCATCAGTCTTTTTTCCCGGCAACCACAATTACAATTTCGCCCCGGGGAGTTGTTTTTTTATAATGATCTGCCAGTTCAGCAAGTGTGCCTCTTCTATTCTCCTCGAACACTTTACTCAGCTCTCTTGAAACGGAAGCCTCTCTGTCGGTTCCGAGGTGTTGTGATAGTTCTTCAAGGGTTTTTACAAGCCTGAAAGGCGATTCATAGAATATTATTGTCCTGGTCTCTGCTTCCAGGGAGGTAAATCTCCTGTTTCTTCCTTTTTTCTGAGGAAGAAAACCTTCGAAGCAGAATCTCTCCGATGGCAAACCAGAATTAACGAGCGCCGGTATCAGAGCAGTAGGGCCGGGCAGAGTTTCGACAGGTATTCCCTTTTGAATACTTGTCCTTACGATCAGGAAACCCGGATCAGAGATCCCCGGGGTGCCGGCATCTGTTACCAGTGCTACTTTATCACCCGAAAGGATCCTCTCACAGACCGCCTCCACGGTTTTGTGTTCATTATACATGTGATGCGATTGCAGCGGGGTACTGATGTTGTAATGGTGCAGCAGCTTTCCTGTCTGTCTTGTATCCTCTGCCAGTATCAGGTCAACGCTCTGCAGCACTTCAACAGCCCTGTAGGTGATATCGCCCAGGTTGCCTATCGGAGTGGGAACAAGAAAGAGCTTACTCATCGGCAGGGAATTTGCGTTTCAGAAGATCAATGAGCTGCCTGCCTGCTTCACTGTCGGTATTTGAGCCTGCCATATTTGCAAAGAGAGCTTTTGCATCTGAAAGGTTTAATGCTTCATCAATTTTTGTGATCGCCTGGTTATATGAATTTGAATCACCGTTGAAAAGCTCCCTGATAAAGAGGAATCTGTCATTGATGCCTATAGCCTCTTTAAGATTTGTAAGAGGCTTTGATTTCAGAAAATCAGAGATATTATCATCTTCTCTCATGCTACCGAGCTTTTCGTTAATACCGGGCATATTACTGAATTTATCTGCCACTATTGACGATTCTGGTGTATCTTTTGTTACAAACTCTGCAATCTTCTCTTCTTTTTCCGGCTTCCTGTTTTCACTTCTTTTCTTTTTTTCTTCCTTCTCCTGTTTTCTTTCTTCGCTACCTGCAGGTTGAGGAAGGTCTCTGAAAAGCGATATAACCTCAGCAGCATTCCTGATCTTCGACTTGGCATGCTCGACCTGAATTGGCGGCACCCCCGGAAAGCTCTTAAGATCATCGATTATATCCCGGGCCTCTTCGAGGTCCCTGATAATTAAATCAACTGTCTTGTTGAAATCCATATTTTGTCATAAATAAAACAAACCAAAATCCTTATTTTGCAAAAGTAAATAATATTCCACTCCGATAACGGGATCTGTTTACATTTTGGTACTCTTCATCAGATAAATTTCAGGGATGGATTTTCTCGAAAATACGGTCACTTCACAGGGTAAGAGAGGATCAGTAGAGGTGATCACAGGTTCAATGTTCTCAGGCAAGACCGAGGAGCTGATACGAAGGCTCCGTCGTGCCCAGTTTGCAGGTCTGAAGGTCGAAATATTCAAGCCGGCGCTCGATACCCGTTATTCCGAAACCCGCGTCGTTTCACACGACGACAAATCAATAGTCTCCACCCCGGTCGAACATGCTGCCGCAATTCTGCTTCTTGCCGGCAATGTTCATGTGGTCGGGATCGATGAAGCACAGTTTTTTGACAATGCCCTTGTGGATGTTTGCAATAAGCTGGCCGACAGAGGTATACGCGTCATTGTTGCGGGTCTTGATATGGACTTTATGGGGAAACCGTTCGGTCCGATACCCGATGTCCTGGCAATAGCTGAGTTCGTAACAAAAGTTCATGCTATATGTATGCGCTGCGGGAACCTGGCACAGTATTCCTTCAGAAAATCAGACGAAAACCAGGTCGTGGTACTTGGCGAGAAAGACAAATATGAACCTCTTTGCCGATCGTGCTTTAATAAAGTCAGAGGGAGTGATGATTAACCAGCCTAACCGTGAAAGAGAAATTCTCTGAACTGTTTATCAGGATCTTCAGGGAGAAGACTGACAATACTTTATTTCAGCTTATCCGTTATACGTTTGTAGGCGGATTTGCTTTTATTGTCGATTTCGGTACCTTGTTCCTGCTGACCGAATATCTCAATCTGCATTACCTGGTTTCGGCAGCCATCGCATTTATCCTGGGTCTTGTTACAAATTATTTTTTAAGCATTGGCTGGGTTTTCACAAGGCATACTGTAAGCGATAAAAGGATCGAATTTATTGTTTTTGCACTGATAGGGCTGGCCGGCCTGGGCCTGAATGAACTCTTCCTCTGGTTATTTACCGACCTGGCTGGAATGTATTACCTTATTTCAAAGATACTTACTGCAGTCCTTGTTTACCTTTGGAATTTCTTTGTAAGGAAATTGATACTCTTTAATAAGTGACAAAAACTCATTATGAGCAAGCATGCGATAATTATCGGAGCCGGGCCTGCAGGTTTAACAGCTGCTTATGAACTTATTACCAGGACAGATATCATTCCTGTGGTGCTTGAGAAATCAGGTGATATAGGAGGCATCTCAAAAACAATTAATTACAAGGGTAATCGTCTTGACCTTGGCGGCCACAGGTTCTTCTCCAAATCGGATCTGGTCATGAAGTGGTGGCAGGAGATACTTCCTTTGCAGGGAGCACATTCAAAGGATGAGATCCTGAAGGAGATCACCTACCATAAACGAAGCACCCGTGTAGAGCTCCGTCCCGGAGGTCCCGATCCTGAAAAAACCGACAGGGTGATGCTGATCAGGAACAGGCTGTCGCGGATCTTCTTCCTGCGACGGTTCTTTGATTACCCTGTGACACTTAACAAAAAGACCATTACCAACCTGGGATTTGCCAGGATACTTAAAATCGCATTTACATACGCGAAAGTCAGATTATTCCCGGTGAAGAACATTAAATCACTCGAAGATTTTTTTATCAGCCGCTTTGGAGAGGAATTATACAGGACATTCTTCCGCGACTACACAGAGAAGGTATGGGGTGTGGCATGCTCCGATATCCCTGCTGACTGGGGAAAACAAAGAGTTAAGGAATTGTCAGTGACAAAGGCGCTCCTTCATGCTTTAAAGTCTGTTTTTAAAAAGGAAAGGTCACTCAGCCAGAAGAAAACCGATACAAGCCTGATCGAGCAGTTCCTCTACCCGAAGCTCGGCCCCGGGCAAATGTGGCAGAGAGTGGCTGAAATAATCAGTGAAAAAGGGGGTGATATAAGAATGAATACCGAGGTCACAGAAATTGAACATTCGGGCGACAGGATCATTTCTGTCACTTATACCGAATGTCAAACCGGTCAGAAACACTCCCTGAAAGGCGACTATTTCTTTTCAACTATGCCCGTGAAAGATCTTATCAATGCTATGGGTATGAGTGTCCCTGACAGGGTTAAAGAAATCAGTAATGGCTTGCAGTACAGGGATTTTATAACTGTAGGACTTCTATTGAACAAGCTGAAAATAAATAATGAGACCCGGATCGATACTCTGAATAACCTCGTACCCGATAACTGGATATATATACAGGAAAGGGATGTTAATATCGGAAGGCTCCAGATTTTCAATAACTGGTCGCCCTATATGGTTGCCGACCTGAATAAGGTTTGGATAGGACTTGAGTATTTTTGCAACGAGGGCGACAACCTGTGGGAAATGAATGACGAGGATTTTATACAATTCGCTATTGGTGAACTGCACTCTATAGGTATCATCGACAGGTCGGAGGTTATTGACAGCACAATTGTCAGGATGCCCAAAACATACCCTGCCTATTTTGGCACCTACTCCGAGTTTTCGAAAATCCGCGACTTTACCGACACCTTTGGCAACCTTTTCCTGATAGGACGCAACGGAATGCATAAATATAATAACCAGGACCATTCAATGCTTACCGCAATAACTGCGGTGAACAATATTATCAACCAGACACTCACCAGGGAAAATATCTGGGACATAAACACAGAGGAGGAATACCATGAAAAAAAATCAGAGTGAAGAACCTGTGTTTCCTGGTTCATTCAGGAAATTCCTGCTGACAGGAAGAAATAAAGACCAGCTGCTGATCCTGTCAGCTCTCTATCTGGTGCTTTATGTTGTCCTGATTCTGCTTTATCCCTATCCGGCAGGAATTTCTGATTCAGGAAGTTATGTCAGGGCTGCTGCTGAAAATATGCAGGATACCTACAGACCTTTCGGATATTCAAGGTTCCTGATCATTATTCATTCTTTGTCGCCTTCAATTCATTTCCTGGTTTTCATACAGTACATCATCAATGCACTCTCAGCGATCTTCCTTCTTTTTACTGTCAAATATTTCTACCCTCCGCGCAGGATATTTATTTTCTGGATCTATGCAATAGCTGCAGTTTTTTCTCCCCTGCTTATCTACCTTTCAAATTCGGTTCTGAGCGATTCCCTGTTCACTTCCATGACAATGCTGTGGCTGTCAACAGGCCTGTGGATGATAAACCAGTCTAAACAGGGTGTCAAGATCGCATCATTTGGTTTTCATGCTCTTCTTCTGTTCTTCCTTATTACCGTCAGGTTCACCGGGCTTGCATACCTTCCTGTTTCGGTATTTTTCGTTATCCTTTCTTTCGACAGGAAGAAGCTGAGGCTGTCGTCGTCGCTGGTAATAATCCTCCTGATAATTGTCTATTCGTTTTACAGTTACCAGAAGTCGAAGATATTTGAACTTGTAAGGGTGAGAACGTTTTCCGGTTTCAGCGGATGGCAGAAGGCAAGTAATGCACTGAACTGTATACCATATATAAATATCAATCCGTCAGATATCCGCGACAGGAAACTGAAAGAGTTCACCCGTTTTGTTCTCCAGTACGATACCTTGCTGGTAACCGACTCCAGACCATCGGCTAAGTTCATGTGGGATAACCGGCTACCACTGAAAGCCTGGTGCATCAATGAAGCCTAGCGGACAAACACTCCATATATTTACCAGTGGAATTATCTCGGGGCAAAATTATATGGAAGGTTCGGATCATATATCATGAAGAAGTATCCTTTTGCTTTTGCACGATATTATCTTTTACCTAATTGCCGACTCATATTTTTCCCTGCCGACGACCAGGTGGTGAAAGTCTTCAGAACAGACTGGATACCCGATACTCTTCTTGGCAGCTGGTTCAGATTTGATAAAGGAGAGAAGCTTCACAGCAACAGCAGATTGTTCCAGAAAATCTTTATTCTCATACCTGTTGCAAGATCGTTGATGTGGCTATTACTTCTGTTCAGCCTGGTAACTTTCGTCGTGAAGAGGAAGACGGTAAAACTTAGCCCTGCTCGCACAAGATCATTCCTGGCGCTGCTCGCTTTCGTAGTCGTATATTATGCCTTCAGCGCATATGCAGGCCCCTTTGAGCTCAGGTATATAGGACCGGTACACCTTGCGATCATTTCACTCATATACATTTCGCTTAATGAAATTACTTTTATAAACAGAACAGGAATAAAACCGTGAAACTCACATCGGGAGATATACAGAAGATTGTGAAAGGAGACCTCACCGGCGATCCTGCAATCGAGGTTACGGATATAGTCACCGACAGCCGTCAGCTTACCTTTACCGACGGTATGGCCTTCTTTGCAATAAGAGGTAAGAACCATGATGGCCATAATTTCATACTGAACCTTCTCGGAAAAGGTATAAGGGTATTTGTTGCAGAAAGGATACCAGGGGAACTGAAGAAAAACAGAAATGTTGCAATTATTGTGGTAGAAGACACGGTCAGGGCCCTCCAGGAGCTTGCGTCTTATAAAAGAACCATGTTCCGTTCGCCGGTAGTAGCGGTAACAGGATCTGCAGGCAAAACTATTGTCAAGGAGTGGCTTGCCGATATACTTAGCCTTGCCCTTCCGGTGGTTCGGAGTCCCAGGAGCTATAACTCACAGATTGGAGTACCCCTTTCGGTGTGGAAACTGGATGAAAAATACAAGCTCGCAATATTTGAGGCCGGAATCTCATTCCCGGGCGAAATGGATAATCTCCGCAGGGTGATAGATCCCGGCATTGGTGTAATTACAAATGTCGGTGAAGCTCATGGCGAAAACTTCAGGAGCATTGAATCTAAAGCATCTGAAAAGCTGAAGCTCTTCCTTAACGCTTCAAAAATAATTTATTGCAGCGATCACTTCGTTATTGCCAACCTGCTTAAAAATGATTCTCAGTATAATAAAAAAGAACTGATCGGCTGGTCATTTGAGAATAAGAACGCTTCTGTTTTTGTTGAAAAGAAGATAATGCCAGGTAATAAGACATCAGCAAAGCTTTTTTATAACAAACAGACTTATAACCTCTTAATTCCATTTACCGACCGCGCCTCTGTTGAAAATGCCGTTACTGCCGCCTCAGTTTGCCTTGTACTTGGTATCAGCCCCGAAATAATAATGGAGGGGATATCATCGCTGGTTTCTGTTGCAATGAGGATGGAGCTGAAATCAGGGATCAATAACTGCCACCTGATAGAAGATTTTTATAACTCCGATCCCGGTTCGCTGGGAATGGCTCTCGAATTCCTCAAATCGCAAAATACAAGGAAGACAACACTGATCTTATCAGATTTCATCCAGAGTGGTCGCGATGAAAAAGAACTATACACCGAAGTGGCAGAAGGTATCAGGAAAGCCGGCATTGACAGACTGATAGGGATTGGCCCGCGCCTGACAGCTAACCGCGATCTCTTTGACCCGGGATCGACTTTCTGCTATTCTACCGACGAATTCATCAACAGGGTGCACACTTTTGTCTTTGAGGCTGAGACGATACTTCTGAAAGGAGCCAGGAAATTTGAGTTTGAAAAAATAGGCATGCTTCTCGAACACCAGGTCCATCAGACACTTCTCGAAGTAAACCTCGATGCAATATCACATAACCTTAACGAATTCAGAAGACACCTTCAGCCTGAAACACGTGTAATGGCGATGGTAAAGGCTTTTGCCTATGGCACAGGACCTTCAGAAATAGCTGGATTACTTGAATATCACAGGGTTAGCTACCTGGGAGTGGCCTATGCCGACGAAGGCATTGCGCTGAGGAGCGCGGGTGTTACCCTCCCCGTAATGGTAATGAATCCTGATCCCGGATCGTATGAGGTGATGATAAGGTATAACCTTGAGCCTGAAATATATAACCTTGAATCGTTTGACAGCTTCAATAAAGTGGCCTCCAGGCACGGACTTGTTCAGTATCCCGTCCATATAAAGATCGATTCAGGGATGCACAGGCTGGGATTTATGCCTGGTGAAATAGATACCCTGGCTGGGAGGATCAGGACTGCAGATGCATTAAAGATAGCATCGGTCTTTTCACACCTGGCTGCAGGGGACGACCCAGCCTTTGACGATTTTACCCACCTCCAGGTTAATACCTACCTTGAGGCAGCTGCAAAGATACAGGCGGCAGCGGGTTACTCTTTCATAATGCATATTTGCAATTCAGCAGCAATAATCCGTTTTCCCCAGTATCAGTTTGGCATGGTAAGACCTGGAATAGGTATCTATGGTGTCGGCAAATTTGATGGCCTCGACCTGAGACCGGCAGGACGGTTCAAATCACGGATTTCTCAGGTTAAAAAAATACCTGCCGGAGAACCCGTCGGCTACGGATGTGCAGATGTGTCGGCCTCCGACCGTATCATTGGCATTGTGCCTGTTGGCTATGCCGATGGGCTGAACCGGAGGCTCGGCAACAGGAACGGATATTTTATCATCAAAAACAAAAAAGCTCCACTGGTCGGGAATATCTGCATGGACATGTGTATGACAGATATTACAGATATTGATGCACAACCCGGTGACGAAGTCGAGATTTTCGGGGAAAACATCAGGATTGAGGAGCTTGCTGAAAAATGCGGAACGATACCCTATGAAATACTGACATCGATACCTCCCAGGGTAAAGAGGATCTTTTTCAGGCAATAATCTGTTTTCAATACCTGGCTACCAGGGGCATTCTTCTTCCGTCGCCGAACGACTTGGAAGAAACTCTCAGTACAGGGGGAGCCTGGTATCTTTTATATTCATTGTGATTTATCATTCTTATTACCCTGTCAACGAGAGGCTTGTCGATCCCCTCTCCTGTAATTCTTTCAGACGGTTTCTGAAGCTCAATGTACTGAAAAAGAATATTATCAAGAATGGCGTATTCGGGCAGTGAGTCGGTATCGAGCTGCCCTGGCTTTAGCTCTGCCGACGGAAGCTTATTTATTGTGTTCCGGGGAATGATCTCCCTTTCCCTGTTGATAAAATGGGCCAGCTTGTATATCTCTGTCTTGTACACATCGCCAATCACAGACAGACCGCCGGCCATGTCGCCGTAGAGTGTTCCATATCCGACAGATGCTTCACTTTTATTCGAAGTATTCAGCAGGATGCATCCATATTTATTTGAAACGGCCATCAGGATAACAGCCCTGATCCGGGCCTGGATATTCTCTTCGGTAACATCTGTTTTCATCCCTTCGAACAGTGGTGAAAGTATCTCCTCAAAAGCGGTAAAAGGTTTTTCGATGCTTACGATGTCGTACCTGACACCAAGTGTTTCAGCGAGCATAACAGCATCTTTAACAGAGTGGTCGGAGGAGTATCGCGAAGGCATCAATACAGCTCTTGCATTTTTATTCCCGAGTGCTTCGACAGCCAGAACAAGGCATAAGGCAGAATCGATTCCACCTGAGAGACCAAGGATGCAGCTTTTAAGGCCGCTCTTTGTAAAATAATCCCTGATGCCCGTAACAAGTGCATCGTGTATCAGCTCCACATGATTCCTTTCAATATCGCCCTCAGGCTTTTTGCCTTCTGTAATATCCTGCAGATCAAATGTCATCATGGCTTCCTCGAAATATGGAAGACGTTTCCATATTTCACCCTTATTATTGATGATCATTGATGCCCCTTCGAAAATAAGCTCCGTATTTGCGCCTGTCTGATTTACCTGTATTACAGGAATACCATGCATGAGTGCCTTTTTCCTGAATATGTCAGGTTTAGTTTTGATCCTGGAATGGGAAAAGGGCGATGCGGAAATATTGATAAACAGCTCAGGATTGTGTTTCATAAGCTCCTCCATGGGCGAGATGGTGTAGAGCCTGCGTTTCTCAAACTCATTATCAAATTGTTGTTCATCCCAAAGATCCTCACAGATAGTAAGTGCGATTTTTTTACCCATGAAGCTGAAGACAGGGAAACTCCTTGAGGGTTCGAAATAGCGATACTCGTCAAAGATGTCGTAGGTAGGAAGAAGCGCTTTGTGAGCCTCGAAAATGATCTTTCCTTCCGACAGCACAAGCGCGGAATTGAATAGTTTCTTTCCTGCCTGGTCGGGATTTATTGTAGGAGATCCGACTATTGCGGTAATACCGGTGCAATGTGAGGCAATATCATCGACTGTATTGTTGCATTTATCAATAAAATCTTTCCTGTCGAGAAGGTCGAGCGGGGGATAGCCGGGTATGCACAGCTCCGAAAATATTATCATGTCTGATCGTTCCGACCGGGCTTTTTCAATGGCAGAGATGATCAATCCCTTGTTCTTCTCAAAGTTCCCGATATGATAATTGATCTGTGCTATCGAAATTTTCATCTGTCTCCTGATTAGAATTTTACTCCGAGCCTGACAGAGATGTTTTTATGAGAGATTCTATCTACAAACTGGTTGAACGGGTCCTGGGTATAGTCTTTGGTTATATCAGCAAAATTATTTTCGAAGCCCAGACCGATTACCACTGCCGTATTGCCTCCTACAGCATATTCAATACCTGCCATAATGTGATATGAAATGTTCAGGTTTCTCACCTCTCCCGGCGACTTCTGATTATCGAGACCTACGATATCGACCTTATTGCCTATCACGACCTTGGGATCAATGCCAAGATCGGTGAAGAAGGTCACATAACCGATCTGGTTTGTCTGGAGCTTAAGACCTATTGGCACCGCAAGGTATTGTATCTTGTAAACTATTGCTGTATTCTGTGGTACTACCGGATCGATACCGGATGTAACATCAAAAGTTGTTTCCTTTCTTGTTACAAGCCTTCCTCCCGCACTTATCAGGTTTACTCCTGTGGAGAACGCATAATTAGGTCCGAAGAAATAGTTGATTGTGAGGCCGAAATTGAATCCCGGTCTCGCACCATCGTTCCTCACAGAATCAATATCAGATGAGAACCAGCTTATCAGTGGATCGGCATGGACACCTAAAGATATTTTAGATTCACCGGCAGGGCCTCCTCCCTTTTGTGCATAAACACCCGTTGTAAGCAGGATCATGATTGCAGGCAAAAATGATGCTTTAATCCATTTGTTCATAATACATGAATTAAGATAATAACTCTTTCAGCTTGCGAATTTAACCAAAAATAAGAGAAGTTATTGTGTCATGATACAGGTTGTTGCACTGATAAAAAGTAATTACTTTTAACCTCATAAAAAGATGCTGTAATGAAAACAAAGCTGAACAATTTTCTGATAATGGGTTGTTGCCTCTTAGCACTTAACTCGTGCCATCGTGACAGGTACAGCATCAATATCTCAAAAAAAAAGGCTGAAATAGAAATTGAAAGACTCGAAGATGATCTTTTCAAACCTGATCCCGCGGCTCTGACTGATTCTGTTCCGTCGCTGATCGTTAAGTATGGAGATTTTCTTCAGTATTTCAGCTACATAATAAAAGCAGGAACCATCTCTGATTCTGCATTTGCTTTATATCTTCTGAATTTTAGCACCGATAAGCTTAATACAGAAGTATATGGTGTTGTTTCTGAGAAATATCCCGATCTTAAATTTCTTGAAGCTGACCTTTCAGAAGCTTTCAGACATTATAAGTGGTATTTCCCCGACGAAAATGTTCCGGCAGTTTATACCTGTATCACCGGATTCAATAACAGCGTTATTACTGGCGATTCTGTGCTTGGAATATGCCTCGACAGGTATCTCGGCAGCGACAGCGAATATTAT
>Ga0116171_10002426_pt1 | contig 17669 bp, 13 predicted proteins | sample AD_JPNHW2_MetaG_FD_89798 | JGI IMG/M metagenome (GOLD analysis project Ga0116171, IMG submission 89798) | Active sludge microbial communities of municipal wastewater-treating anaerobic digesters from Japan - AD_JPNHW2_MetaG | ecosystem: Engineered > Bioreactor > Anaerobic > Digestate | place... | reverse complement strand
GTAAAAAGGCAGCTGACACTGATTTTGCCGTTTCAGTTTTACTATGTAGTTTCTTTATCTTTCAATATTTTATAATTAAAATTATTATTGAGAGTTCCGGTTTTTTTCAGTTTACCTATATCCTCAAAGATTCATTTAAAAATACTTTTATTACTTGAATAAATATCAAATATCTTTAATCTTGTCTCATATATAAAAATATTTACCCGGGCATTCCTGCCAAATAAAAAAAAATGAGGTAAATTTATGAGCGAGTCAAAAATAAAGCTCACCAAAGATGGCTATATAGCCACTATTACTTTCTGTGATCCCAGCGGTCTTAATCTTCTCGATACAGACATCATTATGGGTCTTTCAAACATCCAGGAAGAGATAGCAAACGACAACCAGCTGAGAGCAGTTATAGTCTGTTCATCAGGGGCACATTTTTCTGCAGGAGTCGACACTGCATTTCTTAAAACTGTTGATACAAGATTTGTAAAAGATAAGCTGAATTTTCTTCAGAGAACATTCAGCAGATTCCAGGAGTTCCCAATACCTGTAATCGCTGCAATTAAAGGATTCTGCCTTGGCGGCGGACTCGAACTTGCACTGAGCTGCGATATAAGAATTGCTGCTGAAGGTGCAACTCTTGCTCTTCCTGAAGTTAAATTCGGTCTGACAGCTGACCAGACAGGTACAACCAGACTTACAAAGCTTGTAGGTATTGGACAGGCTAAAAAGCTTATTCTCTGTACCGAGATGATTGATGCGGCTGAATCTTACAGAATAGGGCTTGTCGAGTACCTTGTCAAACCTGAAGAACTGGAGGGCAAAGCATTACAGCTTGCAAAAAGAATCTCCAACCTTCCTCCATCAGCAATAAGATTCGGGAAATGGGGAGTTAATGTTGCCGCTGAAGGAAATACATACGCAGGCCTTATGTTTGAACAGGCACAATCAATCTACTGCTTCGGCACAGAAGACAAAGATGAAGCAGTCAGCGCTTTCATCGAAAAAAGAAAACCGGTTTTTAAAGATAAATAAAAACATAAACAAACTCCGCCGATCAGCGGAGTTTGTTTTTTAATCCGGCCATGAATAAATTCCCAGGGATCTTTCCAAAAGCAAAACTCGTTAAAAGAATAAACAGATTTGTAGCTGAAGTCATTTTAGATGATAAAAAAATCAATGTCTATGTCCCTAATACCGGGCGTCTTTCCGAACTCGCACTCCCCGGAGCTGAACTACTCTTATCACCGATCAATGCAAAGTACAAATACAAAATTCTATATATCATAAACAGATCATTCCCTGTAATGATAGATTCAACCTACAGCAACAGGCTCTTTCATGAACTTCTTAAAAAGAAAAAAGTTCCCTCGCTTGACCGTTATTCATCAATAAAAACTGAGCCTGTATACGGCAGCCACAGATTCGACTTTCTGCTCACTAGTGAAAAGAAACAATCATATATTGAATTGAAATCATGCACTCTTTTCTATAACACTACAGGTGCCTTCCCCGATGCAGTGAGCACAAGAGCATCGGAACACGTGAAAGCACTTGCTGAATCGGGCAAAGGAAAACTTGTATTCTTTGTGCTGAGAAGTGATATAGAACGATTTTTACCGAACTATCACACAGACTTTACCTTTTATGAAACTCTTAAGTATTATAAAAACATGATAGATATTCATGCGCTCACGGTACAGTATGATGACGAACTTAACATTCAATCCCTGAAAGAAATCCCCGTTATTATACCTGAAGTTATTCCTTACGGAATATTTTTTCTTATACTTTTCAATCCTGCAGATATAATTAATGATGACGGTGAAATTCTTGAACAGGGATACTATATATACTGCGGAAATTCTGCAGGCAACATCTTCAAATCAATTGCATCAATCAGAAAAAAGAACGGAATCAGATCAATCCTTCCGGATACCCGGTTTTCCGGTATGAAAATAATTTCTGATCTGCCGATAGTAAGTACTTCTATCACACTTGATGAAATTAATAATAAACTGGAAAATCATGGCGGTTCAGATATTTTGTTTGAGAATAATAATTCTTCTTGTAACAGACTTAAATACTACAGAACAAATCCGGCGGAACAGTCATGGTTCTGGGATATAATACTTGAATTGAGGTTCGGAGAGTACATGTAATATCATTTCCCTCCGAAAAGTTTTTTTAAAATATCCTCTCTTCCGATTTTCCTCAGCCTTCTTTTTAACTTTTCGCGATTCTCCTCTTTGTACCAGAATAGAAAACTCCTCTGATCACTTCTATCTTCACTGCTTTTGGCGGAATACACCTTCTCTTTTGTGTATGGATCAAATCCTGTATAATACATAACTGATGAAAGCGTCATCGGGGTTGGAGTAAAATCCTGCACCTGTTCCAGTTTAAATCCGTCACTTTTTGTAATAGCAGCAAGCTCCGCCATATCTTCAAGATCAGAACCTGGATGAGATGAAATAAAATATGGCACAATCTGCTGCTTTAATCCTGCTTCACCTGTGAGCTTCTCAAAAATTTTTTTAAACTTTTCAAACAGCTGGTATGATGGTTTCCTCATAAATTTCAACACACGCCCGGAGGTGTGCTCCGGTGCAACTTTAAGCCTTCCGGAGATATGATCTCTCACAATTTTTTTCATATATTCATCACAGGAATATTTCTTTCTCTTTTCCTTATCATCACATAACAGAAGATCATATCTTATTCCGCTTGATACGAATATTTTTTTAACTCCGGGAATCTTCTCCGCCTTTCTGTATATATCCAGAAGAGGCTTGTGATCAAAAACAAGATTGCTGCATATCGACGGGTAGAGGCATGAAGATCTGGAACACTTTCTGCAGAGGGTAAAGTCCTCTCCCCCCATCTTATACATATTCGCAGAAGGCCCGCCAAGGTCAGAGATATAGCCTTTAAAATCCTCCATCTCCACAACGTTTTTTACCTCTTTTAAAATTGATGCTTCAGATCTGTTGATTACCCTCTTTCCCTGATGCATCGTAATTGAACAGAAGCTGCAGCCTCCGAAGCATCCACGGTGAAGTGTAACAGAATGTCTAATCATATCATACGCCGGGACTCCGCCTTTAGCATTATACTTCGGATGGGGAAGCCTTGTGTAAGGGAGATCAAATGCAATATCAATATTTTCAGATTCCGATTCTACCCTGCCGGGATTTATCACAATATACGATTCGCCGGATTTCTGTATGAGCCGCACCTGTTCATTACTAGACGCATACTTCTCGATTAAAACATGATTTTCAGCGAACTTTTTTTTATCTGATAAGCACGCTTCATGTGAATAAAGTTCAATATCTTTCCAGTTTTTATTAGGAAAGAGGTTTTCTCTGCCGGAGATAACCAGTCCGGTCTGGGGAATCGTTTTCAAAGAAGAAAAGGGGACTTTTTTTTTCATAAGATCAAGTATCTCAAGAATCGGCTTTTCACCCATTCCATAAATCAGAAGATCAATCGATCCGTCAGCGAGAACTGACGGTTTAAGAGAATCACTCCAGTAATCGTAATGAGTAAATCTCCGCAACGAAGCCTCAACTCCCCCTGCAATGACCGGAACATCGGGAAATAATTTTTTTAGTATGCCTGAATAGACCGAAACCGCGTAATCCGGCCTGAATCCACCCTTCCCGCCGGGAGTATAAGCATCATCAGAACGTAGCCTTATCCCTGCAGTATAATGATTAACCATGGAATCCATACATCCAGATGTTACTGCAAAAAATAATTTCGGAATACCAAACTTCTTAAAATCACGAAGATCATCGCGCCAGTTCGGCTGCGGAACTATTGCTATTCTTAAACCCCGGCTCTCAATAATTCTTCCAATAACCGCACTGCCGAAAGATGGATGGTCAACATAGGCATCCCCGGAAAAAAGGATTACATCAAGTTCATCCCATCCCCGAATATCAGCATCTTTTTTTGTAATTGGAAGCCAGTCCGTTATTTTATATTTATAGTTATTCATTTTCAATTTATTATATACTCTATCTCTGCTTATTTATTCTTTTAGATTATAATTTTATGATTATTCTTTAAGCCACCCGCTTCGGGATAATAAAACTTTTATGATATTAAAATCATAATAACATGATTATTTATTAAAATTTAATTGAAAAATCTTTTCTGTTATTTAGAAACATACTAAATAATGAACTAATTTAATAAATCCTTTTATTATTTTTAAATATTTATTATTCAACAGGTATATAAATTATTATATTATTAATGAAGCACTTATAACATCACTAACCGGAATTTTTCTGAAAATCTTTCCTGTTTATCTGTTAATTTTCTAATCATAAATAATCAATATTTTGTACTAGATATTAAAAATGAGTAAATATTATGAAGAAATTTCTTACAATCACTATTGTAGCTATTCAGCTTTTTATTTTCAGTCCGCTTTATTCAGCGGTTTATGAAGCATCAACTCTCCATAACTCCGTCTCCAGATCTGAAACTGTTCAGGATCTTTACATGCAGAGATGGGACATACTCGAAGAAAAAAACTTTTACGTTGATTTATACGGAAAACTGAACTGGGTTTATGGTTTCAATGTAAACACCACTGATGCAGGATCAGGGGAGACTCACTCGACGGACCTCCGGCTGGTACGGTCATATGGAAGCGTAACCCTTGCATTTCCTATTGGAGGATACAGGGAAACACCTGCTGAAAACGATTTTGTCATCGCACTGAATTCAACAGGTTTTCACTATGGACTCACAAAAGATGTCGAGGTTAACAGAGGAAATGCCGGCAGCGAAACTGCAACCGATTATAAATTTTCCCAGTTTTTCGATGACATATATGCATTCACGGTAATGTACAGGCCAATCTTCACATTCCATGGCGGATATATCTTTAATAACGAGTACGCTCCGGAAGAAGACGGCACAATGGACTATGACGATCCGGTACAAAGCTACCATAAAAAATTCTTCGCCATAGAACTTTATAGATTCATGGCATTCAGCGTGAATGTTGCTGACGGCAAACCTGAAACTACTAAAGCATCGGTTGAATTAAATCCGATTCTTTCTTTAATAACAGATGTTTCAGGTATATATGCACCTGTTTTCTTTTTAGGATATGAAAGAACAAAAGCTTATAATGATGAACCATATGATTCAGTATGGGTAGATAAACCAAAAAATTTTACTGCCGGTGATTCAAAAGATTCAGCAACTTTAAATATTCTTTCATTTAAAGTAAAGCAGAGATTATCAGAAAATTTTACAACAGAAGGTTACCTCGGTGCCCAGTATATATCTGATGATATATATACTAAGGGTTCTGAGAAAAAGATAGATGTTTCTATAGCGAAGGAATGGTATATACTTCTCAGCCTCGAACCTGTAACAGCGCCGGATACAATGAAAGGAAAAGCTTATACAGGAATGAGCTGGTACTGGGACCCTGCCATTGCAATTCACCGGGATAACCCTAAAAAAGGAAACGCTGTTTATGGATGGATTCTTGGAGGCGAATTTGACCTGATATATGTCGGAGCTGATTTTAAAGCTGAATACAACTTTTCAAGTGAACTTAAAAAGCTCATGGAATCATCTGATAAATGGGCCATTGAGGGGAGCCTTTTTTTAAGGATATAAAAGAGGAAATAAAATGAAATATTTAAAATTTATAATATTAGCCATATCTCTTAGTACACTATTTACAGGATGCTCATATCTTTCCGATATGGCTGAAGGTGAATTAACAACGAGATCATCTTTTTCGGCTGAAGCCACATACAGCGGCGGAACTGTTACAATCACATGGGATGAAACAGATTCAAGTGAAGACTTTGCAGGGATTGAAATATACCGCACAAATAAACCAAATCGAGAATTTGCAGATTATGAACTTGTAGCAAGTCAATATAAAGATTATCCTGCTATCCCTGCAAATTCAGGACGCAGTCTTAGTAATGGACTAAATACAACATATACCGTACCTGATGATGTACCTTATTCCGTTTTGTCAGGTGAAACATATTTCTACAGGGTAGCTTTCATACACTGGGATAATTCGGATGATGACGTAGTTTATGTAGGTGAGTCGGATTATTACAGCTACACACACATAGATGAAATAAGCGGTTATGCAAAAGTTATAATTCCGTAATATGCTGCAGGAAAAATTGTATTTTCATTTCGAGAAGCATAGAATAAATTTTCATTAAAAAAAACATGCGACCTAGCAGTTCTGCAGGCTCATTGACCGTAATAAATGGCCACTGAGCTTGTCGAAGTGCTCACCCTAAAATTGAAGCGATTTTGAAATGAAAAAACTCCAATAGTTCATAATCCGATGCCAGTTAAACTATTTATCGCTTATCTTTGAAAAATCTATCAGGTTTTTAAAATTGCTGAGAATCCCCTCAAGAATTGAAAGCCTGTTATCTCTCACTTCAACTCTCTTATCCATAACCAGAACTTTATCGAAGAAACTGTCAATGGATTGTTTCGCATCTGAAATGAGCTTAAAGAGATCAATATACCTGCTCTCGGAAATAAGTTTAGCTATCTCCTTCTCCCTTGTATTAAAAAAGCTGTACAGTTCTTTCTCTTCATTCTCTTCCATGAGAGATTCTTTAAAACTAAGCTTATAATTTTTATTATCCTTCCTGAAACCGTTGAGTATATTATTCATCCTCTTGAAACCGAGAAGAAGCTCTGAAAATTTTTCATCCTTTCTGAAACTGTTAAGGCTCTCCGCCCTTCTGAAAAGCTCCAGATAATCAGTATTTCCGGGAATCATACACGCATCGATCTCGTCATATTTAAATCCTTCATCGGTAAATATCGTCTTCGCCCTTGCATTAACAAATTCTATAATTTTATCAACAAGATCTTTCCCGTTTTTATAGTTTGCAGATATCCGCTCCAGTATATCACTTAAGTTCAGAGAAAGATTATTCCTGATAATCAGCTCAACCACAGCATTGGACTGTCTTCTTAAAGCATAAGGATCCTGTGATCCTTTAGGAATATTACCGACGGAATAAGAACCAAAAATATTATCAATCTTCTCCGCAAGTGAGAGCACAACAGAAACAATGCCTGACGGAACAGCATCGCCGTAAAATCTCGGCCTGTAATGATCATTGATCGCCTCTGCGACCTCTTTATCCTCACCGTCATTCAGAGCATAAATCCTGCCAATCCGACCCTGAAGTGAAGCAAACTCATATACCATGGCAGTATCAAGATCGGCCTTGGAAAGAAAAACCGCTCTTTCAATTTTTGCTTTTATTTTATCATCAAGAATCAGCAGCTCAGAGATATGTGTAGCGGCTGTTTTCATCCTTTCAATCTTGTCATATATGGAACCGAGATCTTTGTGAAACATTACACTTTTCAAAGAATCAACTCTCTGTTCTAATTTGAGTTTGGCATCCTCTCTGTAAAAAAATCTTGCATCAGTAAATCTTGCGGATATTACCTTAACGTTACCTCTTACAATATTTCTGTTTTCAGGATTATTTGCTGTTACAAGAAATTTGTTCATCAGTTTACCCTGGCTGCTCAGTATTGCAAAGTATTTCTGATGCTCTTTCATCTCAGTAATAAGAACAATATCAGGTATCTCTAGAAAGTCTTTGTTAAATTCACATGTTATGATATTAGGATTTTCCACAAGGAATGTCACTGTATCGAGAAGCTCTTCGTCCTCGTTAAGAATCCCCCCCGCTGCCTGTGCGGCTTTGATCAGAGAGTTTCTGATCAGCTCCTTTCTCTCATTCTGGTCGAGAATAACTCCGTTCGCCTTAAGCTTGTCACTGTATTCTGAAATTTTAGAAATCTCAATCATCCTGTTAAACTGCACAAAATGCCCTCTTGTGCAGCTGCCGGACTTAATCCCCTCAATTTCAAAGGGAATTACTGCATCATTAAACATCAGAACAAAATACTGTATAGGTCTTGGAAAAGTTACTTTCTTATCGCTCCACTTCATTCTTTTAGGGAATTGAAGATTAGTTAAACAGTATTCAAGTATTTCCGGAATTATCTTCTCAGTTTTTTCAGATGAAAGTTTCTTTGATGCGAATATATAATTACCTTTATCGGTCTCTCTGATAGCCGTATCCTTTAATTCTATGCCGTTTCCTCTCAGGAAACCCTCCATCGCCTTTGTCGGAGATCCGGCGCTGTCATACGCCGCCTGCGCTGACGGACCTTTTAATTCGACAACTTCACCTCTCTGAGTTTCTGCAAGTCCTGAAGCAATTACAGCCAGTCTTCTGGGCGTTCCAAAAACTTCTATATCACTGAAGTCTATTCTCAGTTCGGTAAGTCTCTCTTTGAATATATTTTTTAAAGATGAAATCGCAGGTGAAATATAACCTGCAGGAATCTCTTCTGTTCCTATTTCACAAAGAAAATTCGCATTTTTAAGCATACAATACTCCAGAACATAATTTTTTCTTCAGTGCACACTCCTCGTGCGCGGGTTTGGGGTACAGGGGCTTCGCCCCTGTACCCCAAACTGTAAGCAGCACAAATCACTGCACAGCTATATTTTTACTAAATTTTAAATTCATTTCGAAATCACATAAAAAGATTTACATATCGAGATATCACAGAGGGGCTTGATTGAGTCAATAAGTTTTTAAAATAGAGGAAATAGATGCTTCCGGGGATTTTATCTTTTCAGAAATTTTTTTGGATTTGTGTGATCTCCCTGTTTTATCAGTTCAAAATGTACATGAGGGCCGGTTGACCTTCCTGTATTTCCGCTTTTTGCTATATTCTGGCCCTGTTTAACATACTGTCCTTCTTTAACAATAATTCTTGATAAATGACCATATAAACTCTTCCATCCGCCCGGATGTGAAATAATTACAGCATTCCCATATCCGCCCATCCAACCGGCATATGTGACCATACCATATTTTGTCGATTTTACCCAGTCATACCTTATGGCTATATCCATACCCTTATGAAATTCTCTATATTCATGGTTAAATGGATTTCTTCTCCAGCCGTAACCGCAGGTAATTTTTCTGCTGTTAACCGGCCATAAAAAACCTGAAAAAATATTCTGCGGTTTCGCATCGGGAATAAAAACCACTTCCCCTTCAGAAACAAAATCGGGATTTTTAAAATTATTTTCAGCCAGTATTTTTTCTACAGGTATTTTATATTTAGATGCAAGACCCGCAACGTTATTCCCTTCTCTCATATTATAAAGAATACCCTCTTTATTAGGTATTCTTAAAGTTATCCCCGGTTCAACATAATCATATGACTTCAAATTATTGCTTCCGCAGATAGTGTCTATGGAAACACCATATTTTTTAGCTATACCATTGAGGCTTTCACCTGATTTTACTTTATGTGTCTGGACTTTCAGCGGAGTGCTTACAGAAGGTACGGAAAAATCGGTTTTATCTGAAAGGAGAAGTTCATTTTTAAGCTTCTCATCTTCTTCAATATTTTTAATATCATAATCGGCAAGAACCATCAGTTTGCCGTTTTCGTTATCATTATTCTCATCAGCAGATTCGGCATATTCCACCCCGGACGCTCCAGCTGATGCTTCACTTGATGGAATTGCGGTAATAATAATAGAGGATATAATTATAAAACCGACAGTCATCGCAACTGCCTTTGAAAGATGGAAAAAATCCTTCTTATAAATATTCTTTATATAGGTACCATTCTTTCCTATATAAATCAGAACTATATCGTTCGTAAAAACATTTATAGTAAGGTTGCCAATTTTATATGTGCTAAATCCTTTTTTAAACATCCTTTTAAATCTGCTTATTAAAATTATTAGTTGTTACTATTCATCGACTTTTATAATAAAAATATTTAATCTTTATTTTTTATCCGGCAATTTGTTGATTAAAGACGAGCCGGAGTATGCTTCTTCAATATATCTTTTCGGATCTTTCTTATTCATACCTGTAATAGTAATCTTCCCATGTGCTACAACTCCACGCTGGATTGAAATTGAAGGAGCTGTTATATCGCCGAGAACTTTTGCTGTTTCAAGAAGCCTTACTTCATTTTCAGCTGTAATATTTCCGATAACAGTACCTGCTACAACAACTGATTTTGCGAAGATATCAGTTTTGATTCTTCCCTTTTCGCCGACAACAAGCTCTTCGTCAGTTTTAATCTCGCCTTCAAATTTACCATCTATTTTAAGAGAGCCGCTGATGTAGAACTTACCTTCAAAAACTGAGCCCTCTCCGATCGTGCTGTTTATTCCTTCTGGTTTCGATGCCATAAAATACTCCATTAAACTGGAAAATTATTACTATCAAACAGTTATTATTTGATAACTGAATATTTAGTATGTAAATCAACTAATTGAATTTCCGTCAAATACTATTTAAAATGAAAAATTATCAAAAAAACCGTTTTTAACTGTAAGAATTATTCCCCGAAGCTCACTAAATGATTATAGCTCCCTATATTCTATAAAAAAACAACAGTTAAAACATCCGATATATACTTATGTATTATAAAAACAGGTATATATAAAAAATCCAATAATAAATTTAAATCGAAAGATCGAGACTTTCAAGTTTTATTTTCTTTTTAAGTTTTCCTACAGAAACAAGAGACATAGTCTTATCCCTGAAAATCTTATCGCATACCCTCATGTAATCATCATGAGTTATCTTATCAATAATCTTAACAATATCATTAAAATCAAAATATCTGCCATAGGTCATCTCATTTCTTGCGAGCTGACTCATGCGTACTTCGTTACTCTCAAGGCTCAGAGCGAGATTTCCCTTCATGTATGTTTTAGTATCCTGAAACTCTTCATCAGTAATACCGTCATAAAACATTTTCTTGCACTCTTTCATGATCAGATCAACGGTTAAACCGAATTTTTCAGGTAAAGTTGCACAGTATATTCCGAAAACTCCGCAATCAACATAAGATGAATGAAAGGAGTATATAGAATAGCTAATACCCTCTTTCTCCCTTATATTCTGGAACAGCCTGGAGGACATACTCCCGCCGAGAATCGTACTTAAAATATAAAGGCCCCAGCGGTCATCATCTCCACGCTTAATCCCCTCAAGACCCATGCAGAAGTGAACCTGTTCGAGATCTTTCTCCATATGCTCCCTGGAGATTCTCGCAGGAACTCCAATTTCAAGCGGAGACAATGGAACGATTACATTTCTCTCTTTTCCGAAATATGCGGTGGTGAGATCTTTGGCTTTTTCAAGATTAAAATTCCCGGCAATGGCAAGAATGGCATTATCGTTAACATAATGCGAATCATAAAATGTGCTTATGGATTCCCGTGATGTTTTACCTATACCTTCAATTGTACCGAGTATCGAATGACTGAGAGGGTGCCCCTGAAACATTTTTTCCATAAAAAAATCGTGGATAAATTCATCAGGTGTATCTTCATACATTCTGATCTCTTCCACGATTACATTTTTCTCTTTATCCAGTTCATCAGGATCAAAAAGAGAATTATAGTACATGTCGGAGAGAATTTCGAGAGCGAGCTCAAGATAATCCGACACTACATTTATATAATAACAGGTATATTCCCTGTTTGTGGCAGCATTGTGCTGTCCGCCCACACGGTCGATACTCCTGGCTATATCACCCGCTGTATATTTTTCTGTCCCCTTAAAAAGCATATGCTCAACAAAGTGAGCATATCCATACTGATCCGGGTTTTCATCTCTTGACCCTTTTTTGATCCAGAGACCAACAGAGACCGAGACTACACCTTCGATAGGTTCGAGGAGAACAGAGAGTCCGTTTTCCTGCTTATATTTTATTACCATTTATTCTTCTAAAGCTTCCTTTCTGCTCAGGTCAATTCTTCCCTGACGGTCAATCTTGATGACTTTAACTTTCATCTTATCGCCAACCGCGCAGATATCAGTAACTTCCTTCACTCTTGCATTATCAAGATTTGAAATATGAACAAGACCCTCTTTACCCGGTGCTATTTCAACAAACGCGCCGAACTCCATGATCTTCTTAACAGTACCTGTGTAAATAGTACCTATTTCAATATCCTCCGCAATTCCAAGAATTATCTTAACAGCAGCATCAATCGCATCCTGGCTTGTTGATGAAACAACAACCTTACCAGTATCATCTATATTGACCTCAGCGCCCGTCTCTTCAACAATTTTCTTGATAACTCTTCCGCCAGGTCCGATGATCTCACCGATCTTTTCAGTTCTGACCTTTAATGTTTTTATTTTCGGTGCGTGTTCAGATACATTAGATTCAGGTTTAGAAAGGAATGAATCCATTATCTTTAAAATATGAAGTCTCCCCTCTTTCGCCTGTGCAAGCGCTGATTTCATAATTTCAGGAGTGATTCCCTCAATTTTTATATCAAGCTGAAAAGCTGCAATTCCTGTTTCTGTACCTGACACTTTAAAGTCCATGTCGCCAAGGTGATCTTCAAGGCCCTGTATATCACTGAGAATTGAATATTTGTCCCCTTCCATGATAAGACCCATTGCAATACCTGCAACGGCTGCCTTAATCGGAACACCCGCATTAAATAGCGCAAGAGATCCTGAGCACACGCTTGCCATTGAAGATGAACCGTTTGATTCAAGAATCTCTGAAACCTGTCTAATCGTGTACGGAAAAGTAACCAGATCAGGTATTACATACTCAAGGGATCTCTCCGCAAGCATACCATGTCCGATTTCGCGTCTTCCCGGATTACCTGTCCTTCCTGTCTCACCAACAGAAAATGGAGGAAAATTGTAGTGAAGCATAAATCTCTTTTCGCTTCTTCCTTCAAGTCCTTCCAGCCTTTGAGATTCAGCCATTGTCCCAAGTGTTGTTATCCCGAGGCTCTGAGTTTCTCCCCTTGTAAATACTGCAGATCCGTGAGCTCTGGGAAGTATTCCGGTCATTATATCTATAGGCCTGATATCTTTAAGTCCGCGTCCGTCAGCACGGGCACCCTCTTCAAGACATCTCTTTCTCATTATCTCGCCGTCAAGAGCATCAACTATTCCTCTAAGCTGCCCGATAGTATCAGGAAACTGCTCTTTCAACTCTTCTTTTGCTTTCGCATATATTTCATTCCACTTATCTTCTCGCGGCTTTTTCACAGTTATCAGTTTGAGATTTTCAAGATCAGAATAGTATCTCTCTCTTACAACTTTTTTCAGTTCCTCGTCAGGCTTATACGATTTATATTCGAATGCAGGTTTATTTACCGCTTTTCTCAGCTCTTCCTGAACATCACATATTAGTTTAATGTTATCATGAGCAAACTGAACTGCTGCAAGCATATCCTCTTCAGAAACATTCTTTGAACTCCCTTCGATCATTGTAACAGCTTTTTTTGTTCCTGCGACAACTAGGTCTATATCGCTCTCTTCAGATTCCTTGAATGTCGGATTCACTATAAATGTTCCGTTTATTCTACCGACTCTAACCGCACCCACAGGTCCGTTAAACGGCATGCCTGAGACGACAAGAGCTGCTGACGCTGCGTTGATCGCAACAACATCGTGCTGATTAATTCCGTCTGCAGAAATAACATATATTATTATCTGAACTTCATTTACAAAATCTTCAGGAAAGAGAGGTCTTAAAGGTCTGTCTGTAAGCCTTGAAACAAGAACCTCTCCATCACTGGGCCTGCTCTCTCTCTTAATAAAACCGCCGGGAATCTTACCGGCAGCATATGCTTTTTCCCTGTAATCAACTGTAAGAGGGAAAAAATCCTGCCCTTCCTTTACATCCCTTGATGCAACAGCACTGGCAAAAACAACTATTTCACCAAGTGATACGGCAACTGCACCGTCAGCCTGCTTCGCGAGATATCCTGTATTGAAATTAAGTTTTTCCTTACCTAACTCTAAACTATAATCAAATGACATTAAAACCTCTCACAATACTTATTTGATACCGGCAGTATATCATATGATATATTACCGGTATTTGCATATAAATGCATTTACTACCTTCTAAGACCGAGTTCCTTGATCATGTTTCTGTATTTATCCAGATCTTTTCCTTTTAGATAATCAAGTAGTCTTCTTCTCTGTCCAACAAGCTTCAAGAGTCCTCTTCTTGAATGATGATCCTTAGAATGTACTTTAAAATGTTCTGTAAGAAGATTGATCCTGTCTGTCAATAAGGCTATCTGTACCTCAGGAGATCCTGTATCACCTTCATGTCTCATGTACTTTCCGATTATCTCTGTCTTGGTTGTCATCTTGTTATATCCTCCTAATGATTCGTTTTTCAATTTTAATTAAATACACAATTATAAATAATCAGCCATTTATCAATATCTATTTCAGCTATTGCAATCAGATTTTCCTGATTATCGGCTATTATAAAAAAGCTGCTCCCTCTATTTTCAAGAGAAACTATATCCTCTCTTCTGAACAGTGCACCGTTGGCGACTTTCGCTGCACCGTCATCATTAAGAATCATTTTACTGAAACCCTTTAATACATCCATTGGACTGATTATAAAAGGCTTGTTGTCCGCATCTCCGCTTTCAGCAGCATTTTTTAATTCATCAACCGTTGCTGCCTGCGATATATTAAAAACTCCTGAAGAGATCCTCCTCAAGGATTCTAAACATGCTCCTGTTCCCAGCCTTTCACCTAAATCCCTGGCAAGTGACCTTATATAAGTTCCTTTAGAACAGAAAACATCAAAATCAATATGACCCTGCACCGGATCAGTTTTAATCACATCAATACTATATATTTTTACATCTCTTCCTGCAAGATCAATATTTTCGCCGGCTCTCATCCTGTCAGATGCCCTTTTCCCGTCAATTTTCAATGCTGAATATTTAGGGGGAATCTGATTTATACTCCCTGTAAATTGAGAGAATATAACCGGAATACTATTCCAGTCGAGCGACGAAAATGGTTTTTCAGATATTATTTCCCCGGTTATATCACAAGTATCGGTTTCTATACCTAACCTGATTCTTCCGGTATATCTTTTATCATCTTCAAGAAAAAATCTAGTAAGCCTTGTTGCATTCCCGGTACATATAACCATCAAACCGGAGGCGAATTTATCCAGTGTACCTGAATGGCCGATCTTTTTTATTCCGGTAATTCTTTTAACAGCTGAGATCAGATCAAAGGAAGTTTTACCTTCAGGTTTATCGAGCAGGATAACCGCATTATTAAAACCGGAAATTTTCACAGAACTAGAACTTAAATCTCCCCATCGCTGTTTGAATCTTCATCTTCTTTTTTTAATTCTTCATCTTTTGAATCTTTGCTGTCAATTACGCCGGGGAGATTATGAATCATATTGACCATATCCACCCCTTCTTCTACGGATTTATCTAAATAGAAATATACCCTTGGCAGATTTCTGATTTTGAGCTCTTTTCCGAGTAGTTTCTGCACAAAACCGCTTGATGATCTTATGCCCTCCATACTCTTTCTTACATCAGTTGAACTCCCCAGTATCGAAACTCCGATTTTTGCTTCTGTATAATCTTTATTCAGTTCAACACCTGTGATAGTAACAAATCCTATTCGAGGGTCTTTAAGTTCCCTCATAATTATCTCTGATACTATCCGTTTAATTAACTCTTCAAGCCTGTCTTTTCTATATTTCATCAGTGAACTTGCTATTATAACTTTTTAGCTATCTGAATTACTTCATAAGCCTCAAAAGTATCCCCTTCTTTCATATCATTAAAATTGTCAGTTGAGAAACCGAACTCCTGGCCTGCTTCAACGACAGCAACGTCATCCTTGTATCTCTTAAGCGATGCGAGAGGACCGTCAAATACCACTACGCCTTCTCTCAATATTCTGAGTTTCGCTTTTCTTATTATTTTGCCTGACATACATACTGACCCGGCAATTGAACCGATTTTAGAAACTTTAAATACCTGTTTGATCTCACCTGTTCCGAGAATTTTCTCTTCAAATACCGGTGAAAGCATCCCTTCCATGGCAGCCTTAATATTATCTGTAGCTTCAAAAATAATATTATAAAATTTGATTGAAACATTTTCCTTTTCTGCAAGGTCTGAAACTTTACCTGTAGGTCTTACATGGTAACCGATTATAATCGCATTTGAAGCCGAAGCAAGCATTACGTCAGAATCGTTGATTCCGCCCGCACCTGAAAGAATTACTCTCACTCTTATCTCTTCATTAGACAGTTTTTCCAGAGCTTCAGTCAATGCCTGAGAAGAACCATCAACGTCTGCTTTAACAATAACGTTAAGGTCTTTAACTTCGCCCTCTTTGATCATCTCATTCAGAGACTCAAGAGTTACTTTTCTTACTTTCTTGGCTGATTCTATTCTCTTATATTCAAGGCGCTTCTGGGAAACCTGTTTCGCCATACTGCCCGCTTCCACACATTCAAACGGATCGCCGGCTGCAGGAACTCCGGATATACCGAGAATTTCAACAGGAACTGACGGTCCGGCCTCGTCTATCGGATTCCCTTTATCATCAAACATCGCACGGACTTTACCGGAATAAACTCCTACTACAAACGGATCACCAACGTGAAGAGTTCCTGATTGTATAAGTACTGTGCTCACTGCACCTCTGCCCGGATCGAGTCTTGATTCTATTACTGAACCTTTTGCTAAAAGCTTAGGATTAGCTTTAAGTTCAAGCATCTCCGCCTGTATAATTACAAGTTCAAGAAGCTGATCAATATTCAGATTCTGTTTTGCGCTGATTTCAGCAAAAAGTGTAGTTCCGCCCCATTCTTCAGGAATAAGTCCGTAACCGGTTAATTCCTGTCTTACCTTGGCAGTATTCGCTTCAGGAAGATCAATTTTATTTATAGCAACAATTATCGGAACATTTGCAGCTTTTGCATGGCTTATCGCTTCAATTGTCTGCGGCATTACACCGTCATTTGCAGCTACTACAAGAATAACTATATCTGTTATGCTGGCTCCACGCGCCCTCATTGTGGTGAAAGCAGCGTGACCCGGAGTATCAAAGAAAGTTATCTTTTTATCTCCCACTGCAACTGTGTAAGCACCTATATGCTGAGTAATTCCGCCGAATTCACTATCAATTACATTTGCTGATCTGATAGCATCAAGAAGTCTTGTTTTACCATGGTCAACGTGCCCCATTACAGTTACAACCGGAGGACGTGTTACCGCATCCTCAGCTTTATCTTCCTGCTCGTTTTTAATTACAGTTTCATCGAAAAGTGATACTACACCTACTTCCGTATTATATTCTGCTGCTAGTATTGAAGCTGTATCTGAATCTATAACCTGATTTATTGTAGCCATAACTCCAAGTTTCATCAGTTTACTTATAACTTCACCTGCTTTAACATTCAGTTTTTTAGAAAGCTCACCAACTGTTACGCTTTCAGTAATATTTATCTTTTCAGGAGATGCAAGTCTTCTAAGTTCTGCTGTCTGCTTTTTCTTTAAGATTAAAGCCTTTTCAGCTTCTTCTTTCTCTCTCTTGTTTAAGCGGCGGAACTCTTTTTCCTTGTGCTTCTCTTTTTCTTTTTCCTTATCAAGTCCCTTGTTCTTTTTAGCCGCCTGATCGTCTATTTCTATTGATGAAGGAGCTTCATCTTTACCGCCCGGCCTTCTTCCTGCACCGCCGCCTCTCGGAGCGCCGTCTCTTCCTCCGCCCGGTCTGCCGTCAGTCCTCTGTCCCTGCGGACGC
>Ga0116171_10002424_pt1 | contig 17671 bp, 15 predicted proteins | sample AD_JPNHW2_MetaG_FD_89798 | JGI IMG/M metagenome (GOLD analysis project Ga0116171, IMG submission 89798) | Active sludge microbial communities of municipal wastewater-treating anaerobic digesters from Japan - AD_JPNHW2_MetaG | ecosystem: Engineered > Bioreactor > Anaerobic > Digestate | place... | reverse complement strand
TGAGGGAGAGACGATGTCGACCATGGCAGGGAGGACCAATGCCGCACGACCCCGGTGATGAGGGCTCGCGCCCCGGCCTCCCGGCGCTCGAAGAGACGCCGCTCGGCCCGATCGTGGAGGCGCTCTGTGCCTCCCAGAACGGCCTCGCCCGCCGCCATCACGAGGGGTCGTGTCGGCAGGTGCTGCCTTCCCGGGACGCCGTCGTGGCAGTCGTCGAGGACCTCCGCACCGTGCTCTTCCCCGGTTACTTCGGGGTTTCCGACCTGACCGACGAGACGATGCGGTTTGCCGTCGGGAGCACGCTCGAGCGGGTGCGCCGCTCCCTCGGAGAGCAGATCAAGCGCGGCCTCTGCTTCGCCTGCGGCCACCATCCCTCGCTCTGCCCGGATTGCGAGCCGCAGGCCGTGTCCTTGACGGAGCGGTTCCTCTCCACTCTGCCCGAGGTGCGGCGCCTCCTGGCGACCGACGTCATCGCCGCGTACGAGGGCGACCCTGCCGCACAGAGCCCCGACGAAACCGTCTTCTGCTACCCCGGTGTCCTCGCCATCACGAACCACCGCATCGCCCACGAGCTGTACCGGCTGGGCGTGCCCCTCATCGCCCGCATCATCTCCGAGGCGGCCCACTCCGCCACCGGGATCGACATCCATCCCGGCGCGACCATCGGCGAGCGCTTCTTCATCGACCATGGCACCGGCGTCGTGATCGGCGAGACCTCGGTGATCGGCGCGAACGTGCGCCTCTACCAGGGCGTCACCCTCGGGGCCAAGACCTTCCCCAAGGACGCGCAGGGCAACCCCATCAAGGGGATCCTGCGCCACCCGATCGTCGCGGACGATGTCGTGGTCTATGCCGGCGCGACCATCCTGGGCCGGGTCACTATCGGCGCCGGCTCGATCATCGGCGGCAACGTCTGGCTCACCCGCTCCGTCCCCCCCGGCAGCCGCATCTCCCAGGCCCAGTCGCGAGACGACCTTTACGACGAAGGCGGCGGGATCTGAACGGCAGGGTCCAGGTAGGATGAAGGTATGCACGCGGTGATCGTCGCCAACGCGCCGTGGACCTGGCGGCCCGGGCATGTGGTCCTGGCAAGGGACGCCGATCTCCTCCTCGCTGCCGACGGCGGGGCCAACCATCTGGCCGGGGTCGGGCTCCGGCCGGCCGCAGTCGTGGGCGACCTCGACTCCCTCCGCCCGAGCGTCCGGGCGTGGCTCGGAGAGGATGTCATGGTGCCGCGCCCGGATCAGGACTACACCGACCTCGAGAAAACCCTGGGCTTCGCCATCGACGAGCGCGGTGCGACGCGGGTCACGGTGCTGGCGGCCACCGGTGGCCGACCGGACCATGCCTTCGAGAACCTGGCCCTGGCTGCCCGCTGGGGCCGCCGGGCCGCCATCGAGCTGGTGGGCGAGGACGGCCGCTTCGTCCCCGTGCACGAGCGGGTCGAGGTGCCCACCAGGGCGGGCCAGCTCGTCTCCCTGCTGCCTCTCGGGAGATGCGAGCGCGTCTGGACGCGGGGACTGAAGTGGGAGCTCGACGGCGAGGTCCTCGATCCCAACCGCCGCATCAGCGTCTCCAACCGTGCAACCGGTTGTCAGGTCATGGTCCGCCTCGAGGGTGGCACGCTCCTCGTCTTCCTGGCCGAGCCAGAGCCCGGCTGGTAGAATCCGCCTCGTGCAAGCGAAGATGGCGGGTTCGCCCCGCATCGTGCAAGCCCTGTACCGGCTCTACTTCGGCTTCTGGATCCCGACTCTGGCCTGGGCCGCGTCGTGGTGGCCGCTGGGGCTGATGTACTGGATGGCGCGCAACCTCGTGATGCTGCCGTTCAACATCCTGCGCCCAAAGTACCTCCGAGCCGTCAAGGGGAACTACGCACGGGTCCTCGGCCTGCCGGAGAGCCATCCCAGGGTGCGCCGGGCCGCCTGGCACATGGGCTGGGAGCACGCCTACCACTGGATCGACTTCTTTCGCTGGTCGCAGCGGCCCGTCGAGCAGCTCGTGGCCAATATCGACGTCGAGGGCGAGGAGCACTACCACGCGGCGCGGAGCACCGGACGTGGCACGGTCCTCATCACCGCCCACATGGGCAACGCCGAGGTGGGCGCCTCCGGCCTGGGCCGCCACCACGAGCCCATCCATCTCCTCTACTTCCGCGACCGCTTCGCCACCGCCGAGGAGTTCCGCAACCGCATGCGCGTGCGCAGCAACGTGCACGGCATCCCGGTCGACGCCTCCCCGCTTTCGGTCATCCCGGCCCTACAGGTCCTCTACGACAACGGCGTCCTCGCCGCCCACGGGGACCGCGACTTCAACAACCAGGGGTGGCCGTTCGAGTTCTTCGGCAAGGTCACGACGTTCCCCGCCGGGATCTTCCTGCTCGCCATCCAGGCTGATGCCCTGATCGTGCCGACCTACTTCCTGGTCAAGCCCGACCGCCGCTTTCTGGGGATCTACGAGCCGGCCATCGAGACCCGCGGCCCGGGGACCGTGGAGGAGCGCGCCCGCGCCATCATGGCGTTCTGGCTCGGCCGCCTCGAGGCGCGCATCCGCGAGTACCCCGAGCAGTGGTACTGCTTCTATCCGTTCTGGCGCGAGGACCTCCCGGCCAGCGACTAGTCGGTGATGGGTGTTCGGTGGCGGACTCCAAGTCCTAGCAAACCACTGGTGGCCGGCTACGGGTGGCTGATCTCTGGGTGGGGGGGGCGATTGGCTGGGGAGCAGGGATTCGAACCCCAATTCCGTGGTCCAGAGCCACGTGTCCTGCCGTTGAACGACTCCCCAGCAACGGCCGGTCGTCATTCTAGGCAAGCCACGGCACGAGGTCAACCCCGGGACCGGGCAAGCGCTGTGCTACCATCCCCGCCCAGCGTGCTGGCAAGCCACTTTCGCGGGGGTCGATGCGACCGCCGCACGGGACTGAAAGGCACGTCGCGCCGGTTGACCCGGCTGGGAGTCACACGATGTCGAATCCTCCGGTACCGCACGCCACCGACTTCATCCGCGAGGCCATCAACGAGGACCTCGCCAGCGGTCGCTTCGACCACGTGCACACGCGCTTCCCTCCCGAGCCCAATGGCTACCTGCACATCGGGCACGCGAAGTCGATTTGCCTCAACTACGGACTCGCCCAGGCCTACGGCGGCAAGTTCAACCTGCGCTACGACGACACCAACCCCTCGAAGGAGGAGATGGAGTACGTCGACTCGATCAAGGAGGACGTGCGCTGGCTGGGCGGCGACTGGGAGGACCGGGAGCTGTACGCCTCGGACTACTTCGAGCAGCTCTACCGGTGGGCCGAGCTGCTCGTCCAGAAGGGCCTGGCCTACGTCTGCGACCTCTCGGCGGACGCGGTCCGCGAGTACCGCGGCACCCTCACCGAGCCGGGCAGGGAAAGCCCATTCCGCAACCGCCCGGTCGAGGAAAACCTCGACCTCCTCCGCCGCATGCGGGCCGGTGAGTTCCCCGACGGCTCCCGCACCCTGCGGGCGAAGATCGACATGGCGCACCCCAACCTCAACATGCGGGACCCGGTGCTCTACCGCATCCTGCGCGCCACCCACCACCGCACCGGCGACGCCTGGTGCATCTACCCGATGTACGACTACGCCCACGGCCAGTCCGACTCCATCGAGGGGATCACCCATTCGATCTGCACCCTCGAGTTCGAGGTCCACCGGCCGCTCTACGAGTGGCTCATCGAGGCGATCGGCATCTACGCCCCGCGCCAGATCGAGTTCGCGCGGCTCAACCTGACCTACACCATGATGTCCAAGCGCAAGCTGTTGCAGCTTGTGCAGGAGGGCGTCGTGCGCGGCTGGGACGACCCCCGCATGCCGACCATCTGCGGTCTGCGGCGGCGCGGCTACACCCCGACCGCGATCCGCGACTTCTGCGCCCGCATCGGCGTCGCCAAGCGGGACAGCGTCGTCGACGTGGCCCTGCTCGAGCACTGCCTGCGCGAGGAGCTCAACCGCACCGCGCCGCGGGTCATGGCGGTCCTGCGCCCCCTCAAGCTCGTCATTGACAACTACCCGGACGGCCAGGTGGAGGAGTTCGAGGTCCAGGTGAACCCCGAGAGCCCCGACGCGGGCACCCGCCGCGTCCCGTTCTCGAAGGTGCTCTTCATCGAGCAGGAGGACTTCCGGGAGGTACCACCGCCCAAGTACTGGCGGCTCTTCCCGGGCAACGAGGTGCGGCTGCGCTCGGCCTACCTCGTGCGTTGCACCGAGGTCGTCAAGGACCCGGCGACCGGCGAGGTCGTCGAGGTCCACGGCACCATCGACCCCGACTCCCGGGGTGGCAACGCCCCGGACGGCCGCAAGATCAAGTCGACGATCCACTGGGTCTCGGCCAGCCACGCCGTGGACGCCGAGGTGCGCCTCTACGAGCACCTGTTCACGACCCCGGATCCCAGCGACGTCCCCGAGGGGAGCGATTGGCGAGGCAACCTCAACCCGGCGTCGGCCGAGATTCTCACCGGCTGCAAGGTGGAGCCGAGCCTTGCGCCGGCGAGCCCCGGCGACCGCTTCCAGTTCGAGCGCCTCGGCTACTTCGTCGTCGACCAGGACTCGGCCGCCGGCCGCCTCGTCTTCAACCGCAGCGTCACCTTGCGCGACACCTGGGCGCGGATCGAAAAGGCCCAGGCATAGCAGCGGCATCCCGGCCGCGACCACCCCGCCGCCCCCAACGCACCGTCCAGTCGGGGCAAGACCGCCCCTCCTACAACGACAACATCGTGGTGGCAGCGTCCTTGATGGAGTCAGACAGGCAGGTGCGCCACGGCGGAGTGCAGGCGGGCGACGACGCGGTCACGGCCCAGCACCACGAGGATCTCGAACAGCCCCGGGCCGACCTTCTGGCCGGTGCAGGCGGTGCGCGCCGCGTTGATCAGCACGCCGGCCTTGACGCCCAGCTCCTCGGCGAGGGTGCGCATCACCTTCTCGACCCCGTCGTGCTCCCATGGCTCCACCGCCGCCAGCCGCTCGGCGAGCATCGGCAGCCACTCGCGCAGGCGCGGCTCGGCCAGGTTGCGCTGCACTGCCTCCGGCTCGAAATCGAACTCCTCGGAGAAGAAGGGCCGGCCGAGACCGGCGAAGTCAAGCAGGGAGTGATAGCGCTGCCGGATGAGGTCCACCGTCGCCGCGAAGCGCTCCCGCTCGGTTCCGGCCCACACCTCGTCCCACAGCCCGAGGCGCTGCAGCGTCTCGGCCACGTACGGCACGAGCTCGTCGATCGGCGTGCGGGTCAGGTACACGCCGTTCATCCACAGCGCCTTGGGGTCCGTCCAGTTCTCGGGATCACCTTCCGTGAAGTTGAAGACGGCGTTCGAGCGATTGATGGCGTCGAGGTCGAAGAACTCGATCATCTCCCGGGTGGTGAGGATCTCGCGGTCGTCTCCCGGCGCCCAGCCGAGCAGCGCCAGGAAGTTGCGGAACGCCCCTGGCAGGAACCCCCGCTCCTTGTAGGTCGTGACCGCCACCACCTCGCCGTGGGTGCGCTTGGAGAGCTTCGCCTTGCCCGGCGCCAGGATGAGCGGCAGGTGGGCGAACTCCGGCAGCGGCGCGCCCAGCGCCTGGTAGAGCAGCACCTGCTTGAAGGTGTTGATGAGGTGGTCCTGGCCGCGGATGATGTGGGTCACCCGCATGCGGATGTCGTCCACCACCACCGAGAGGTTGTACAGCGGTGTGCCGTCCGGCCGCAGCAGTGCCATGTCCTCCATGTCCTGGGCGTTGCGCTCCTGCTCGCCGTAGACGTGGTCGGCAAAGCGCACCACCGCGTCATCGGGCACCCGGAACCGCACCACGAACGGCCGGCCCTCGGCCGCCAGCCGGTCGCTCTCGGCACGCGAAAGCCCGCGGGAGAACGGGTCGAACCGCCACTGCCCGCCCTTCGCCTGCTCCGCGCTGCGCTGTTGCTCGAGCTGCTCCGGCGTCGCGAAGCAGCGGTACGCGATCCCCTTCTCCAGCAACCCGAGCGCCGCCTCGCGGTGGAGCGGGATGCCCTCCGACTGCATGTAGGGGCCCTCGTCCCAGTCCAGGCCGAGCCAGCCCAGCCCATCCAGGATGCCCTGGGTCATCTCCGGGGTGGAACGTTCGAGGTCGGTGTCCTCGATGCGCAGGATGAAGGTCCCGCCATGCTTGCGGGCGAACAGCCAGCAGAACAGCGCCGTGCGGGCGCCGCCCATGTGCAGGTAGCCGGTGGGGGATGGCGCAAAGCGCACGCGCACTGTCATGCAAACCTCCTGGATCGTGGAGTGGGCCATCAGGGGGATGGCGGAGAGGGGGGGATTCGAACCCCCGGTCCAGTTTTAACCTGGACAACTGCTTAGCAGGCAGCCCTGTTCGTCCACTCCAGCACCTCTCCGCGCTGGGCTCGCAGTCTACCGCCTGCCGCCCGCCCTTTCAACCCATCCCCTCGGCTCACTCGCGACCAGGGCACGCGCCCCGTGGACCCGGCCCTGGGCCAGGACCTTCGCCCGCGTCCGCGCCGGGAGGTTTCTTCACCACGAGGGACGGATACGGTCACCAACACCTGCGAACCGCGAGCTGCGAACCGCCGTCAATGGCTTGACGGCAACGGCGTCGGTTGCTATTTTTGTAGGTCCCCACGTGTGGGGTTGTTCTTTGTGAGCCCAGAGGGTTCAAGCCGCAGGGAACGGGGCGTGGCGCAGCCTGGTAGCGCACCTGCCTTGGGCGCAGGTGGTCGGAGGTTCAAATCCTCTCGCCCCGACCAATCGCCCGGCCGGGCGGCCGGCGGTCCAGACCCGACATTGCCACCGATCTGCCTGTAGCTCAGTTGGATAGAGCGGCGGACTTCTAATCCGCGGGTCGGAGGTTCGAATCCTCTCAGGCAGGCCAAACTTGACTGTGGTGGGCGTAGCTCAGCTTGGTAGAGCATCGGACTGTGGCTCCGATGGTCGGGGGTTCAAGTCCCCTCGTCCACCCCATTATCGTTTTCCCGTGTGTGCCCGTAGCTCAGCCCGGATAGAGCGTCAGACTCCGGATCTGAAGGCCGGGCGTTCGAATCGCCCCGGGCACACCATTTTTCAATTATGTACGAGGCGGCCACCCGGGCCGCCTTTCTTGTTGCCCCTCCGTCGCCCCCTTTCGGCAAGAGTCGATCACCTCTGGACGTGCAGCCACGCACACCTCAACACCTCCAGGTTCTCCCGGCAACTCGTGACGGCTCCTGGGCACAAAGGGTGGGTGCGGACCTCCGGGCCGCGCCGGGCGGTCGGTGGCCCTGGAGTGTGGCAGCCATGCTGCCGCCCTGAGAAGCGCAAGTCATCGCGCAGCCTGACGACCTGGTGTCAGGGGACCCAGGGGAGCTTGCTCACGCTGGGTCTCTCCGTAGTCTGGGTAATAACTCGCTTTCATTACCCAATATCGAGGTAATGTACCTAGACTCTTCGCCACCGCGCCTTCGGGCCACGGTCAAGGCACGTGACGCGTCCCGCTTCACGCTCCTGCTTCAAGAGCAGCCGGATGAAGTCCACGCTCACGTTCGGACACGTGGCCTGAAGCTCCGCGACCGTGAAGGTGCCGTAGGCACGCACGATCGCGTCGAGCACCATCTGGCGTTTTGTTCCACGAGCCGACGTCAGCTTCCCCACGCGCGCGGCGAGGTCCTTGTGCGCGGCCGTCAGCACACCCAGGAAGTACTCGGTCCACGGCAGCAGCGAGTGTTGCCCCTCGTGCCACCCAGCGGAGGACAGACCAAGCGCCTCGTAGTAGGTCTCGCGGCTGCGCTCGACGATGCGTTCGAGACTGATGTAGCGGCCGACCTCGTAGCCGGCGTGGTACAGCAGCAGCAGCGTCAGGAGCCGGGCCATGCGGCCGTTGCCGTCCGTAAACGGGTGGATGCACAAGAAGTCGAGAACGTAGGCCGGGATGAGAAGCAGCCGCCCCACGTCTCCAGCGTTCCAGGCTTGCAGGAACCGCTCGTGCAGGTGCGCCATGGCAACCGGTGTTTCGACGGCGCTCACGGGCCGGAACCGTACCGCGACCGTGCCGTCCGGGTACCTCTCGCTGATCTCGTTGTCGGCCATCTTGAACACGCCGCCCGGGACCTGCGTGTGACGGTAGAGGTCGCGGTGGAGCTGGAGCACGAGACCGACGGTGAAAGGCATGTCGCGGTAGCTCGAGTGAATCGTGGTGAGGACATCGCGGTAGCCGGCGATTTCCTCCTCGGAGCGGTTGACGGGCGTGGTCTTCTGTGCGATCAGATCCTGGATGCGCCGGAGCGGTGCCGTGATCTGCTCGATACGGTTCGACGATTCCGTGCTCTGGATGATCGCGGCCTGCCGCAGCGTCTCGAGGACCTGTGGCATCTGGCGGGTGTAGAGCTCGTAGTGCCCTTTCGACTCCCCAAGAGCAAGGAGCGTCTGTGCGATACCGTGGTTAAGTGGGATACGCTCGGCAAGCCGGTCATCGAACGATCTCATGGCTCGAGCAGCTCCTTCTGGCCGCCGTCCCACTGTACACCGCGCTTCATCTCGGAGTGCCCTCCCTGCTCAGCAAAGCTGAATAGCGAAGCCGCCTATTCAGACCTGCCGACAGGAATCTGGACAGGCTCCCGACTTCTTGCAAACGGTGTGATACCACGGCGGCGATCTCGGTGGGCGCGGACCTCAGGGCCGCGCCGGGCGGTCGGTGGCCCTGGGGTGCGGCAGCCATGCTGCCGCCCTGGAAGGCGCAAGCCACACGTGCGCCGCGGGGCCTCCCCGGCGGGACGGATAGCTCGCGCCTACCAGCGCATGAGAAACGTGGCTGCCTGACGCTGGAGCAGAACCAACACGTGTGGACGTGAAAACCGCTCTATCCAGACGTGCCTTCGTAGACGCGCCCGACAGCCCACCGGATGGCGGCCTTGAAGTCCTCGAGGTTCCTCGGCGGCGCCAGCACACTGAGTGGAATGGACGACCATCCTGTCATCAACAGGTCGTGATCGATGTTCACGCCGGGGATCGCATTCAGTCGCGCCGCAAGGTCCTCGCGGGACTCCATGCTGTCGAGAGCCGGGTGCTTATCGGCGAAGCGCACCGGCCCCGAGACGAAGCGCCTGCGGGCCGTCCAGCGGGCGTGCGGGAAGCTCCAGCAGAAGACCCTGGAGCTCCTCTTCGTCCTCCACGGGCTGGAAAAGCCGGGCGGAAAGCCCGCCACGAAGCAGCCACCCGCACTCCGGAAAGTACCCGAGAGCACCTGAGGTGGGCGCGGACTCCCGGGCCGCGCCAGGGCGGTCGGTATCAGCCGGTAGTCGGTTCTGTGCGCCGCGGGGCTGGTGCAAGCAAGCGCACCGGGGGCACCGCGTGCGCCGCGCGGGCGCCCGCGGCGAGCTTTCGATCGAACGTTACGAGTTCGGCGGCACCCGGTGAAGAGGCGAGATGCAGCGCGTCGGCGAAGTCCATCCCCTGCTCGTACCAGCGCACCGTCTGGGCGACCCCAAGGGCGTCCTCAACCCGGAGGTGCGGGAGTCCCAGGAGCTTCGAGAGCGCAAGGACGATGCGCGGCCGCTCGAGCTGGTAGGTGTAGGCCAGCACCCAGACCAGCTCCAGCAACACCGTCTTCGGAAGCCAGAGATCGCCACCGTGCATCATCGCGGCGGCCACCTCGGCCTGCTTCGGGTCGTCGCGAGTGATGACGCGAACCAGGACGTTGGTGTCCAGCGCGATCATCGGCTCCGCCTCGCCCCTGCGGCGATTCCCGCCTCCATCTCCACCAGGGATTTCGCGCCTCCGGTGTGGGGAGCGCACCCAAGGAGGTCCTCGACCGAGCTCTCGGGGAAGGCGGGCACCGACCGGAGCAGGACGCCTTCCCCCTGGTCCTCGATCACCAGCACCGTCCCGGGCGCCCACCCATGAGCCTTCCGCACCTCGCTGGGGATCACCACCTGTCCTTTCGAAGAAACCGTCGTGCTCGTCATGGCTCTCTCCTTGGTAAGACAAATGTAAGACGAGCCCCGACAGGTGTCAACCAGGCCACGACGTCGCGCTGCCATCCAGCCCACGCCAGGTGGGCGCGGACCTCCGGGCCTCGACGGGTGGGTGGTGGCCCTGGAATGCCACATCCATGCGGCCGCCGCGGGGGGCACGAGCTGCGCGTGGGCCGGGGGACCTGTCGCGGATAGCGGAGAGGTCATGCCCCCGGTGTTCACAGGACAAGACCGGGTGGCGCTAGGGCAGTACCAACACATGTGGGCCTGGCACCTCTTCAAGTCCAGCTCATCTTTCTCGACCAGCGGTACACTGGTTTCGTCGCTGCCATGCCTGAACTGACCTATCTCGTCGACACCCGCGTCCGCCTCGCGGCGTTCCGCTGGCTCGAAGAACAGACCGCGATTCATGGCGACGTGCTGCCGTGGGATCTGCTGCAGCGGGGCTTCGACTTCGAGGGTCAGCGGGTTCCCCTGCTCAGCCAACAGGGGATCTTCAAGCCTCGAATCCTGCCCCAACTGCCGCTCAGCATCCGCACGTCAGCGGCCGGGCCGTACGATGATCACTTCGGTCCCAACGACACCCTGCTGTACGCCTATCGCGGCACCGACCGTGACCACCGCGAAAATCTAGGCCTGCGCCGAGCGATGCGCGACCGAGTCCCCCTGATCTACCTCCACGGTGTCATCGAGGGTCGCTACCTCGCTACGTGGCCCGTGTACGTGATTGGCGATGACCCTGGCGCGCTAACGTTCGTGGTAGCTGCGGACGAGCCGGGAGTGCTGCGGGGGCTGCAGGACACCCTGGACTCGTCGCGTCTGCGCGACTCCGAGGAGGACGTCCTGCGTCGGCGGTACGCCACGAGAAGCGTTCGCCAACGTCTCCATCAGCGCGGCTTCAGAGAGCGTGTCTTGGCCGCCTACCGTGAAACCTGTGCAATCTGCCACCTGCGCCACGCCGAGTTGCTCGACGCGGCCCACATAGTCCCGGACACCGAGCCTGAGGGCGAGCCTGTCGTTCCCAATGGCCTGTCCCTGTGCCGGCTACATCATGCGGCTTTCGACAGCTTCATGATCACAGTCCGCCCCGACTACTCGGTGGAAGTGCAGCAGTCGATCTTGGAGGAGCACGATGGTCCCATGCTAAGGCATGGCCTGCAGGGAATTCACGAGCAGCAGATCCTCGTGCCCCGTGCTCAAGAACTCCGACCTGACCCCAACTTGCTCGAGCGCCGCTACGGGCGATTCCGGCGGGCTGGGTAGGCAGGAACCGTGAAGATTTTCGTCGGCGTGACCGACTTCGACTGGTTCACCCTCCTGGCCTCGATGCGTGAGATCGACGAAGTGAACTTCTGGCAGCCGAGCGGCTCTGCCACGTTCCGCGCCCTTGGCCCAGGCGAGCTCTTCCTGTTCAAGCTCCATGCGCCAAGGAACTTCATCGTCGGAGGTGGCTTCTTCGCGTACATGAGCCTGCTGCCCGTGAGCCTCGCCTGGGCTGCCTTCGCTACCAAGAACGGCGCCAGCTCCTTGGTGGAGATGCGGCGCCGTATCGCCCGGTATCGTCGCGAACCCGCCAGCCCTTTCCAGGACTACACAATCGGCTGCGTCCTCCTGGAGCAGCCCTTCTTCTTGCCCGAGAGCCTGTGGATCCCGGCACCGGCTGACTGGGCGCCCAACATCGTGCGCGGGAAGGGCTACGACACGCGCGAGGAGAGCGGCGCGGCGCTGTGGCAGGCGGTCAGCGAACGGTTGGCGCTGCTCCCCTCTTCGCGGCTCGTGGTCGGAGACGCCGCCCCACTCCGATTCGGTCCTCCGACCCTCGTTCGCCCCCGCCTCGGGCAGGGGACCTTTAGGATTCTCGTCACCGATGCCTACGGCCGCCGTTGTGCCGTGACTCGCGAACGAACCCTCCCCGTCCTCCAGGCCGCGCACATTAGGCCGTACGGGCAAGGCGGGGGCCACGACGTGCGCAACGGACTCCTGCTGCGGAGCGACCTCCACCTGCTCTTCGACGACGGCTACGTCACGGTCACCCCCGACCTTCGCCTCGAGGTCAGCCGCAGGATTCGCGAGGAGTTCGAGAACGGCAGGGACTACTACGCGCTCCACGGCCGCGAGATCGCCCGACCCCTGCCCCCCTTCGAACCTCCAGACCCGGAGCTCCTCCGGTGGCACGCAGAAACCGTCTATCGGGGATAGCCTGGCACCCCGGCCAAGCATCGATCCGCGGGATTCGCGGTCCGGGTCACCTCGCAGCAAGAAGGCGTCCCATCAGACTGCATCGGGCAGGCAGGGAAGCGCGGTGTAGCGCAGTGTTGGTGTGGCTCGGCTACGCGAGGCCTAGTGACGCTCGCAAAGCCGCCAAGCTCTGGGTGTGTCGGTGGGTTCCACGTCCACACTTGTCGACATTGTTGAGGCGTCAGGTCAGATCCCACAGCGCAGCACCGCCTAGAGACGCTGCAGAAGGCGTGCGGACCGGAGGCTTTGGTGGTGGTGGAGGCGATGGTGAAGAGTCTCGGGATGCAGGGGGTGGGAAGGCGGTGAGGGAGGGGTGATTCTGGCCCCTCGGCGTTGCCGCTTGCTTGGCTTGGTGGGGTGCGGCGGGATGCGGGCGGTGACGGTGCGAGTGGGGGCGGAGGAGTGGACGACGCTGCAGGCGGCGGCCGCGGAGGCGGGGGTGCCGGCGTCGAGGGTGGCGCGGGTGCTGCTGCGCCATGGGATCGAGGCGCTGCGGGGTGGCGACGCCGGGATCACCCGCGCGGTCAAGTCGTCGCGAGACGGGTAGCCTGCGCAGCGGCAGGCGCGCCCCTCAAGGATCCGCGGCGGGGCGCTCGTGCGCGTTTCCCCGCTCCGTCCCGTGGCTGGTCCCCCAATGGCTCATGCCATCGCCGGGCCTGGGATCAGGCGGCGGGGGTTGCGCTCCGCCGCTTCCAGATCAGGTAGACAGGAATCCCCAGGGCGATCAGGGCGAGGCCGATGAAGGAGTTCCAGAAGTTCTGGATGAGCGAGTTGACGGTCAGGAAGACGGACGAGAGGATGAACAGGATCGGGGTCACAGGGTAGCCCCATGTCTTGTAGGGCCGCGGCAGGTCCGGCCTCTTTCGGCGCAAGATGATGACGCCGGCGACCGTCAGGCCCATGAAGATCCAGAAGCCGAAGATGACATAGGAGAAGAGCTGCTCGAAGGTGCCGCTGAGGCTGAGCAAGGCGGCCCAGGTGGCCAGCACGATGATCGAGACGTGGGGCGTCAAGTACCTGGGATGGATCCTGGCGACGCTCTTGAAGAACAGGCCGTCACTGGCCATCGCATAGAAGACCCGGGACGACGTCAGGAGGTGGCCGTTGGCCGTGCCGGTCATCGAGAGCAGGATGATCAGGGTCACCACCGAGGCGCCGAGCGGGCCGATGGCGGCTTCCATGACGTCGGCGGCGATGCGGCTCGACTCGGCCATGCGGGCCGCCGGGAAGACGTAGAGATAGGCGAGGTTGGCCAGGATGTAGAGGACGATGACCGAGAGGGTCCCGATGAAGAGGCCCAGGGGAAGCTTCTTCTGGGGATCCTTGATCTCCCCGGCGCTGTAGGTGCCCGTCTCCCATCCCTTGTAGGCCCACAGGGCCGCGACCATGGCGATGCCGAAGCTGCCAAGCAGCCCGCTCTTCACCGGGGAACCGGAGGAGAAGAAGTTCCCGGCCGAGCCCCGGGCGAACAGGAAGACCACGGCACAGACCCCGATCAGGCCGACGAACTTGATGCTCGTCAGGAAGTTCGTCACGAAGGCGCCCTTCTTGACGCCGAGGACGTTGACGGTGGCCAGGATGGCGATCAGGGAGACGGCCACCACCTTGGTCTGCAGGCCCGAGAGATCCACGAAGTAGGGAAGGTATTTCGTCGAGAAGCCCACGGCCAGGGTGGCGATCGTGCCCGACTCGATGACGAGGAAAAGGGACCACCCGAAGAGGAAGGCAACGGCGGGTCCGAACGCCTCGCGCAGGTAGACGTAGATGCCTCCGGCCTGCGAGTACGCCGAGCCCAGCTCGGCGACGGCCAGGGCGCCGAAAAAGCTCAGGACGCCGCCGACGACCCAGACCAGCATCATGAGCTCCGGCGTCCCGACCTCCATGGCGACCTTGGCCGGATTGATGAAGATGCCGGAGCCGATCATGGCGCCGACGACGATGCCGATGATGCTGAACAGCCCGAGAACCCGCGGCAGGCCCGAGGTTGCAGGCGAGGCAGCACCCAGGTCAGGATTTCTCTGTTCCATGGGGCGTTATAGTCAGGTATGGAGGATGGAGTCAAGAGCGCCCTTGCGGCTTCGTGCTTCACCACGTCTTCACCGCCCGTGTGCAGGATTGAGGTGGCGCGCCGCGGCGCGTCGTGAGGTGTCATGGCAGCCACCACGAGGTCGCTCCCCGGCGCAGCGGCCACCGCCCCTGCACCGGTCGGCTTCCCGCTCCGGGTCGGCGTTGTCGACGTCGGCTCCAACGCGATCCGCTACCAGGCTTGCGAGTTCACGGCGGCCGACCGCTTCTCCGTGCTCGACTCCAGGCGCGCCTCGGTGCGCCTCGGTCACGGCGTGTTCCTCTCCGGCCGGCTGGCCGAGCCGGCCATCGAGGCCGCGGTGGCCGCCCTCGTGTCGTTCGTGCAAGCCGGCACGGCGCTGGGCATCACCCGCTGGCGGGCCGTGGCCACGAGTGCCACCCGTGAAGCCGCCAACGGGGCGGAGCTCGTGGCCCGCGTGAAGGCGGCGGTCGGGCTCGAGCTCGAGGCCATCTCCGGCGCCGAGGAAGCCAGGCTGGTCCACCTCGCAGTGGCCAATCGGGTACCCCTCGGCCGCGACCCGTGGTGGCTCGTCGACCTCGGCGGCGGCAGCGTCGAGGTCTCCCTGGCCGACGGCAGCGGGGTGCTGTGGAGCGAGTCGCACACCGTCGGCTCGGTGCGCCTGCTCGAGGCCCTGACCCAGAGTGACGAGGAGCCGGGACGCTTCCGCGAGCTGCTCGAGGAGTACGTCTCCGGCCTGCGCCTGCCATCGGCCGAGCGCTTCGGGACGCCAACCGGGTTCATCGCCACCGGCGGCAACATCGAGGCGCTGGCCCGGCTCGGCGAGCCGGCTGCTGCGAGCGACGTGACGGTGTACCTGCCCCTGGCCCGCCTGCGTGCGGTCATCGACACCCTGGCCCGACTGTCGTTCCGGCAGCGTGTCGACGAGCTGGGGCTACGTGAGGACCGCGCCGACGTGGTGCTGCCCGCCGCGATGGTCTATGAGCGCCTGGCCAACCTGGCGGGGTGCAGCGAGATCGTGGTCCCTTTCGTGGGCCTCAAGGACGGCGTGGCCCTGGACTTCGTGGATGAGCTCACGGCCGCTCGTGCCCACGCCGACCGTCAGGGGCGCGACACGGTCGCGGCGGCCACGGCCCTGGGCCGTCACTACGCCTTCGACGAGGACCACGCCCGAAAGGTGGCCGACCTGGCGTTGTCGCTGTTCGACCAGCTTTCCGAGCGACACGGCCTCGGACCCCGCGAGCGCCGCATCCTGCTGGCCGCCGCCCTGCTTCACGAGATCGGGCAGTTCATCGGCTTCAAGGGTCACCACAAGCACACCCTTTATCTGCTCATCCACTCCGACCTGGCCGGGTTCCCACCCTCCGAAATGGAGCTGGTCGCCAACGTCGCCCGTTACCACCGCCGCTCCGAGCCCGACCCAAGCCACTGGGCCTACGCCGGCCTGCCCTCCCGCGACCGGTCCCGGGTCGAGCGGCTGGCCGCCATCCTGCGGGTCGCCGACGCCCTTGACCGCGAGCACCGCCAGCGGGTGAATCGGATCGAGGTGTCCGTGAGCGGCAAGGAGCTGACCCTGCGCCTGGTCGGCGAGGGGGACCTGCTCCTGGAGCGACACTTCCTCCCCGCCAGGGCTGCGATGCTGGCCCGGGTCCTCGGCCTCAAGCTGCGCGTCCGGCAGTGAGCCCCCTCGCAGGGGCCTTGTTCACCGCCGGTTCACGCCGCAACCGCGGTCACTTCAAGCCCGCACGCCACCCTGGGCAGGGCGCGATACGCCCCGGGGAGGCGCCGCATGGAGTACCGAAGCATGGACATGCACGTGCACTCCTGCTTCTCGGTCGAGGAGGTGCCCGGGGTGGCCGGCGTCACCTTCTCGCCACGCGAGACGCCGGAGGAGCTCTATCACCGGGCCAAGTCGCGCGGCATGGACTTTGTGACGATCACCGACCACGACACGATCGACGGCTGCCTGGCCTTCCTAGCCGGCCATCCAGGCGCCACGGACTTCGTGGTCGGCGAGGAGGTCTCGACCCAGCTCCCGGTGAGTGGTCTCACCGTTCACCTGAACGTCTACGGACACTCCGTGGACCAGCACGCCGAGCTGCAGCAGCGGCGCGACGACGCCTTCGCAGTCGCCGCGTACTGCCACTCCCAGCGGCTGTGCTTCGCCTGGAACCACCCCTTCTACCGCGAGAACATCTCAACCATCGAGAGCGACGAGTTCATGGGCTTCCTGGCCTTCGCGCCGGTGCTCGAGGTGCGCAACGGCGGCCGCATGCAGCTCCTCAACGTGCTTGCCGAGGAGCTTGCGGTGCGGGAGGGCAAGGCCGCCCAGGGAGGCAGTGACAGCCACACCGGCGGTATCGGCGATGTCTACACCGCTGTCCCCTGCGACGACGTGGTCGGCTTCTTCGACGGCCTCCGACTTCGCTCGAGTCGCATCGTGGGCCAGCACTCCACGCAGCGCGACTTCCTGGTCAACAGCTTCCTGGCGGGCCGTCGCCACGTCGTGGACACCGGCATGCGAGAGGCCCGGTCGCCCTTGCAGCGCGCCAGGATGCGCTACCTTGGACTGGTCTCGCTCCTGATGTCTCGGCTCGTGGTGCGCCGCCACTTCCGGGAGCAGCTCGAGATGGCCCGTATTGCCTTCGCCAGTCTCCCGGCACTGCGGCATTGCGACCGCTCAGTCCTGGAGGCCGCCTGATCTGACAGCACCGGAAGCTACTCGTCACCCGAGGCCGGCGACGACCTCGGCGATGCGGTGGGTCCCGTGCTTGGGCAGCAGCGTGTAGCCGGCCCACGCCGCGGCGGCCAGCGTACCGTCTTCGAGCCACTCCTTGAGCCACCCCCAGGCGTGAAGCGGGCTCTCCTGCTTGAGGCCGGCCCCGTGCTGCAGGACCCAGCGACGGTTGTACCGCTCGTGGACGCCCACCGGGTGGCCGAGGACCAGCGGCAGCCCCAGGGCAGCGTAGAACGACACCTCGCTGGGCTTGGTCCACAGCACGTCGGCATCGGCGAGCAGAGCTACGAAGGACCTCAGGTAGCTCGCCACGCCGGGCTCATGAAGGATTGCCACACTGCGCCCGAGCTCGTCGCCGAGGCCGCACCCGGTCAACGCGCGCTCGAAGGCCGAGGCCACCTCGGCGCGCACCCCGGCGACCAGTGCGAGCCGCAGGCTTCCGCGGCGCAGCGGCTCGGCCAGCGCCGGCAGGAACTCCCGGGCGAGCCCGGCCTGGGCGCCGGCGCCACCTACCGCGAAGACGAGCAGCGGTGGCCGCCCCTCCTGGTTGGGTGGCAGCGGGCCGAGCATGCGAGCCACCGGCTCGCGGAGCTGCTCCCGGAAAGCGCCGCGCGGGTCCAAACGTACCAGGCGCCGGCCCAGGTTATGGCGCAGCGGCCCGAGCTCCTCGTCGCCCACCAGCTCGTCGGGCAGCGGGAAGCCGGTGAAGTGGATGTGCCCCG